>Ga0315544_1000366_pt1 | contig 43387 bp, 35 predicted proteins | sample SalMarSW160130MG_2_FD_202543 | JGI IMG/M metagenome (GOLD analysis project Ga0315544, IMG submission 202543) | Salt marsh sediment microbial communities from the Plum Island Ecosystem LTER, Massachusetts, United States - Salt Marsh Sediment SW1601-130 ... | reverse complement strand
ATGAACCAGTTCCTTATCCTCCATCAGCTCCCACTCTGGAGATTCAAACACGTGCCGCCCACCAAACAGGCTTACCCGGCCACTAAGAACTATTCGGGTATTGGTGGGCAGGCTCTTCGCCAGGTAGGGATTATTGAACCACACCACCCTGACGTTGCCCGTCTCATCGCCGACAATAGCCTCGGTGCCCCGCCGGCCACCGAGCATGGTCACCTGAGCCTGCCAGACATTGGCGATAATGGTCTGCTCCTCACCCTCGGCAAGCTGGGAGATATATTTCCTCTGGCTGTAGTCCAAGTGGCGGTGGGGAAAGAAATAGAGCAGGTCCCGAATTGTTTTCACCCCCAGACGGTTGAACTTAGCCGCCAGACTGGTGCTGACTCCTTTGACCGCAGTGATGAGGGAATCAAGAGACCGACCGGTTACTTTTTGTCCTCCCGAAGACCGCTGGCCAGCTACCGGTGGCGATGGCACCATGCTTTCTTTTGGCGGCTTGGCCTCGCCTTTTTCGGCTTCCATGCCCTCCACTTCGGACAAAAACTCGCGCACCCCATCTACCCACCGTTTACGCTTCTCCCTGGTCAGAGAGGCGTATTTGGAATCGTCGAGGCGAAGTCTACGAAAGTGGCTCAACAGCTGGGGGTTGGTTATCGATTCTGCAGCCTGACCTGCCCAGCGATGAAGGAACCTGTCCAGACCACCGATTACGGCTGAATCTTCATAACCCTTTTCACACTCAAGCTCAAGAATCTTCTGCAGAGACTCAACATTTATTGACACGGCTTGGTCTCCATTCACCAGGCGAATGGCTCAATAACTACTCCTTGTCTCCCGATACAGCTACCAACAGGAGACCGGGGCCGGTATGAGTGCCAATTGCCGGGGTCATTTTTGAGCGATAGATTCTCTCCCTGGGAAATATAGCGCCGAGCCTCTCAGCCAGCGCCTCAGCCTCGTCAGGGCAGGCAGTATCCTCCACCGCCATCTCCTCAATATGGGAATAGCTGGCAGCAAAATTATATAAGCGGTTTATCGCCTTAGCCCGAGAGCGCGTTCTGCCCGCAGGCTCAACCACACCATCTTTCAGGGTGATGATAGGGTTAATCCTCAGCATTGACCCTAGCAAAGCCTGTGCCCGGCCAATGCGCCCACCCCTTCTGAGATACTCCAGGGTATTAAAAGCAGCCAGAAAATCTACCCGAGGAATAGTCTTCCGGGTTACCTCTATCACCTCATCAAGGCTAGCTCCAGCCTTGGCTGCCTTAGCCGCAGTCATAGCTATAAATCCCTCGGCCATGGTAGCCCATTGTGAATCGACTACCTCCACCCGGCACTTCCGCTTCATCAGTCCTACACTCTGTAACGCCACCTCACAGGTAGCACTGAGCCTGGCGGAAACAATAATAGCCAGGATTTCATCTGTTTCTTCAGCCAGCTTATCGTAGGCTTCAGCAAAGGCTGCCGGCGATGGCACTGAAGTAACCGGAAAGACCCTGCCGTGCTTCAACTTATCGTAGAACTGCTCAGTGGTCAGGTCAACACCATCGCGGTAGACCTCTTCGCCAAAGCGAACAGCTAGTGGAATTACAGTAATCCCCAGCTCCTCAACCACCCGGGGTGGTAAATCAGCCACGCTATCAGTAACAATCCTGACGGTCACGACTATTTATCCCCCAGCACGGCTACCTCCAGAACCCGGGGACCAACATGTGCCCCAATTACCGGGCTTACCTTTGACCGGTAGATGCGTTCCTTAGGAAATTTGGCGCCGAGTCGCTTCACCAGCCCATCGGCTTCATCGGGGGTGGTGGCATGCTCTACTGCCATCTCGTCAATATGGGAAAAGCTGGCAGCAAAGTCATGCAAGTGGTCTATCGCCTTAGCTCGAGAGCGTTCTCTGGCAACGGGATAGGTCTCACCATCTTTTATGGTAAGGATAGGGTTCACCTTAAGCAACGAGCCAAAGAAAGCCTGCGCCTTGCCAATGCGCCCGCCCCTCCTGAGATATTCCAGGGTATCAAAGGCTATACGCATATCCGCCCGGCGAATATTCTCTTTGGTTAGAGCCACCACTTCATCAAGGCTAGCCCCGCTATTAGCCGCCTTGGCGGCAGCGATAACTATCAGCCCCAGCACCATAAGTGCCCACTGCGAATCAACCAATTCAACCCGGCACTTCTTCTTCATCTGGTCTATAGCCTGCATTGCCGACTCATAGGTAGCACTGAGCTTATGGGAAATAGTGATGACCATAATTTCATCCGTCTCCCCGGCCAGTTTATCATAGGCTTGGGCAAAGGTTGCCGACGATGGCACCGAAGTAGTGGGTAAAATCTTGCTCCGCACCAGCTTATCGTAGAACTGGTCAGTGGTCATGTCAACGCCATTACGGTAAGAGTCGGTGCCAAAGTGAACATAAAGGGACACCACTGTAATCCCCAGTTCCTTAGCCACCTCAGACGGCAGGTCAGAGGTAGTATCAGCCACAATCTTGACGGTCATAGCTACCCCCTGTCCCCAAGCACGGCTACCCCCAGCACCCGGGGACCAACATGCACCCCAATTACCGGGCTTACCTTTGACCGGTAGATGCGCTCTTTAGGGAATTTGGCGCTGAGCCGCTTCACCAGCCCATCGGCTTCATCGGGGGTGGTGGCATGCTCTACTGCCATCTCGTCAATATGGGAATAGCTGGCAGCAAAGTCATACAAGTGGTCTATCGCCTTAGCTCGAGAGCGTTCTCTGGCAAAGGGGAAAACCTCGCCATCCTTTATGCCAAGTATAGGGGTCACCTTGAGCTTTGACCCCGTAAAGGCACGCGCCTTGCCGATGCGCCCGCCCTCTTCAAGATAGTCCAGGGTATCAAAAGCCATACGAACATCCGCCCGGGGGATATTCTTACGAACTAGAGCCACCACCTCATCAAGGCTAGCCCCAGCCTGAGCTGCTTTGGCAGCAGCGATAACTATCAATCCCAACGCCATAACCGCCCACAAAGAATCAACCACCTCTACTCGGCATTTCCGCTTCATCAGCTCGATAGCTTGCACCATAGCTTCATAACTGGCGCTGAGCTTATGGGAATTAGCGATGACAGCAATCTCATCCGTCTCCTCAGCCAGCTTATCATAAGTCTTAACGAACACGTCAAGGCTGGGGATTGTGGTGGTGGGTAAAATTTTGCTGTGTATTAGCTTATCGTAGAACTCATCAGTAGTCAGGTCAACGCCATCCCGGTAGACCCCCTCCCCAAAGAGAACATTTAGTGGAATTACCGTAATTCCCAGCTCTTCAGCCACCTCGGAGGGTATGTCACCTAGACTATCAGTGACAATTTTAACTGTCATAATATAACCCTCCCATTTACTCCACAGAAGCAATATAGTTATAGTGAGGCTGACCGCCCTGAACTACCTCAACCTGAAGCTGGGGATGCTGTTCACGGATAGTGGTGCCGACCTGCTCTGCCTCAGCCGGCTTGGTATCAGCCCCGTAGTAGATGGTAACCACCTCAGCCGCATCCAGATTCACCCTGGTCAGCACCTCATTAAGAACAGCATCTGTCTCATCAGAGACGGCTACCAGGTCTCCATCCAGAAAGCCGATTGCCTGTCGCTTATTGATGTCCAATCCACCCAACCGGGTTGAGCGTACAGCCCGGGTAACCTCAATAGACTTTACTACTGAGTGCGCCCGGTTCATATTCTGAACGTTTGTTTCCATGTCAGCCTCATAATCAAAGGCTAAAAGGGCAGCTACCCCCTGCGGAATTGTTTTGGTGGGCACCACCTCAATGGTTTTGCTGGTCAAAGACTGGACCTGATTGGCGGTGAGCACTATATTTTTGTTATTAGGCAAAATAACAACCTTCTCCGAAGGCACTGCCTCCACCGCCTGGAGCAAATCCTTGGTGCTGGGATTCATTGTCTGCCCACCGGGCACAATAAACGTAGCCCCCAGACTGGCAAAAACATTAGATAGACCCTCCCCGGCAACCACAGCCACAATAGCTATCTCAACCGCTGGCATCCTCTCCTTCTGCATCTCCAGGAAATCCCGGTATTGCTCATCCATATTGCGTATATTTATCTCATGCAAAGTTCCCAGGGGGATAACATAGCTCACAACATCGCCAGGGTCCAAGGTATGAATATGAACCCTGACTGCTGAGTTATCACCAACCACAATCACCGATTGCCCTCTCTTTTCCAGCTTCTTCCTCAGCTTATCCGGGTCAAGCTCCTCCCCCTTAATGACAAAATTGGTGCAATAGCCGTAGGGCACTTCCTCCGCACCAACCATTTGTGGCGCTTTAGCCGTGAGCGGTACGCTACTGGCGACCATCCAGGGTCGGCGTAGCTTCAACTGCTCTACCTCACCCTTAAGGTAGTGGAGGGCGCCCTCCAGGATGGTATACAGCCCTTGTCCCCCGGCATCCACCACCCCCGCTTCCATCAATACCGGCAGCAGGGTGGGGGTATTAGCCACCGACTCCTTGGCAGCCCCGACGGTGGCTTCCACAACCGATACCGCGTCATCGCTAACATTGGAAGCATGCTCCCGGGCAGCCGCTGCCGCCTCCCTAATTACGGTAAGGATAGTCCCTTCTACGGGGTTGCTTAACCCTTTATAAGCCACCGTTGATGCCTGTAATAGGGCATCAGCCAGTTCACTGCCGTTAACCGATTCCTTATCCGCCAGACCCTGTGCCAGGCCATTCCAAATCTGCGACAGGATTACCCCGCTATTACCCCTAGCTCCCACCAATGCCCCCCTAGCCATAGCTCGAGCTACGTCTGAAGCACTATTGTCAGGAACCCGATAGGCTTCCTCCAGAGTGGAACGCATGGTAAGCAGCATGTTAGTTCCGGTATCTCCATCAGGTACCGGGAAGACATTCAGGGCATCAATATCGGCGGCGCTCTTCTCCAACCAGGAAGTAGCGGCAGCCATCATTTCCTTCAAATCCTGCCCAGTGATAGAACCAGCCTGCCCCATCTTATCCCGTCCTTGCCAGAATCGCCTGACTATGCTAGTATTGTAAACGAAATTTTACAGTAAATTTTTCCGATAGTCAAAGGAGAGGAAACCTTGAAATGCGATTTATGTGGCAAAACGCCTCAATTCGGCCATAATATAAGCCACTCTAAACGCCATACCAAGCGTCGCTGGGTGCCCAATATTCATCCGGTTACTATCGTTATTGATGGACAGCCAAAAAAGCTAAACCTGTGCACCAGATGCCTGCGCAATCAGCATAAACTGGCTAAAGTAAGCCAGACCTCAGCTCCTTGAGGGCTTCGGCTACCGTCTGCCCCGAACCAAACACCGCCGCCCCCGCCACCAGCACCCTCGCCCCCGCCTTCACCACTCTGGGAGCAACCTGGGCATTGATGCCGCCATCCACCTCCAGCTCAGCAGCCAGACCCTTTTCATCCAGTTCAGCCCGGAGACGGGCTATCTTATCCAGCATTGACTCAATAAAGCTCTGTCCGCCGTAGCCGGGATTGACCGTCATCACCAGGATCAAATCCAGGGAGGGAAGGATTTCACTGACGGCACTTGCCGGTGTTTCCGGGTTGAGAGATACCCCCGCCTTAACCCCCAGCTCCTTAATTGCCTTAACCACCTGGTGGATATGGGGGCAGACTTCTATATGAACGGTGATAATATCAGCCCCGGCATCGGCAAACTGACCGATTTGACGCTCCGGTGCCTCAATCATAAGGTGAACGTCCAGGGGCAGGTCAGTCCACTTCCGAACTGCCGCCACCACCGGAGCACCGATGGTTATCTGGGGGACAAAATGCCCATCCATAACATCGACATGGATATAGTCGGCGCCAGCTTTGGTGGCTTCAGCTACCTGCTCGCCCAGGCGAGCGAAATCAGCGGAGAGAATAGACGGGGCAAGCTTTACCCGGGGGCTACTTTCCACCCTTGGCTCCGATAAGTTTCTTGGCATTAGCCAGCGCTTTTTCCACCTGTCTGGGGGCGGTGCCGCCAACGACATTCCTGGCGGCAATGGATGATTCCGCAGTAATGGAGTAAACATCCTGCTCAAATAGCGGAGAAAACTTCTTATATTCAGCCAGTCTGAGCTTAAGTAAAGATTTATCCCTTTCCATAGCGTAGCTCACCAATCTAGCCACTATATCATGGGCGGTGCGGAAGGCTTCCCCCTTCTTAACCAGGTAGTCAGCCAGGTCGGTAGCCAGGATATAACCCCGCTCCACCGCCCGCCGGGCATTCTCTGGTTTAACCTTAAGGGTCTCGACCATGCCGGTAAACACTTCCAAGGTGGATAGCAGGGTATCCACGGTATCAAACAAGCCCTCTTTATCCTCCTGCATATCCCTGTTATAGGCCAGGGGGAGAGCCTTCATCGTGGTCAGCAGAGCCATAAGATTGCCGTAGACCCTACCCGTCTTGCCCCGCGCCAGCTCGGCAACATCGGGGTTCTTCTTCTGGGGCATAATGCTTGAGCCGGTGGCATAAGCCTCGTCAAGCTCGATAAAATCAAACTCAGCGGAAGACCATAAAATAACTTCCTCAGCCAGCCGGGAAAGGTGCATCATACACAGGCCGGCTGCCGCCTCATACTCCAGCACAAAATCCCTGTCCGAGACGGCGTCCATGCTGTTCTGACTGAGCTGGCTGAAGCCTAGCTCTTTAGCCACAAACTCACGGTCAATATCATAGGCTACGCCGGCTAGAGCGCCGCTGCCCAGGGGCATAATATCGGTGCGCTTCAGACAGTCGCTGAAGCGGCTGACATCACGCTGGAGCATCTCAAAATAGGCTAGAAGGTGATGCGCCAGCAACACCGGCTGCGCCGGCTGCAAGTGGGTGTATCCGGAAATGATTACATCTTTATTGGCTTCAGCCAGGGTGATGAGAGCTCGCTGCAGTTCTTTCAACCCAGCGATGGTGCTTGATATTGCATCCCTGACAAAAAGGCGCATATCCAGAGCCACCTGGTCATTTCGGGAGCGGGCGGTGTGGAGCTTACCCCCCACCTCACCCACCTTCTCCAGCAGGCGGGCTTCAATATTCATATGGATATCTTCCAGCTCAGGCTGGAATTGAAACTTGCCCCGCTTTATCTCATCTTTAATCGCCGTCAGCCCGCGGGTAATAGTCTCCGCCTCTTTATCCGAAATTATGCCCTGCTTGGCCAGCATCCTGGCGTGGGCGATACTGCCAGCAATGTCATAGGGATATAACTGCCAGTCAAAAGGAATAGAGGCAGTGTATTCAGTCGCCGCTTTATCCGCCTTTTTATGAAAACGACCCCTTATATGGCTCATTTACTTTCTTCCTTTATTCTCCTCCAAATCGCTAATACCCTGCGCCTGCGCCTGGGTTCTGAGCGGTAGGCCCCAGATGTGAATAAAGCCGGGGGAAGCGCTCTGGTCAAACTGGTCGCCTTTATCATAGGTAGCCAGGCCATAGCTATATAGCGATTTAGGCGATTTCCGCCCCACCACCTGGCAGCTCCCCTTGAACAGCTTGAGTCGCACCGTTCCGGTAACATAATGCTGGGTGCTCCTAACATAGACAGCCAGGTCCTGATGAAGCGAGCTAAACCACAGACCGTTATAGATGAGGTCGGCGTATTCAATAGCCACCTTCTGCTTGAAGCGAAGCTGGTCTTTAGATAAGGTCATTGCCTCCAGAGCCTGGTGCGCCTGTAGCAACACCGTAGCTGCCGGGGCTTCATAAATCTCCCTGGACTTTATCCCCACCAGCCTGTTCTCCACAAGGTCAATCCTGCCCACCCCATGCTCGCCAGCCAGCTGGTTCAGCTTCTGAATCAGGCTAACGCCATCCATCTTCTTCCCATCAAGACTAACCGGGATACCCTGCTCAAAGCCGATTTCCACATAGCCCGGCTTATCCGGGGCATCAGCCGGCGACCTGGTCCAGGTGAAGACATCGGCCGGTGGCTCCACCCAGGGGTCTTCCAGAACCCCACACTCAATGCTCCTCCCCCACAGGTTCTCGTCGATGGAATAGGGACTGGAAACAGTGATTGGTATAGGTATATTGTGTTTCTGGGCGTAGTTTATGGTCTCCTCCCTGGTCATGCCCCATTCCCGAGCCGGGGCGATAATCTTGAGGCTGGGCGCTAGGGCAGTGATGCCCACCTCAAACCTCACCTGGTCATTCCCCTTGCCGGTGCAGCCATGGGCTACTGCCGAAGCCTTCTCCTTTATGGCGGTATCCACCAGCAACCTAGCCATCAGCGGACGAGCCAGGGCTGTAGCCAACGGATATTGTCCCTCATAGAGGGCGTCCGCCTGCAGGGCGGGGAAGATAAAATAATTGACAAATAACTCCTTGGCATCCTCTACCAATGCCTTCACGGCGCCGATATCAAGCGCCTTCTGACGAACGGCGGAAGAATCTCGCTCGTTGCCCACATCAACATTAAGGGCAATAACATCCAGGTTATACTTCTCTTTGAGCCATCTGATAGCTACTGAAGTATCTAACCCGCCACTGTAAGCCAGTACTACTTTATCTGCCACTCCAAACCTCCCTTAAACTAATGGATTATATCTTCCAAGCCAAAATTATCTCTTAAGAAGTTTGTGATTCGAGAACAAACCTCAGGATATTGCCACCAGTAGTCATGCCCCGGGGCTGCTGTATAGTGGGGGAGGGTGCCAAAACCGTCCTCTGGCTCCAATAAACCGAACCACTTTTTATAGTAGCCCCAAATGAAATCAAAAAAATCTCCCTGGCTAAAGGAATCAATGGTTATACCGTTACCAGTCATCACCAGCGTCCTCTCCGACATAGCAGTCTGGTGCCAGAAAGGAGGACCGGTCTGAATGCTATAAACCCGGGGATTATCCTCCAGAATTTCCATGGCGCCGTCAGCGATAACAGCGCCCGTGCTCTCACCAGCCAGGATAACCCTGAGGTCGGGAAGATAGGTGGTGAGAAACTCCACTCTACAGGCTAAATCCTTAGCCTTTGATTGGCAGCCATTTAGTATTTCCCTAAACTCACCCAGGCGCCCCCGAAAAGTGTCAGCCGCCCGCAGATAGTTTAACTCCAATAAGGTATAACTTGAGCTTTCCAGTTCAGATGCAATGCCGTCAAAAATACTCTGCCAACCCGGTGATTCCTCCACCAAATTCCACCCCCAACCACCGGGGTTAAAGACTATAACAAAATCCTTACCTTTAGCCTCCGAATATGCTGCCAATAGCTGATTGATAAAATCATCACATTTCTCCCGGCAACCTCCGAATAGCTCCGCAGCTAAGCTGGTGGCACCATCCATCACCGATTGCGGCACATCCGAAAGGTCCGAAAGCGAGAGGGGAAGACCCCCGGTCCCGACATCACTGGTTACCCCGAACCCTGAATATGAGGCAGCCAGCACCACCACACCAAGCAAGAGGACTAAACCTAAGGCCACTACTATCCCAACCCAGCGAATCTTGCTCACCTTAAAACCTCTTACTATTTTTCTCTTTAGCTGATAGCGCTGGATAGTGCGCTGTCTAAAATGCCCAGCGCCTCATCAACCTCCTCAGTCCCGATAATAAGGGGGGGCATAAAGCGCAAGGCATCGGGCTTCAATCGGTTAACCAATAAGCCCCTATCAAGACAAGCCATCACTAATGACTGGGCGATGTCACTGTCAAATTCCATAGCCACCAATAGCCCCCGCCCCCGAACATCAGTGATAAGCTGGAATTTTTGCTTCATCTTTTCCAGCCCCTGGATAAGATACTGTCCCACCGTCTTTGCCTTCCCGGCAATACCATTATCAACAATAAATTTTACTGTAGCATAGCCAGCGGCACAGGCTAACGGATTGCCGCCAAAGGTAGAGCCGTGCTCACCGGGAGCGAACACTGCCACCCTCTCCTTAGCCAGAATAGCCCCAATGGGCACGCCGCCGCCCAGACCCTTAGCCAGTGTCATTATATCAGGTTCAACGCCATATTGCTCGTAGGCAAAGAGCGTCCCGGTTCGACCTATACCAGTTTGAATTTCATCCAGGATGAGCAAAATACCCTTTTGGTCACACCAAGCTCGTATTGCCGCCAAATAACCATCATCAGGCAGGTTGACCCCACCCTCCCCCTGTATTGGCTCCACCATCACGGCACAGGTCTTATCGGTGGTGGCCGACTTTATGGCTTTGATATTATTATACTCCACATTGACAAAGCCGGTGGGCAGAGGAGGAAACGGCTCCTGGAATTTAGCCTGACCGGTAGCCGCCAACATAGCTAAAGTGCGACCATGAAAGGAACCCGAGGTGGTAATAACCTCGTAGGCTCTATTTAAGTTAAGTTGCCCGTAACGCCGGGCTAGCTTTACTGCCCCTTCATTAGCCTCAGCACCGCTATTGCCAAAAAAGACCTTGTCCAGACAGCTATTCCGGACCAGAAGCTCAGCTAAGCGAATCTGAGGAATAGTATAGAACTGGTTGGACGCCTGAATTAGCAACTGTGCCTGCTCGGTAACTGCCTTGGTCACCACCGGGTGGCAGTGCCCCAAGCTATTGACTGCCCAACCGCCAACAAAGTCAAGGTACTCCCGCCCGTCCTCATCCCACACCCGTGCCCCCTGCCCCCTGACTATGGTTAAGGGTAGGCGCTCGAAAGTCTGCATGAAGTACTGGTGCTCAAGTTCCTGCCAGTTAGTCACTTTCGTTCTCCTATTTAGTGAGGGTTTCTACCTCACCCCCTAGATATTTGCTTAGCAACCCTCCCCCTTTATCCCCCTCCCTTACAAGGGAGGGGGAAGATTTTCTATATGAGAGGGGCTTCGCCCCTCTTTGACTCTCTATATTTCATTCCCCCCTCCTTAAGGGCGGTGGGCGGGAATAGATATTAAATTTTGTGGGGGCTTTGTCCCTCTAAAACTCCTCTTATCTAATTACTTCTGGATGGTGGTGCCGCCACCTTTGCCCTCAATTTCATTGAGCAAGGCGTGCTGCTGCCGACCATCTATGATACAAGCTGTTGAAGTGCCAGCCAAGGCTTTGAGGCAGGCTTTAATCTTGGGAATCATCCCCCCCGAAGCCACCCCTGAAGTAATCAGCGCCTCAGCTTCATCAGGGGAAAGGCGAGGCAGTAAATTACCTGACTGGTCACAGACGCCAACCACGTCGGTCAAGAAGATAAGCCTCTCGGCACCAATGGCGGCAGCAATCTCGCCAGCGACAGCATCAGCGTTGATGTTAAGCACCAGCGGCGTTTTCTCCGGCTTACCGGTGTGAAAGCTGACCGGAGCCACCACCGGGATATAGCCAGACCTTAATAGTGCTTCCAGGGGAACGGGATTTACCTCGACCACCTCGCCAAGATAGCCCAGCTCTTTCTCCTTAATTCTGCCCTGAATAAAAGCCCCATCCACTCCGCTGATGCCTATTGCCATCCCTCCCAGAGCATTAATTTCAGCCACAATCTCCTTATTGACCAGCCCAGCCAGCACCGAAATCACCACCTCAAGCGTCGCCTCATCAGTTACCCGCTCGCCGTGGACAAACCTGGTGGCAATCCCTTGCTTTTCCAGCCAGTCGGTTATCACTTTACCACCGCCATGGACTACCACCAGCGATTCACCCTGCTGCTGAAGCTCGACTATGTCCTCAATAGTGGTGTCGTGGCTGCCCAAGGTGGCACCACCGAGCTTAACCACAATAACCTTGCCCAATTTTTTACCCCCATCAGGTCATGTACTGACTATTAATAGTTACATATTCCTCGGATAGGTCGCAACCCCAGGCGGTGGCTTTAGCCGAGCCCAGGTTAAGGTTCAAGCCCAGGGATACTTCCTTCCCCTTTAACAGCTGGATTACACCTCGCTTATTAAAAGGCAAGGGTGCGCCCGCTTTTACCACCGGGATTTCGCCGATATAAAGGTCAAACTTTGATTCCACCACCTCCACCCCACTCCGCCCCACCGCCGCCATAATCCGCCCCCAATTGGGGTCAGCGCCATGAACCGCCGCCTTCACCAGGGGCGAGCTTACCACCGTCCTGGCCACTCTCCTCGCCTCAAGCCTGCTGGGGGCACCACCGACAGTTACCTCAATAAGCTTGGTTGCCCCCTCGCCATCGCGGGCGACACATTTAGCCAAATAAATACAGACCCGCTCCAGAGCTTGCTGAAAGGCGCCAGCCGGGGCGCTTCCCGCCATTCCGTTAGCCATGAGCAGCACCATATCGCTGGGGCTGGTGTCGCCGTCAATAGAAATCATATTAAACGAAACGTCCACCGCTTTTTTGAGCGCCTTCTGGACAAAATCCTTCTCTACCGCGGCATCGGTGGTTAGGAAGCAGAGCAAGGTTGCCAGCTCAGGGTGAATCATCCCCGAGCCCTTAGCCACCCCACCAATGGTAAATTCACTGTCCCCCACCCCGACCTTAACCGCCGTCTCTTTGGCAAAGGTATCAGTGGTCATCATCGCCTTTGCCAGCTCATGACCGCCGTCACGGGAAAGGATAATCTGGTCTATGCTACTTCTTATTCTCTTCATCGGCAGCGGTAGGCCAATGACGCCGGTGCTGGCGACCAGAACGTCATCGGGCAACATACCAACGCCCTCGGCAGCCAGCTTCGCCATCTCGGCGGCATTAGCCAGACCTTTCTCACCGGTAAAGGCATTGGCGCAGCCGCTATTGACCACCACCACCCCAACCCTCCCCCGTTTTAGCCTCTGCTGAGACAGGACCACCGGCGCTGCCTTGAGCCGATTGGTGGTAAACAGAGCCGCAGCCACACAGAGCGCCTCAGAAAAGAGGATGCCAAGGTCTGGTTTATCTTTGGCTTTTCTATTTATCCCGGCGCTGGTAGCACCGGCAAAAAAACCCTCGGGCGAAGTGACGTTGCCCTCGGGAATAAGCTCAATTTTAGCTTCCATTACCCAAAATATAGCACACCCGGCTATCTATAGCAATGAGATTTTTTATCAACCTCCAGGTGCCATGGGGAGGCTAAGAGAATAATAAAGGGGGGAGCTTCGAAGCTCCCCCCTTGTCCTTACGTCGCCCTATTCAGCCTAAGCCGGACGGCGGACACGTATGAAAACGATAATTATTCCGACAAGGAATATAATGCCAATAACCACAATGGCTATAATGGCGCCCGTGCCCAAACCTCCAGCGACTCCCGTAGCAGATGTAACGCGAGGGCGTAAAAACACATTAAAGGCGCTCGCTTGACCTTCAATGAAGACCTCATATGTCCCCGGCACTGTTTTGGAGGTGTAGAAAATTACATGCTTGGCAGCGCCTGGGTCAACACCAACCCTGGTTGATTGCTCCGCCTGCCCATTTATCACCAACTCTATATTCTTGGAGCCACGGGTGCCGCCTTGATTGACGACATCGGCTGTAACAACCACCTGTTGCCCGGGGAGGGCTTGAGCTGGCTGGATTTGCAGGTTACGGACAATTATCCTGGCTGGCACTATCTCCTCAAACACTTCTATGTAACCAGACGTCGTGTCTTCCCCACATGGACCGCTTACGGTGAGAGTGACGAGGTAGGTGCCCAGGTAGTTATACACATGGGAGGGATTTCGTTCAGGGCTGAATCCCCCGTCACCGAATTGCCACAGCCATGAGGTAATATCACCGGTTGACAGGTCAGTAAACTGAACGGTTAACGGTGCCGAACCGCTAGTTGGCGTGGCAGTGAAAGCGGCTTCTGGGCACTCATTGACAATAAATCCCGGGTGGTTCGGATGGTCAACATAGTCGATAAGGGCATCATAGACCCCGTTCCGATTGGCATCGAAAACAACGTCGTATTCTCCGGGGATAACTGGCGCCGCCCAGATGAGCTCCGGACCAAGGTTGCCATCAACATCGGTAGTGGTGATGGCCATTAAATTGTCACAGGAAAGGCTCATACCATTGCTCCAGGCTCGGTCGGGAAAGATATAGATTCCCACCTCAGTATCGTGGGCGAAACCACTGCCGGTAGTATAAACGTCCTCAAATTCACAGTATGCGTTCACTTCAGCTCCGATGTCATCGCTTGACCAGCCTTCAGGTGGCACCAGCTCCACGCCGATAATGTAGTCTTCCACCTCGCCGTTATAAGACAGACCGTCGTAGTAATTCCTACACGCCGGTTCTCCCCCTGGTTCCATCCCATCCACAAGAAACACCCCTCCCCCCTCATCAAGGCGGAACCGCGACCAGGTTGTGCCTGCCACAGCATCGGCGGGGACATTGAACTCAATGATGTAAGTACCCGGCGTGTACACAGGCCAACTAGTGAAGACATTCTCGCCGGTATCATCCCAGTCACCATCATCGTTCCAGTCAATCCAGCCGTGCAGACATCCCATAGAGCCAATTGTGACCCCCGCTTCCAGTGTTGGTGCTGGGCCGCTCACCACAATCTGCACCGCCCCGTACTGACCGGGGACGTAGGGCAGGGTGTAGGGACCACCGGAGGACGGGCTGGAACCGAGGAAGGTTACCCCGTCATCATAGGTATCCAAGTCCACCTGCTGTGAGTCAAGCTCAGTGCTCAAGCCTGCCCCCAGCCAGATGTTGCCCGGAATATGGCGGGCGCCATCGCTGGCTGCCAAAGAGGGGTAGGGCGGGTCGGGGGCATCACCGTAATCAATCTCAATTGACAAGCATACCGGCACAACGACCGGGTCTTCGTCGGGGTCGTTGCTGTTAATAACTATATCGCAGCAGATGTCCCCGCACCAGGCATAAGCACTACGAAACAGTGCATTGTGCATGAGCGTTGGAACATCGCCCGTCCAGTCGTGGTCGTCTTGCCACCCACACCACAGAGTCACCCCGACTACCTGTCCCTTTTGAGCAACAAACGGCTGACCATCATCCCAGCTAGCTACAAGAGTAGCACCGCTGGTCAAGGAAACATCATCCCGGTAAAAGCCTGATATGCTGGTTACGCCGGTCATGATGGGGTGAGTGGGGTCATACCAGCCCAGGTCAGCCCATGAGAACAGGCCTGGTCCGGCTGTCACAAACGGGGAGTATTGCTCATCTATCAATCTTCCCGCTAATAACACAGATGAGTGATAGGAAAACGTCGTCACTACCACACCACCGCCACTATCCACGTAGTCTGCCAGCACGTCGCCAAGGGCAGCCGAATTATCGAACGCATAGTTACTCCAGACAAGCACGGCATCATAGTTTTGTAGATATGATAGCGTTGGCGTACCGGTGGTGGCATCGAAGGTATCCACCGTGGCTATGTCTGAGAAAGCAGAAAGATATGTCTGCACCGCTGCCACCGAGGGACTATCGTCTGCTGCCACCAGCAGCACATCTATTAACCCTGCTGACGACTCGGGCTCCCCACCGCTACAGCTAGGACAGCCGCCAGCGCCGGGCGACATACCGGTGGTGTCTATGGTAACAGTTATCTCATCATATTCACCTGGGAGCACCGAGCCGGATTGGGGGTCAGTATCCAGCCAGGGGCATCCTATATCCTGGCGCAGCACCACATCATCAACGTAGGCTCCTTCATCAGTAGTAGTGCTGTCATCACTGATAAACAGGAAAGCTATATATACTTCGGGTTCTCCACACCAGTTACTGAGGTCGAACGACTCGTCAGTCCAGCCCCAGTTTCCACTGGTCGTCCAGCCAGAGAAGCTGGACCCATTGGTTGATGCTAGCCAGTAGAAATAATCACAACTTACTTCTGAGTCCAGCCAGAAGGAGAAATTCAACTCGGCATCGATGGCCTCTGCCAGGCTGAAAGGTCCGTAGACCATCCAGGCATACATATCATTGGGATACGGTCCTGGCGCAGGAACCCCGGCGGTTCCACCCCTAGCACAGTAAGCACTATATATGCCGGTGTGGGGTTTAAAACTATCTTGACCCCAATAGACATCAGCAACGCCGGCATAAAAATACCAGGGGCCGGGCCAGGTTCCCTCAAAATCTTCGGTCATTATATTCCCCCAGCCAAAGGAAGGCACGGGACTCTCTGGCTCGATGGCACTGGATTCCAATTCAAAGCCGGGGGGAAGTTCCACGCTAGCTGGCTCTACACTCAGGCCTGGCGGTACCTCCGTGGATGCTGAGGAAGGCGCCGCCTGCTCACTGATGGTATAGTCCAGAGTACCATCGCCGTCATTATATATCCTCAGGGTGCCGCTCCAGGTGGTATCAGGAGGCAGGCTCAGACAAATCTCGGTGGGGTCAACCCTGATATCGGGCTCCCCTATGGACACCGGATAGTCTTCCACCTCGCCGTTATCAGCCAGGCCGGTGACGCTATTCAGACACAGCGGTACCTGTCCTGGTGTTGGCTCTCCATCACCATCTATCATCCCCTCGTCAAGGCGGAACCGCGCCCAGGTCGTGCCCCCCACGGCATCGGCGGGGACGTTGAACTGGAACTGGTAAGTAGCCGCCGCAGGCACAGCGTGGCCAGAGAAGATATTCTCACCGGCATCGTCCCAGTCACCATCGTGGTTCCAGTCAATCCACCCGTGCAGGCATCCCGGAAATCCACTTCCATTTACCACAATGTCCAGGCGGCCATACTGACCGGGGACATAGGGCATGGTCCAGGGGCCAGTGGGGGACGTGCTGGAACCGTAGAAGGTCACCCCATCCTCGTCATCAACACCGTTCACATCATCCAGGTTGGTAGGTTGTCCGTCATATTCAAGGTCAGTATTGTTAACAAGAGAAGGACCCATCCACATGCTGCCCGGAATATGGCGGGCGCCGTTGTTAGCTAAGTAGGTGGGGTAGGTCGGGTCGGGGGCATCACCGAAGTCATAGACAAGTTCCTCCGCTGGTGCCAGACTCACCGCCGGGTCGCCATAGAGGTTGAAATCGCACCAGTTCATTAACCAGTGTGGAAGGGAACTGGCGTCTATGGCCGCTTTGGTATCATATAAAGCCTGTCCGGCGGGATTGTTGTTAACCAACCTGTGTACGTATTGATAGCCAATCCCCGAATTGGTGGGAGTGTCGGTAAAGTCGGTCTGACCAGAATAAAACCAGGAAACCCTGCTTGCCGATACGGTAGCAATACCGCCATTGGCCAGGATGGAGTATTGCAGGTTGTTAGTAGTTTCCGGATGACCGTTGGTGCAGGAGCACTGATAGGTGAAGGCGGGATGGCTATCATCAAGGGAAGAACAGTAAGTGCTGTCAAATAGTATCCCATCCCAGCATCCGCTATAGCCCACAGATGCACTGGTAGGGCTGCCGTGCGCCCACCAGCAGACAATGCCGAAGTCATTCGGTGTGGTGGGGGTGCCGGCACCTGTCCAGCGATCAAACACATTTGGAGTATTCGGGCTTCCCCTCAGCTCCTCATCACTGGCGTTGGTGGAATTCAGTGAACAGGCACCATTCCCTTGCTGGTACATCGTCCACGAAGTATAGCCAGCGCCATTCAGGTAATTGGTCTTCATCTGCTCTGCCAGCACGGATCCATCATAACCTGAAGCCTGAAAGCCCACAGGCAGCAATATATTTTGCCGCCAGCTGGTGCCTCCAATATCGGTCTCATAGTCAATGACCTTCTGCAATATACTATCCAGGGCAGTATAATCAGTACTATATACCGGTATCCTGCCCACGTAGACCTCAGCGGTAAAATCCACCCCTCCGGTCACAGGATAATCACCGTAGTAGGTTGTACCGTCGCCGTCCGGATCCCATTCTCCGAAAAGCGTGTCATTATCGACGTTCCAGTCACCGGTCAGGTCGGCATAGTAGTAGTCAGTCGGTGTCGCCTCAAAAGAAACATCGGTGTGGTTCGCCTCCGGGTGGCACATCTGCATCGGGATATCCACTGCCCCAGTTCTATTACCGGGGGTGGGGTTTCCAATTAGCAGGACATATTGAATTCCGTAAGAACTATAGTTATCTATCAGCCACTTTCTTATCTTCTCTGCCCTGGTATCAGGTGCTTCTCCGGTTAGAACACCATAGTCATCCTCGGTGACAACCAATACACTGAATCCCATGGTTGTTTTGTGGGTTACAAAAGAGGCTAGATTAGAGCTGCCAGCCTCTATGGCATTGGTGGTGATGATGACATAGCCAGGCAGCCCATTCTGGGGCTCTATTGCCTGGGACATTAGTGTTAGTCCTGGCTCATACCAGCCCTTGGCAGCCTCGTAGTTGAGGAAGGTTTCACTGGCGATGTCATCCATCGCCGTATCACTCATAAGGGCTTCGTCCAGCCCAGCCCCGGATTGCTCATAGCTTATCTCTATGGTCACACTCTCTATCAGGGTCAGCTCTCCGGATACCGGGTTATACTGGAATGGGGTAAAGTCCACCCTGGTGAAGTTCCACTTCCTCATCTGGGAATAGGGGAGTAACGATACATAATTTTCAGGGAAGTCGGCATCAGTTCCATATACATCCATGTTCTTGCCGTCTACGATATTCTCCCCTTCCTGCTGAGGAACAGGAAGAGCTGCCGGCTTGATATCGTATGTTCCATCCAAGGTGATGGTCACGGCGGAGATTACCTCCAATTGCAGGCTTGACCAGACAATATCAGGTGGAACAGCGATATTGTAGACATTGTGGGGGAGGGTGGGGTTGCCGACCGAAGCGGTTGAGGAAAACCCCTCTATCTGTATGACATCCAGCCCCCCGTCGTCCTTTACTATCTCATAGTCACCAGCATAAAGGGTGAATTCCATATTGCCAGTGCTGTCTGCGCCTGCTTGGGCGCTGGTTGGTGATGCTATTGCCACCAGCGATGACACTAACACTACAACAGCTACCAGCGAAAAGGTTTTCCATGCTTTAGCCATTTTTATCCTCCTTGATTTCACCTAGTTATGTTAATATAATAATATTTTAGGGTAATAATATATTTGTTTTCCTTGATTTGTCAATAGGTTAGCCGTCTATTGCGATATATGCTCTCCAGTAATGAATGGAATAGGGTTGTTTGAAGGCACTACTGCCCGAGAATCCGGGCTTTTCAGATAGAATTTGTATACTCCCACCTCTTCGGGAGTCCCTTGCCTAAGCTGATAAGCGGTCGTTTGAGGTTCACCTGTCAAGACATAGATACACACAAAATTTCGCCTTCTCTATCCTCTGTGGTGCACCAGCTAATTTGCACCAACTATAAACTACCCTGCCCTATCTTGTCAATAGGGAGACATCAAGCGCCATAGCCAGGGAGATAGCTATGATGCTTCCTAGCTAACTTACATAAGCTAAAACTATTATACTCTACCCTGTCAAGGTTATATCAACACAAAGAGAATAATAAAGGGGGAGCTTCGAAGCTCCCCCTTTGCCCTTACGTCGCCCTATTCAGCCTAAGCCCGACGGCGGATAAGTATGAAAGCGATAATCATTCCAACAAGGAATATAACGCCAATAACTACAATGGCTATGATAGCGCCCGTGTCCAAACCTCCAGCGGTTCCCGTAGATGTAACATGAGGACGTAACAACACATTAAAGGCACTCGCTTGACCTTCAATGTAGACCTCATATGTCCCCGGCACTGTTTTGGAGGTGGTGAAAGTTATATGCTTGGCAGCGCCTGGGTCAACACCAACCCTGGTTGACTGCTCCGCCTGCCCATTTATCACCAACTCTATATCCTTGGAGCCACGGATGCCGCCTTGATTGACGATATCAGCTGAAACAACCACCCGTTGCCCGGGGAGGGCTTGAGCTGGCTGGATTTGCAGGTTGCGGACAATTATCCTGGCTGGCGCTACTTCAAGACACAAAACATCTATGTTAACTTCTGGGAAGTCCGCACAAAACGTTCCTGGGTTTTCAAGAAATACACAGGCATAAGCCCAATCAGGCACATCTACCAGAAGACCGCTACCGCATTCGTCGGAGCTTATATTGAAGGAGACTGTCCACGTTTCACCTGGTCTTAGTGGCCCTTCGTCCTCCCATATCAGTATAGTGACGCCGACAGGATTTGCAGTGATGCTATCTGGCATCTTGGTAAAGGCGCCCTCCAGGTTGATGTAATCGGGCAAAACGTCGTGGACACCAAAACTTAGGCTGGCTGCGGCAGCCCCCCCGGTTACAGTGAGGGTTACTGTGGCCGTCTCCGGTGCCATGCCAGAGCCTTTCTGCCAGATCTCAGTCGGCGTTACCCATTTATCAACGGTAATGATTCCGTCAACACCAACACCATTTGCCCCTGCCTGAGGCGCGAACACCACACCTAAAGACAGAACCAGTGCCAGGATTACCATTAAGCAAACAGGCCTTAATATTTTAGTTTTAGTCATTTCCCACCTCATTGCTAATTTGCGTCAACTATAAACTACCCTGCCCTATCTTGTCAATAGGGAGACATCAAGCATCATAGCCATCTCCCTGGCTATGGCGCTTCCTAGCTAACTTACATAAGCTAAAACTATTATACTCTACCCTGTCAAGGGTATATCAACACAAAGAGAATAATAAAGGGGGAGCTTCAAAGCTCCCCCTTGCTCTTACGTCGCCCTATTCAGCCTAAGCCCGACGGCGGACAAGTATGAAAGCGATAATTACTCCAACAAGGAATATAACGCCAATAATCACAATGGCTATGATAGCGCCCGTGTCCAAACCTCCAGCGGTTCCTGTAGCAGATGTAACGTGAGGACGTAACAACACATTAAAGGCGCTCGCTTGACCTTCAATATAGACCTCATATGTCCCCGGCACTGATTTGGAGGTGGTGAAAGTTATATGCTTGGCAGCGCCTGGGTCAACACCAACCCTGGTTGATTGCTCCGCCTGCCCATTTATCACCAACTCTATATCCTTGGAGCCACGGATGCCGCCTTGATTGACGACATCAGCTGAAACAACCACCTGTTGCCCGGGGAGGGCTTGAGCTGGCTGGATTTGCAGGTTGCGGACAATTATCCTGGCTGGCGCTACTTCCTCTGTGACGACATGAATAATTACGTCTTGTATAGCTAATAATACCTCTTTGCCAGGTAATATTTGGCCGACACCAGCCAGCTCCGCTACACCATTTAGCCCCAATACACCATCTGGCTCCGCCTCACCAATTAGCCTCACCTCAAACTCATAGTCGCCAGGAGGAGTACCCTCCGGAACGGTATATATTACAGTAAAGATTCTGGTTTCCCCCCAACCTACATCGGGGTACTGCGGGGGCGTCCATGTCACCCAGCTGGCATAACTTTCTGGATTTACATGCAGGGTTAGAACATCAAAACCCCCAAAAAGATCAATCTCATAAAAGATAATCCCTACTCCATCTATTAATGGCCTAAAGAGAGTGGCTATTTTCGTTTCTGACGCTGATTCCCCGGGCATCAGGGTCAGTTCAATCTCACTCGGGGTAAGGGTTGCGCCATAATAGGGGTCAGAGTTTGCCTTTACCTGAGGGGCAAACACCGCACCTAAAGACAGGACCAGTGCCAAGATTACCATTAAGCAAACTGGCTTTAATATTTTTTCCATGCTTAGCCTCCACTGCTAATTCGCCTTAACTCTACTCTATCATACCCCGCTTTGTCAATAGCCTATAGCTGGCTAATTTTGTATGGTGACCCTATCCCCCTTTATCCCCCTTCCCCTTGATAAGGGGAAGGGGGAGGTTGTTTTTTTAAAGGGGCTAGCGCCCCTTTAGTCGGCCCACAATAACCAGATATTCAGGCGTCTGGTAACTAGCAAATAGCCTTATTCGTGCGCCTACTTCGTTCTTATTTGTAAGAATATATATCCTGTGAAGATATCGCTCTCGTGGAAGCAGGTCTGGGGATTTACGAGGGTCTTCGCATCCAACCCACTGACTAACATCATCTTTCTTGCCCAGTATACATGGAAGCACATAAGCTTCTTCAATCATATCAAGACCATATTGAAACACAATCATTCCATATGCGATTTTGGCAAGAACACGAGCGAAGCTTGTACGTAGCTCCTCAGTATAAAATATGCTCTCAACATTGTATTTGGCCTTAAATTCACGCAAGTCCCTTTCATTTCCATGTGAACTCATCCCTGTCACTATCATACCCTTGCCCTGCGGGTTTTTACTAATATAGCCTGGTTTCTCAAGCTGTGGCATCATAAATAAGGTTGGGCAATCAGAGGCTGGAACTTCCAAGACCTTTTCTTTCCCGCCTATCGTGACCATGAAGGAAAAGGTTTTTGGCCTGTTTTTAGGGTGATAAGTTGGTAAGCCCAACTTCGTACGCACTAGAATAAAGAATTCTCCCAGTACATCTCGTTCAAAGTCCTGAGTAATCTTGGTACACTCTCCACAACTTGCACTAAGTAATTGCCAAGGACCACCAAGAGCATGCGGCACAATATGCTCATCGGTCAAGTTATCAGTAGACCCGCAGTATATGCATTCACCTATGTACTTTGACAATGGAATAGGGTTAACCATACCCCTACTCCTCCCTCGCCTTCTTCTGTAGTTCATAAAGCTTGGTGATGGCTTCAAGTGGGGTTAATGAGTCGATATCCAGCTTCTCCAGCTCCTCCATAAGCGGCGACTTCCGCCCCAAGAGGGGCAACTGCTGGGCTATCTCTTTTCGGCGTCTCTGAGGGGCGGCGGTGCGGCGGTCCCCCTCCAGCTCCTCCAGGACCTCCCGGGCACGGTGCACCACCGATTTGGGCAGCCCGGCGAGCTTAGCGACATGGATGCCATAGCTTTTGTCAACGCCGCCGGGCACAATTCTGTAGAGAAAGATAACCTCTCCCTTATCTTCGGCTACGGCTATATTGAAGTTCTTCACCCTGGGCAGGAAGCTAGCTAGCTCCACCAGTTCATGGTAATGGGTGGCAAACAGGGTCTTGGCTCCCAGCCGGGGGTAGCTATGGATATACTCGGCGACGGCGCGGGCAATGGAAAGCCCGTCATAGGTGCTGGTGCCCCGCCCAATCTCGTCAAGAATAATCAGGGAGCGGGGGGTGGCGTTATTCAGGATATTGGCTGTCTCCACCATCTCCACCATAAAGGTGGACTGCCCCGCCGGCAGGTCTTCGCGGGCGCCAATGCGGGTAAAAATACGGTCGACCACGCCGATGGTGGCTGAGGCGGCGGGGACAAAGCTGCCAATCTGAGCCAGCAGCACGATTAAAGCTACCTGCCTCAGGTAGGTCGATTTGCCCGACATGTTGGGACCAGTGAGGACAATAAGCTGAGCGTCATCGTTGGATAGATAGGTATCATTGGGGACAAAGCTGCCGCTAGCTAATGTCCGCTCCACCGCCGGGTGGCGCCCCTCTGAAATAGCTATCTCATTATCGGTGGTCAACTCGGGTCGGGCATAGCTATAGCGCACAGCGACCTCAGCCAGGCTGGAGAAAACGTCTATATCAGCTAAGGCAAAGCTTGAAACTGAAATACGCTCGCTTTCCGCCCCCACCTGGTTACATACCTGACGAAAGATTTGCCCCTCAAGCTCACCAATCCTGTCCTGGGCATTTAAAATCAGCGACTCATACTCCTTTAGCTCCGGGGTGAAGAAGCGCTCGCCACCGACCAGCGTCTGCTTCCTGATATAGTCCTGGGGCACCTGGGAGAGATTGGACTTGGATACCTCAATGTAGTAGCCAAAGACCTTGTTAAAGCCGACTTTAAGCGACTTAATTCCCGTCTTCTCCCTCTCTTTGCGCTCAAGGTCAGCCAGATATTGCTTGGCATTCTTAGATGTCTGACGAAGGTTGTCCAGCTCCTCAGAGAAGCCCTGCCTCACCACCCCACCCTCGTCCAGACTGCCCGGCTGCTCCACTATCGCCCGGGAAATCAAATCCATCACCTCGGGGCAGGACTTCAGCTCATCTTTGAGCCAATCTATTGAGCTAGCCGACTCAATCACCTGCTTAAGCTTGGGTATCACTTCCAGGCTGCGGCGCAGGGCAATTAGCTCACGCGGAGCGGCAATACCACCCTTAACCCGATTAATCAACCGCTCCAAGTCAGCCACCTCCCCGAGCAGGGAGACGGCCTGACTGCGAGCCAGGGTATTCTCACCAAACCAGCCGATGGCATCCTGCCTTTTGTTCAGCTCGGCTACATCAAGCAGGGGCTGCCCCAGCCACCGCCTGAGCAACCTGCCTCCCATAGCGGTTCTGGTGAGGTCAATAATTGACAGCAGTGAACCACCAAAGGTCCCAGAGCGGCTGCTGTGGAAAAGCTCCAGGTTCCTCTGGGTCTGCACGTCCAGCGCCATAAAGGAATCAGTGGAATAGGTGGTGAGCCGGGTTAATTGTCCCAGGACTCCCTTCTGCGTTTCCTGGATATAGTGGATAATAGCGCCGGCGGCTCTTACTGCCAGGGGCAGATGACCACAACCATAGCCGTCGAGGGTGGCTACGCCAAAGTGGTCGAGCATTGTCTGACGGGCTACCTCCAGCTCAAACCAGTAGTCGTCAAGGCGAGTCACCGAAGCCGCCAGACCCAAATCAGATAGCTCCGAGCCTTCGGCGGCGATAACCTCCGAGGGCTTGAGTCGCTCCAATTCAGGAACAAGGCGGTGAAGCGGAAGCTGGGTGGTGGCAAATTCGCTGGTGGTTATATCAACATAGGCTATGCCCACCGCCTCCTCAGCCAAGACCAGGCTGACCAGATAGTTATTGCTCTTGCTATCAAGCAGGCTGGGCTCAACCACCGTGCCCGGGGTTACCACACGGACGACTTCACGCTGGACCAAGCCTTTACCGAGAGCGGGCTGGGTTATCTGCTCACAGATAGCCACCTTATAGCCGCGACTTATCAGCCGAGCCAGGTAGTTATCCAGGGCGTGGTAGGGGATGCCCGCCATAGGTACCCGGTGCCCCTTGCCCATCTCCCTGGAGGTGAGGACAATCTCCAGCTCACGTGAGGCGAGCTTGGCATCTTCGTCAAAGGTCTCATAGAAATCGCCCAGGCGGAAGAAAACAATCGCCTGCGGGTATTTTTGCTTGATTTTGAGGTACTGGCGACGGATAGGGGTTGAACCCGCTTTCATCTCAAGCCTATTCTACTAGAATTTCGGGCTAAAAAGAAGGGGGCAAAAGGGGGGTAAAGAGTCAAAATTTTTTGAGGTGAGGAGTTTTAGAGGCGAAGCCTATAAGGGCGGGCGGGTGGGAAGATAAACGTAGGGGGTGGGGAGATTGACAGGCACTGCAGCTTTACCCTATCATAAGCCCTAACAACTTCCCCAAAAGGTCTAATATGAGTTCCATTGTTGAATGTGAGCATGTCATCAAACGCTACGGGGACATAATCGCCGTAAACGATATCAGCCTCACTATTGAGGAAGGAGAGATATTCGGGCTGGTAGGACCAAACGGAGCCGGCAAGACCACGCTCATCGAGATGATTGAAGGCTTAAGGACGCCTGATGGCGGCTCGATTAAAGCCCTGGGCTTAGACCCAACCAGGCAGGACGATGAGCTAAAAGAGAAAATAGGGGTATTGCTCCAGACCACCTCCATCCAGCCCGATATAAAGGTTAAAGAGGCACTGAAACTCTTTGCCAGCTTCTATCGTCACGGCCTCAGCGATACCGAAGAGCTGCTTCACACCCTCTCCTTAGAGGATAAGGCAGACAGCCGCTTCAAGAAGCTCTCCGGCGGGCTACAACAAAGGACAGCCATAGCCCTGGCTCTGGTCAACGACCCAGAGATGCTTTTCCTTGATGAGCTGACCACCGGCTTGGACCCCCAGGCCAGAAGAAATATGTGGGACTTCGTGGAAAAGGTAAGGAAAGAAGGCAAAACCATATTCCTCACCACCCACTATATGGAAGAAGCCGAGAAACTGTGCGATAGGGTGGGCATTATTGATTACGGTAAAATCATCGCCCTGGATACCCCCAGAAACCTGGTGGCAAACCTGGGCGCCGAGTCCAAGGTAAGCTTCACTATAGAGGGTAAGGATGTGGATACCACCAACTTTGCCACCATAAAGGCAGTGAGCCGGGTAGAAAAGAGTGAGGAAGGCTTTATTCTGTACACCAGGGATGATAATGCCGCTCTCCAGGAGCTGGTCAGGTTAGCCGACAGGCAAAATTTCAGGTTAAACAAGCTGCGTATGGAAAGCCCCAATCTGGATGACGTCTTCCTCAATCTCACCGGCAGGGAGATGAGGGAATGAGAGGTTTGTGGCAGCTTACCCTGACTGAACTCAGGCTCAACTTAAGAAACCCGATGATGGTTTTCTGGTCGATTGCCTTCCCCGTGCTGTGGATGAGCCTCTTCGGGGCAATATTTAGCGAGCCTATGCCCGGCTACGGGTATGAGGGGCTTAATTACGCCAATTTTCTCCTGCCCGGTGGCATTGCCATTGTAATTCTAGCCTCGGCTTTCATTGGCATGCCCATCGCCCTGACCACCTACAAGGAAACCGGTGTGCTCAAGAGACTGCGGGTAACTCCCCTTAAGACCTCAACGCTGGCTCTGGGCTTTACCTTAAGCCAATTTATTTTCATTGCCCTAGGAATAATCGTTCTTTTTGTCGTCGGCAAGCTTGCCTTTGATGTCCAGGTCCTGGGCTCGTGGGCAGTATTAATCGGGGTGATAATTTTCGGTATGCTTACCTTCCTCGCCCTGGGCGGCGCCATCGGCAGCTTGGTCGGCTCGTGGCGCGCCGCCGCTGTCATCACCCAGATAATCTTCATACCCATGCTATTTCTCTCCGACATGTTTATGCCCATAGCCATATTTCCCGACTGGCTCCAGCCGGTATGCAAAGCCATCCCCCTCACCCCCCTCAATATTGTCCTGAGAGATATAGTTTATGGAGTGCCCCTGGATAACCTGTGGCGGCTGTGGATAATGGCTGGGTGGCTGGTGGTGGGAGCCGTCATTACCGTAAAGTTCTTCCGCTGGGAGTAATTTTTTACCTAAAGAGTGCCCAGTCCCTATAGCCCTGCTGAATAACGGCCAGATATTCCTTTGACGGCTGTGTTTCTTCCATTCGCCCCGCCCTGATATAGGTCACCGCCTCTACCGGATTATTGTCCTCATCAAAGACGGTAACATTTAGCCTGTTGTAGCTCCTGGGACAATCCTCATAGGTGTCCAGTCGTCTCATGTCTCTTTCGGAGACTTCATAGATAGCGCCGAGAACCTTATCGCCCCGAGACAGGGCAATGGTAGCGTAGCCACCATGCCACCGCCGCGACCAGCCGGCAAACATCAGCTTATAGTTAGGCAGGGTAGCGACAAACATAGGCTTGCTGTCAGGTGCCCGCTCCAGCATTTGCTTTTTGTTTAAGTTAGAAGCATAGGCAAAGTAATACATTGCAGGGGTATTTTACTAAAACCGGGCCACAAAAAGAAGAGGGGTACTTTATTTCCCTCCACCCCGCAGAGATTGGGGCTACAGCCCCTCCCCCTGTTTGCGGGTGTTCTTACTTCCCACCCTCCCACCCTACAGAGGTTTCACCTCTGTAAACATCTCTTAAAACAGGGGATTAAGGACAAAGCCTCAGTGGGCGGGTGGGTTGGGAAAGAAAAACGTTGGGGGGAGGGGCAAAGAGTCGCTTTTAGACAGCCTTGCATACAGCAGTATGTGGTATAATGTCCCAAACTGTGGCTCATAAGCATAAAGCAAAATGATCAAGGAGAAATAATGTCATGGATGAAATCGTAGCAATATTCATAGATGGCAGTAATTTTTATAAAGTTTTGAAGCACAACAAGGGGAAAACTAACATAGACCTTCAAAAATTAGCTCAAAAGCTAGTCGGTAATAGACAACTTCTAAGAGTGTACTATTACACCGCCACATTGGATCAGTTTAGCGTACCAGAGCAATTCAAGGAGCAGCAGAAATTCTTGACCGTACTATATCACTTGCCCTATTTTGAGGTACGCCTAGGATACGTAAAGACCTACGGCAAAGGAACAGAGGAAGAAGAATGGGTAGAAAAGGGAGTCGATGTGAAACTCGCTGTAGATATGCTGAAACTAGCTTCTACCAATGCTTACAACACAGCAATTTTGGTGAGCCACGATGGAGACTTCGCTTACGCTGTCTCAGCGGTAAAAGAGATGGGTAAGCATGTGGAAAATGCTTGTTTTATAGACCCTCGATGTAGAGCCAAGTGTTCTGACAACCTTATGAAAACCTGTGATAAACCGATCTCTCTAGATGGCAACTTCTTAGATGACTGTTGGCTTCCAAAAAAAGAAGCACGGGATTAGAAAACTAATCCCGTGGATTTTATTGTCCTGTTATTGCGTACAATAACAGGGATCTTAGTGCTAAAAATTTAGCACATATACACAAGATTTGTCAATAGAACATTGGTACTATAATTAGAAAAAGTAAAACTATAGCTATTCATATAGCAGAATTTAGCCCTTTGCACAGAATAAGCTGAGGGTAAACCCTTATCCCCTCAAAAACTTGTCTATATCCGCCGCGGCGTGTTTGCCAGCACCCATGGCGCTAATCACCGTAGCCGCACCGGTAACTATATCGCCGCCAGCCCACACTTTGTCTTTGACCGTCTTGCCTGTCTCCTCGTCAGCCACCAACGTGCCCCACCTGGTGGTCTCCAGACCTTCAGTAGTGGAAGCAACCAGAGGATTGGGGCGAGTGCCCAGGGCTTCTACCACCATATCGACATCAATGGTGAACTCGCTCCCCTCCTTGACAACAGGGCGGCGCCGGCCGCTGTCGTCAGGCTCGCCCAGTTCCATCTCGTAGCACTCGATGCCAACCACCCAGTTCTGCTCATCGCCCAGCATCTGCTTGGGATTGGTAAGCAGCCTAAACTCAATGCCCTCCTCCATGGCATTCTCCACTTCCTCGCGGCGGGCTGGCATTTCCGCCTCAGAGCGACGATAGATAATATAGACCTTATCGGCGCCGAGCCTGAGGGCACACCGGGCTGAGTCCATAGCCACATTGCCGCCACCAATCACCGCCACCCTCCGCCCAATCTTTACCGGGGTATCATACTCCGGGAAGCAGTATGCCTTCATCAGATTGACCCGGGTCAAAAACTCATTCGCCGAATAGATGCCGTTGAGGTTCTCGCCAGGGATATTCATAAACATGGGTGCCCCGGCGCCGGTGCCGAGGAAAACGGCACGATAGCCATTATTCAGTAACTCATCTACCGTGGCCAATTTGCCCACCACCGCATCCAGCTCCAGCTTCACCCCTAAAGAGACGACATAGTCAACCTCAGCCTGCACAATCTCCTTGGGCAACCTGAACTCGGGGATACCATACATCAGCACTCCACCAGCCACGTGTAGTGCCTCAAAGATAGTAACGCTGTACCCCAGCTTAGCCAAATCAGCCGCCGCCGTTAGTCCCGCCGGTCCTGAGCCGACTACCGCCACCCGCTTACCGGTGGGCTTAGGCGGGTCTATTGGCTTTGCCGCCCCCACATTAGCCCGCTCCCAGTCAGCCACAAACCGCTCCAGACGACCGATGGCGATGGGGGCGCCCTTCTTAGCCAGAGAGCAAGTCGCTTCGCACTGGGTCTCCTGGGGGCAGACCCGTCCGCAGATGCCGGGCAGGGCGTTTTTGCTCTTGAGCATCCGCACTGCTTCCGGCATATCGCCTTCACGGATAGCATTAATGAACTCAGGGATATCCACCCCAACCGGGCAGCCGGTAACACAATTACGCTTGGGGCACTGGATACAGCGGCTTGCTTCTTCCTTAGCCTGCTCCAAACTGTAACCTAAAGCAACCTCATTGAAGTTTTTGCCCCGTTTTTTGGGGTCCTGCCTGGGCATTGGCACTCGATTAAGATTTAGCTTTGCCATATACTCTTACCTCAGCCCTGAACGCTTTTCTGCCATTGCTCAAAAGAACACTTCTCTTCATCAAGGTAGATACGCTGGCGGGCAAAGAGCAAATCCCAGTCCACCTGATGCCCGTCAAAATCAGGGCCATCAACACAGGCAAACTTGGTCTCGCCGCCAACTAATACCCGACAGCAGCCGCACATACCGGTGCCATCAACCATTATCGGATTCAGGCTGACAATGGTCTTAATCCCAAAGGGCTTGGTAGTCAGAGAACAGAATTTCATCATGATGGCGGGACCAATGGCAATGACCCGGGCTATCTTCTCGCCGGACTCAAGAAGCTCCTTTAGTGGCTCAGTTACCAGCCCCTTGCGACCGTAAGAGCCATCATCAGTAGTAACTATGAACTGGTCACTGACACTGCCCAGCCTGTCCTCCCAGAAGATTAAATCCTGGCTCCGCGCCCCCAGAATAGAGATAATCTTATTCCCGGCTTGCTTTAACGCCCGGGCGATGGGGGCTACCACAGCCGTTCCCACCCCACCGGCGACACAGACCACGGTGCCGAACTTCTCAATGTGCGCCGGTACACCCAGCGGACCCACAAAGTCGGCTATGGCATCACCTTCTTTGAGCAAAGCCAGCCTGGCGGTGGTTGTTCCTACCTCCATAAAGACGATGGTAATACTACCCTCCTTCTCATCCCAATCGGCAATAGTCAGCGGAATACGCTCGCCCTTTTCGTCAATCCTGACCACGACGAACTGCCCCGCCTGAGCCTTCTTGGCTACCGCCGGCGCCGCCACCCTGAAAAGATGAATACCGGGTACCAGGTCTTGCTTCAGTAAAATCTTATACAACTGTTACTCACCTCAACTTATATACATTAAAGAGGCTATCTCGGAGATAGCCTCTTCGGAGATAGCCCCACTTTTTCCCGGTGATGGTTTCTCATGTATACTCAATCCATAAAAATAGAATATCATCAAATGTCAAAAAATTCAAGTCATTTTAGCCCTCAAACCCATTGCCTAATTGTCATTAAGGGTATATGATAATAAGCACCGCGATTTATAAGAGAAAGGGGTGATAGGCAGCGTCAATTCCTAAAAAGGACTTGTCAAATTTGATTACCGGATATTTTCTGTTCCCACATTAAGAGTCTAGACTGATATCATTAAAAGTAATCTTCTGAGGTGTTAACAATGGTCGCCGAGCTTATTCACATTGGATTCGGTAATATACTAGCCATGAATAGAGTTATTGCCATAGCCTCGCCAAATTCCGCACCCACCAAACGCACCATCCAGGAAGGTAAAAAGAAGGGGCTACTAATTGACATGACCAATGGCAGAAGAACCAAGGCAGTTATCTTCACCGATAGCGGGCATGTTATTCTGGCTGCCCTCGCCCCGGAAACCATTACTGGCAGGTCACAAGCCGGCCGAGGAGGTTCAGTGCTAAGACCAGAGCCAAGCGATGAAAAAGACGAGCCCTAAAAGTGAGCCTCCGTTTAACCTGCCGTCAAAACCATTACTTATAGTCCTCTCCGGTCCTTCCGGAGCGGGAAAAGATGCTGTTTTAAGCAGACTGAAAAAATCGGGCTACCCGGTTGAATTTATTACCACAGTAACCACACGCCCCAAGCGAACTCAAGAAAAAAATAATGTAGCCTACCACTTTGTCTCCACGGAAAATTTCCAGCAGATGGTTAAAAACAAAGAGCTACTAGAATGGGCAAACGTCTACGGCAACTGGTATGGCGTGCCCAAACAGCCAGTCAGGCAAGCGTTGGAGGAGGGGCGAGATACAATAGTGAAGACCGACATTCAAGGAGCCACTACCATTAAAAAAATCCTGCCTCAGGCGGTATTTATCTTCCTCATGCCCCCATCAATGGAAGAACTTGCCGCCAGGCTCAAAGACCGCCGCACCGAATCGCACTTTGACCTAGACCTGCGCTTAAAAACGGCTGAGGCAGAGATAAAACAATTACCCCTGTTTGACTATGTAGTAGTGAACAAACGGGATGAAATTGACCTGGCAGCATCAGCCGTTGAAGCTATCATTACTGCCGAAAAGCACCGAGTAATTCCCAGGGAAATCAGTTTATAAGTCGAAGACTCTTCGAGCCAATCAGAATATCATTCCCAGCAACCAGGCAAACAAATAACCCAGTGCCCCGCAGATGGGGAAAGTTAGAATCCAGGCAGCGACGATATTGCCAGCTACCCCCCAGCGCACCGCGGAAAACCGCCGGGTAGAACCCACCCCCATAATAGCTGAACTTACACAATGGGTAGTACTCACCGGGATACCCAGTACCGAAGCTATTTCAATAACTGTACCCGCAGATAAATCAGTGGCAAAACCTTGAACCGGTTGCAGAGTGGTAACCCTCAACCCCAGCGTTCTAATTACCCGCCAGCCACCGACAGCCGTCCCCGCACTTATGGCTAAGGCTGATATGACGATTGCCCAGAACGGGATATTATCCCATAAGCCGCTTTGACCGGTATAAATCACCAGCGCCATAGTGATAACACCTATGGGCATCTGGCCATCGTTTTTACCATGGCTATAAGCCAGAAAGGCAGAGGTAAGCCATTGCAAACGGCCAAAAACAACCCTCATACCAGAGGGGGCACTTCGCCGGAATAACCAGAGTAGAATGATAAGGACGATAAAGCCGCCGATAAAGCCAAGGATAGGAGCTATAACCACCGAGGAACCAATCCGCCCCATGACGCCCCACTGTATGGCATCGACACCCACCGCCGCCGCCCCAGCGGCAGCCAGCCCGGTAACAAAGCTGTGGGTTACGCTTATCGGCAGACCCCAGTAGGTAGCCACCGTCCCCCAGACGATAACCGCAGCTAAGCCAGCAATCACCGTCAGATAGGATATTGCCTCCGGGATTAAAATCCCCTTACCAATGGTCCGGGCAACAGCCAGACCGGTGACAGCACCGGCAAAATTAAAGGTGGCAGCCAACATTACCGCATTTCGGGGGGAAATGGCACGAGCCCCAATTGAAGCGGCGATGGCATTGGCGGCATCATTAAAACCGTTAACTACTCCAAAACCAAGGGCAAAGGCAATAATAAGGACAAGGAGCCAGAGGGAGGAATCAGCCATGTTTAAGGGCTACCCCTTCAAGGACATCGGCCACATCCTCACACCTGTCGGTGGCACTCTCCATATGAGCATAAATCTCGCGCCATTTGATAATATGAGCCATATCGGTAGAATCGGCAAAAAGCTCAGCTATCGCTGAGCGGTATACCCTATCGGCTACATTTTCCAGCCGATTAATCTCCACACATCGTTTGAGAACCTGGCTTAAGACGACGCGCTTCTTTAACTGAGGCATTACCCTCTCCACTTCCTCCGTCGCCTGCACGATGATATCAGCCAGCTCCTGAGCCCTCTTCCCCGGACGGTCAACCTTGTAAAGAAGCATGGCATCAGCCGCCGCATGAATAAAATCGGTGACATCATCCAAGACATGAGCCAACTGGACTATATCCTCCCGGTCAAAGGGGGTGACAAAGGTGCGATGTACCCGCGCCATAATCTCATGAGTGATGCTGTCCCCCCGGTGCTCAAGCTCAGTTATTTCGCCTACCTTTCCCTCAACATGTTCCCAGGTATCAACCATCTCCTTAAGACTCTGGGCTGCTTGTACCATATTCTGGGCGCTCTCTTGAAAAAGGTCGAAAAACTTCTCCTCACGGGGGATAAAAGGAAACCTCACGCTCTAATCCTCCTTTGCCACTGAAGACACATAGAGATAACAATGGATGGAAAGTCGGGGGTCAGAAAAAGGAAATTTGCCATATCGAGTCCACTTTGAGTTTAGTTGAGAGATAAGTAATTGTCAAGCAATAAAAATTATTGACAGCCAGCGCCCAGAGGCATAAAATTCCAAAATTGTGAGCAATGTTATATAGTGGTAAAATCTAACAACTGATGAAATATGTTCAATAGTTGGCGACCCAAACCCGGCGATAAGATTTTCCGTCCCCGGCGAATAAAGCGTTACCGATTGCGACGGGTATTAGGGGTTCCTGCCTTATTCAGTGCCGGCTACGGAGATGTTGGCTCCTCTATTTATTATGCCCTGGGCATCGTCGCCCTGATAGCCTTAGGCGCTACTCCCATTGTGCTGGCTATAGCCGGGATTATCTATATCTTCAATGCCCTCACCTATGCTGAAGGTAGCGCCTCCATACCTGAAGCCGGCGGCTCAGCCAGCTTCGCCCGACACGGGTTTAATGACCTGATTGGACTCATCGCTGGCTGGGCATTAATGCTGAGCTACATTGTCACTATGTCCATCTCCGCCTATACTATTCCTCCTTACCTCAGCTATTTCTGGCCAGTACTGGATGAGCCAGCAATCGGCACTATGGTCTCCATGGGGGTCATTGTATTCCTGATGTTGATAAATGTTTTGGGGGTAAGAGAATCGTCAAGGGTGAATATATTCTTCATAGGCATCGACATAACCACCCAGATTACACTGGTGGTCTTAGGCATCATACTAATACTGGCAGTAAATCCGGGAATCCTGTTTCAACATATGTTTGGGGCGGGCAACTGGCCATCTACGCAAAACCTGATTTTCGGTATCGCCATTGCCGCCCTATGTTTTACCGGCGTAGAGACCGTATCTCAACTGGCGGAAGAGACAAAGGAGCCAGCCAAGAAGATACCCCGGGCATATGTCCTGATGATAGTAGCCGTCCTGGTTCTATTTGCCGGTATTTCAATAGTCGCCCTGTCAGCCATGACCCCCCAGCTTCTGGGCGACCCGATAAACGGCTGGGCAAGGGACCCGGTAGCTGGTATCGCCGCCAATCTGCCTTCCGAAACACTGCAATCTATATTCGCCCCATTAGTGGCTATACTGGCGGCCACCATCCTGCTTACCGCCAGCAATGCCGGGCTGATGGGTATCTCCCGCCTTGCCTTTAACCTGTCTTCACATAACCAGTTACCGGCAACTTTAAGTCGGGTGCACCACCGTTTCCGAACACCCTATTTCGCCATTATCTTGTTTTGCCTAATCGCCCTTCTGGTATTGACTCCGGGGTTCTTCGCCACCAACTTTTTTGCTGATTTAGGAGCGTTATATGTCTTTGGCTCCTTGCTTTGCTTCGCCCTGGCTCATGCCGCTGTTCTAAGCCTGCGAGTGAAAAAGCCTGAGTTAGACCGACCCTTCAAGCTTGGCTGGAATATAAATATTAAGGGGCGAGAATTGCCTACGACTGCCATCCTGGGCTTAATTGCCACCTCGGTAATATGGCTCATCGTGGTAATTACTCAGCCCTATTGTCGCTGGGTAGGAACCACCTGGATGGTTATTGGCTTAATTATCTACTACATCTATCGGCGGAAGAATCATTTGCCATTAACCCACACGCCTAAGAAGCCGGGAGAGGGGGTATTGTAGAACCGCCGCCAGAGGATTATAATATCCATTGCTCAACAGTAAATGGGAATAGAAGGCAATGGAGTTCAACAAGATTCTGGTGCCGGTAACTGGCACCCCAGCTGATGACGAGGCAACAAGGTTAGCCTGCCGGCTGACCAAGAAGAATAAGGGCAAAATCTGGGCAGTTTACGTGGTCACGATAAAACGTTCTCTACCATTAGATGCTGATATTGAACCTGAAATCAGAAAAGCTGAGGACATACTGGACCATATAGCCAGCGTGGCTGAAGAGGAAGACTACGAGGTAGAGACCGACCTCCTTCAATCCCGTGAAGCCGGCCCCACCATTGTTGATGAATCCGTAGAACGAGAGGCCGACCTAATCCTGATGGGTGTTATCTACAAGAGACGCTTCGGACAGTTTAGCCTGGGTAGCGTGGTGCCCTACGTGCTTAAAAATGCCCCCTGCCAGGTTATACTATATCACCAATATACTGCCTAGCTGAGTTTAATGTTATGAAAGTAGTAATTATGGGCTGTGGAAGGGTGGGGTCTCGACTGGCGGGACTTTTAGACATTGAGGGACACGGTGTTACCATTCTGGACACCGATGCCTATAGCTTTCGCCGGCTACCTCCTGACTTCGGCGGTACAGCGCTAGTGGGCAATGGCACTGATGAGGAATCGCTTAAGAAAGCGGGTATAGAGGAAGCCGATGCCTTTATCGCTTTAACTCAAGGAGATAACCGCAATGTCATGGCAGCTCAAATTGCCAAGCATATCTTCAATGTGCCCAAGGTGCTCTGCCGTATCTATGACCCCCTGCGCCGAGAGCTATACAACACCCTGGGAATAGAAACCTTCAGCCCAACCACAATATTTGCCCAGATGCTAAAGGAAAAACTGGAAGCGGAGGAGTAGGCTAAATATGTACATCATTATTATCGGTGGGGGCAAGGTGGGCTACTACCTGGCCAAAGCCCTATTAGATGAAGGGCACGAAATATTGGTGGTGGAAAAGGACCCGGACAGAACTGAATTCATCTGTGGTGAGCTGGGCAGTGTTTGCGTCCGAGGCGATGGCTGTGAGGTGGCTACCCTGACTGAAGTGGGCACGGGGCGAGCTGACATGTTCATTGCCGTGACCGGTGATGATGAAGATAACCTGGTTGCCTGCCAGGTAGCCAAGCATAAATTTAATGTGCCCCGGACTATAGCCCGCATCAGCAATCCAAAGAATGAGACTATCTTTAAGACGCTTGGTATTGATGTTACCGTAAGTAGCACCAACATTATCCTGGAACATATAGAGGAAGAGGTGCCAACCCACCCCATTACGCACTTATTAGATATCAAAGATAAGGGGCTGGAGATTGTAGAGGTAAAAATCCCACCCCACTCAACCACAATAGGCAAAGCAGTGAAGGGGCTCAAGCTACCCAAGGGAAGTGTCCTGTCGCTGATTATCCGCAGCCAAAAGAAGCCCATTGTCCCCACTGCCAGTACCGTCCTTCAAGCTGAAGACCAAATCATAGCCGTTACCACCCCCGAGTCGGAAGAGGCATTAAGGACTGCCCTCAGAGGTTCCTGACCGCCTAAAACCGTCCAGCGTCTGACGGAAAGCGTGGCTCACTTTTTACTGCGTGCTTTACCATAGGGATAAAGGACGAGGAAAGCCACGGCAAAGACGGCATCCATGATAATCGGCATCATCACCTGGTCGAAGGTAACATAGCCCTGGGCGACTGAGTATAATCCAGCGGCTACAGCCAGAATTGCCCACAATATGGCAAACTGCACCCAGTAAATGTGGCGAATGATGTCCCGTGTCCCCACCACTATGAGATAGACCCCACCGGCAATGAAGGAGATGCCTACCATCGCCATAGCAAACAGCGCTGGTTCACAGACAGCAGGCATTTCCTCTATACCCATCATGCTCTTTAGCTGGTCAGGGGCAATAATATGCGCTAGACCCGACGCAATACTCAGCGCCCCAAAGATAATCAAGACCACCTTTAGAGCCTTTATCATGGTTCACCTCCCTAATTAAATTTTAGCTATTATAGCCTAGTCCCTTACCTCTGTCTAGACCCTGTCTTCTAGAAGGCGAGGTTTCCCCATTGTTAGAGTGCGTTCTTCTTCCCGCCCTGACCCACCCTACAGAAGTCAATCCTCTATTTACTCCCCTTTAAGGGGGGAGGGGAATAAAAGGATCTTAGAGGCTTTAGCCTATGAGGGTGGGAGGGTGGGAAGCAAGACGACTTAAAGCGGGGCGGGTGGGTGGGAAAAAAGACAAAAGTTAAAAACGGGGGTGGGACTGGGGAAAATGTATTCATTGCCCGGTATTTATCTGCTATACTAGGTAAAACTGCGGGTAAGGCTTCAGCAGGAGGCTCCCTATGACCAAACTTAACCGATTCTGGACACTGATTACTATTTTACTGATAGCCGTTATTGTTATCGGGGGCATAGTAGCCTGGCAAAAGTATAGCCCAGCCCACCCCATAGAGATTTCCCTGTCGCCAGAGCAGGATTCCACCGGGGAGGTTTGCCAAGGAGAGTCGCCGCAAAAGATAGATATTAACCGGGCTGAAGCCTGGCTGCTGGAGGCTCTGCCCGGCATCGGCCCAAGCAAAGCTCAGGCTATTATAAATTATCGCCAGCAAAATGGGGGCTTCCACAGTATCATCGAGCTCACCGAGGTTGAAGGAATAGGGCTGTCTATCTACGAGCAGATTAAGGACTTAATTACCGTAGCCGACTAACACTCGAGGTAAATAGTGGCACTTATCTATCTAAGTGGTGCCTGGGTGGCTGGTATCTATCTGGGGTCAAAATTTGCCCTGCCGCTTGCCCTCATCCTTATCGGGCTTATTCCCCTCCCCCTCCTCTTCTTCCCCCAACAGCGCAAGGCAATAATTTTATCCGCCATCTGCCTTATAGCCGTCTTTGGCGGCGCTTTCTGCTATCAGGCAAGCCTTCCCCCTCAAGACGAGAGTCACCTACAGTTCTACAACGGACAAGAAGTTGAAATCAAGGGCATGGTGAGTACCGACCCTGAGGTGAGGGATAATGCAACCCACATCCGCCTGTCAGATATAAAAATATGGCAGGATAACGACTGGCAGGAGATATCAGGGGATGTCTTGCTCTTTGTCCCCCGCTACCCCGCCTATAAGTATGGCGATGTACTCCAGGTGACCGGGAAGCTAGAGACGCCACCCCAGCTTGATGATTTTGATTATAAAGACTATCTAGCCCACCAGGGAATCTACTCCACCATGACCTACCCGGAAATAGAACTTCAAGCCACTGGACAAGGATTCAAACCGCTGGAATGGGTCTACTCGTTAAGAGATAGCCTGTCTCAAACCCTGGCTGAGGTTTTGCCTGAGCCGCAGGCATCGCTAGCCCAGAGCATTATCTTGGGCATCAGATATAACATTCCCACCGAAGTTAGAGGCGATTTTGCCGGCACCGGCACCGCCCACCTGCTGGCTATCTCCGGGCTCCACCTCAGCATCATGGCTGGCATTCTGCTCAGCATCGGTATATGGCTCTTTGGCAAAAAGCGTCATATTTATATCTGGCTGGCGCTGGGCATAATCTGGCTCTATGCCTTAATTACCGGCATGCACCCATCGGTAGTCCGGGGGGCGATTATGGCCAGCGTGTTCCTCGCCGCCGAGCTTCTGGGCAGACAGCGCACCGCCATCACCTCACTAGCCTTCGCCGCCGCCATAATGGTCAGCATTAACCCCCAAATCCTGTGGGATGCCTCCTTCCAGTTGAGCTTTGTGGCTATGGCTGGCTTAATCTTCATCGCCCCTCCCTTCCAGACTCTGGGGAGAAAAGGCATTATAACTACCATGGGTGAGGAGGGGGTAGGTGTAGCTTTAGCCAATATTATTACCGATAGCTTCAGTGTAACCTTAGCCGCCACCATAGCCGTGTGGCCACTCGTTGCTTACTATTTTGGCATCGTTTCCTTTGTTGCTCCCCTAGCCACCTTCCTCACCCTGCCGGCACTGCCCGCCATCATTGTCGCCGGGGCTGTTGCCGGACTCATCGGGCTGGTTGCCCTACCCATCGCCCAGGCTATCGGTTGGCTTGCCTGGCTGTCCACTTCATATATGCTATTTATAGTAAGCGGTTTTGCCTCTCTCACCATATCCTCCATTGAGGTAGGCTCGGTTAACACCACCGTGATACTGGTCTACTATTCAGCCCTTGCCGCCGCCGTCTGGCTCGGCAGCAGGAAGAGGTTCACCCAGCGCATATCCCAAGCTATAAGCTGGCTTAAGTCAGGGATAAGTAAATCATTCAGCCTTGTTTCCCAATCGCCCAAGAGATGGGTTATCCCACCCCTGCTGGTAGTGGCTATTCTGGCATCGGTAGCCGCCGCCACCATGCCCGATGAAGAGCTTCATATAAGCTTCCTTGACATCGGTCAGGGTGATGCCATACTGATTCAAAAAGGAAATCAGCAGGTTCTGGTTGACGGTGGACCCAGCCCCCAAGCCCTAGCCCTGGAGCTGGGCGACAGGATGCCCTTCTGGGATAGAACCATAGAACTGGTGGTGCTAACCCACCCCCACTCCGACCACCTCGCCGGCCTGGTGAAGGTCTTACAAAGATACCAGGTGGAGCAAGTGCTTTATCCCGATTTAGATGATTTAGATTGTGAGTCGACTTTATATGACGAATGGCTAGGATTAATTGAGGAAAAGGATATTCCGTGCACCCCGGCTCAAGCCGGACAAAAAATTGATCTGGGCGATGGGGTAATAATAGAGGTGCTCAATCCGCAAACGTCTCTCTTAACCGGCACCGGCTCGGATATAAACAATAATAGCGTGGTATTGCACATAACTATGGGCAAGGTTAGCTTTCTGCTTGCCGCCGATATAGAGCAGGAGGCTGAATTTAAGCTAATCGTCCTCAGAGCCGATTTAACCAGCACCGTGCTCAAGGTCGGGCATAGCGGTTCATATACCTCCACCACCTCCGAATTTCTGGCGGCAGCAAGCCCGCAGGTGGCGGTTATCTCAGTGGGAGATAACCCCTTCGGTCACCCCAGCGCTGAGGTGGTGGAGAGGCTGGAGAAAGAGCTGGGCGCAGAGAATATATACCGCACCGATAGACGGGGAACCATAGAATTTATCACCGATGGCGAGAGGCTGTGGGTGAGGGCGGGGGAGGTGAGAGACTAATCTGGCTCAAACCCGAGCCGGAGTTTCTGGCATCTAGAAACTCTTGATAATCTGTGATAGAATAGGGCAAGTAGTTAATAGAATTATTAAGGTGGGAGGTGATAGTTATAGCAAAGCGAAAATATACTTACCTTTTTGTAATTACCAGTCTTGTTTTACTCTTGAGTTTGCTGGGGCTAACCGGGTGTCCGACACCCGGGAAGTTTACCCTTACCACAAATGTCAGCCCCCCGGGAGCAGGCTCCGTCTCCCCTTCAGGCGGCGATTATGACTCCGGTATGTCGGTAACGCTGACAGCCACCCCAGCCAGCGGTTACACCTTTGACTACTGGGGCGGTAGCGCCACCGGCACCAACACCTCTACCTCCATTATCATGAACTCAGACAAGAGCGTCACCGCCAACTTTGAGGCTGCTCCAATAACTAAGTTTACCCTTACCACAAATGTTAGCCCTTCGGGAGCAGGTTCCGTTTCCCCTTCAGGCGGCGAATATGACTCCGGGGCGACGGTAACGCTGACAGCCAGCGCAGCCAGTGGTTACAACTTTGATTACTGGAGCGGTAGCGCCTCAGGCACCAACACCACCACCACCATTACCATGAACTCGGACAAGAGCGTCACCGCCAACTTTGCCACCGCTGGTCCTACGGTCTTGTTCTCAGATGACTTCAGTCAGGATACCGGCGTCTGGGATATTTTTTCTGATGCAAATGGTAAAGTCTTCTATGAGAATGGCTGGCTGCATGTGATTAATCACACTGATGCTCCTTTTTGTACGTACTCCGTGGCTTATCAATACTTCGCTGATTTCATTCTGGAAGTGGAGACCAAGCTTATTGATGGAACCGATGATAACTGGCATCAAGTGTCATGCCGATGGCAAAGTGAAGGTAACTACTACGACCTTAGCATTAGCGCTGACGGTTACTATGAGATATTTAAGGTCGTTAATGGAGAAAAGATAGTTCTTGTGGAGCCTACCCGCTCATCCTATATCAATCAGGGCGTGGGCGCCGTCAACCTAATCCATATCGAGTGTATCGGCAGCAGCCTGAGCCTGTCGGTTAATGGGCATACATTGACAAGTGTCACCGATACCACCTTTTCTGCTGGTGATATCTGCTTGGAAGCTAGCTCCCTCTCTGGCACATTTACTGAGATTGCCTTTGATAACCTGGTGGTCACTGAGCCGTAGGAGATATTTATATTATATTAAAGCGAAAATATACTTACCTTTTTGTAATTACCAGTCTGGCTCTGCTCTTGAGCTTGGCGGGGCTGGCTGGGTGTAAGACTACTCAAACTTATACCCTTACCACAAATGTCAGCCCCCCGGGAGCAGGTTCCGTCTCCCCTTCAGGCGGCGATTATGACTCCGGTATGTCGGTAACGCTGACAGCCACCGCAAACAGCGGTTACACCTTTGCTTACTGGAGCGGTAGCGCCACCGGCACCGACACCACTACCACCATTACCATGGACTCGGACAAGAGCGTCACCGCCAACTTTGAGGCTGCTCAAACTGGTCCTGCGGTCTTGTTTTCCGATGACTTCAGTCAGGACACCGGCGTCTGGGATATCTTCTCTGATGCCGATGGTGAAGCTTTCTATGAGAACGGCTGGCTTCATGTGATTAACTACATTGCCGCGGGACATTCTACTGCTTCCCACGCGAATCAGAATTTCACCGATTTTATCCTTGAGGTGGACATGAAGCTAGTTGCAGGCACTACTGACAATTGGCAATCTGTAGTGTTCCGGTATGGCGGTGCCGACGCTTATTACTCCGCCGAGATTAGCGCCGACGGTTTCTACGAGATGCAGCTGTGGGTCGGAGAAACGTTGCACCAGTTAGTCAGTCCCACGAGTTCAAGCTACATCCATCAGGGGCAGGATGTTGTCAACTCGGTTCGTATTGAGTGTGTAGGTAACAGGTTGAGCCTGTCAGTCAATGGACACTTGCTAGCTGAGGTCTTTGATGACACGCTCACAAGTGGTAATATCGCCTTTGAGGTTGACTCAATTGGTGGCACTTTCAGTGAAGTTGCCTTTGATAACCTGGTGGTCACTGAGCCATAGATAGTATTGGACGAAACGGTGGCTGGTGGAACCTTTAGCCCGAATAATCCGCCAGCCACCTTTTTTAATTACCCCCTAATAATAAATCAGCCTAACCTTTTCATTCAATCTGCGTTATAGTATAGTAGAATAGAGACAACCAAGGAGGGCTTTGCTATGAAAAAGCTGATAATCGGACTGGCGCTGGTGGCGTTACTGCTGGTGCCGATTTCCTGCGGCGTGGCACCGGAGGCAGAAGCACCTGAAGAAGGGGGAGCACCCCCAGGGGTGATATCACCTGATGAAGGTTACTCATCTGCGTCTGTGCCCTCACCTGAGCCTTTGCCCTCAGACGAGGAGCGGATGATAGTCCGCACCGGGGAGATGTCTCTGGTGGTGGAGGATGTAACTCAAGCCTGTGATGATATAGCCCAGCTAGCGGTGGGGTTTGATGGCTATACGGTATCCTCCCGGATTTGGGGGGAGGACGAGGATATGAGGGGACAGATTTCTATTCGGGTGCCGGCTGAGAAGTTTGAACTGGCACTCACCGAAATCAGAAACCTGGCGGTAAGGGTAGAATCGGAGAGCACCAATAGCCAGGACATTACCGAGGAGTATGTTGACCTCCAGTCAAGGCTCAATAACGCCGAGGCAACCGAGCAGCAATATCTAGCTCTCCTGGAAAAAACTGAGGACGTGGATGACATCCTCAACATCTATGAAAAGTTGTCTTGGGTGCGCCAGGATATAGAGCAAATCAAGGGCAGGATGCAATACCTGGAGCGAACCACATCAATGAGTCTAATCTCGGTATCCCTGAAGCCCGAGGTTACAATTAAGCCACTGGTTCGCGTCGGCTGGAACGCCCTGGAAGTGCTCAAATCCGCTGCCAGAGGACTGGTCATCGCCGGACAAGTGCTGGGCACTATAGCTATCTGGCTGCTACTCTTCATCCCCATCTGGGGAA
>Ga0315544_1000365_pt1 | contig 43466 bp, 34 predicted proteins | sample SalMarSW160130MG_2_FD_202543 | JGI IMG/M metagenome (GOLD analysis project Ga0315544, IMG submission 202543) | Salt marsh sediment microbial communities from the Plum Island Ecosystem LTER, Massachusetts, United States - Salt Marsh Sediment SW1601-130 ... | reverse complement strand
TGGAACAGGAGCGGCTAAAGAAACTGGAACTGGGAAGGGAGAAGGCACTACGGTGAATTTTCCTATGGCTGCCGGCTGGGGCGATGAGGAATACTTGAGAGCTTTCAAGGAGGTCCTGGTCCCGGTGGCCCGGAGATTTCAGCCCCAGCTCATTCTGGTTTCTGCTGGCTTCGATCCCCACTGGGCTGACCATCTGGCAATGATGACAGCGACTGTCACAGGGTTCGCTCAAATGGCGCTGATATTGAAAGAACTGGCTGCCGAGCTATGCCAGGGACGTCTCGTTTTCACCCTCGAAGGGGGCTATAACCTTCGCGTGGTTGCTTCGTCTATAAAGGCCATATTTGATGTGCTTCTGGGCAACGCGGAGATAGAAGACCCTTTGGGAAAAGCATCGGTGGCAAGAAAGCCCGAGGGATTTGACGAGCATATCGAGGCAATAAAAAGAATACACCATGTTAGCTGACAGCTCTCGGCTTATGGCTATTGCGCTGCTTTCTTAGCCCAGGGCACCAGCGAACTCCAGTCCCCTGTTTCCCAAACTACAAGAAACTGGCCGGTGAAGCAGAGGGAGTCATAGGTGCCGATGATAACGCCGAGGAGCAACACCAGGACGAAATAGTGTATAGTGGCTCCGCCGAAGAGGAACAGGGCTAGGAGCACAAAAAGGGTGGTCAGTGCGGTATTTAGACAGCGCCCCAGCGTTTCTACAATGCTCGAGTTTACTGTTGAAGCAAAATCGGAGCTAATCCCCCTGGCCTTATTCTCGCGAATGCGGTCAAACACAACCACGGTGTTGTTGATGCTGTAGCCCACGACGGCAAGCAGCCCAGTGATGAACAAGGCATCGATGGCCACGCCAGCAACCAAACCCAGCAGAGAGAAAACCCCCAATATTATGAACACATTATGAACGAGAGCAATGACAGCGCAGCTGCCCCACCGGAAGGGCTTGGGCATGCGGCGAAATGCCCAGACAATGTAAAACAGCATGGCCACGGCAGCTACTATTACGGCGATGAAGGCATTGCGTGCTGTTTTCGCTGCTACTACCTCCGAGACATAATAGTAATCGATTATTTCAACTTGGGAATGCAATTCTGTCCCGAGTCTTTCAGCCAGTTCCTCTGCCTCATCGGAGTCTATTTCCCTGGTGTAGATGATGAACCTGCCTTCATCGGCATCCTGAGTGCGTGCCTTCTCGTATCCGAGCCTAGATATCTCCTCCCGCAGCTGGCTTTGATCGACCTCCGACCCAAATTTGAGCATCATAGAAGTGCCGCCCTCAAAATCGATTCCAAGCTGCAGTGGGGAGTCGAGCTCTATTTGAGAGATGACTAGGGAGACTATTCCTATAACTACGAGTATCCAGGAAATCAGGAAAAACCATCGCCTCTTACCGACAAAGTCTATCATTTCGTATTCCTCGCTATTCGAAATGAAGTTACTCCATAAGCTTTCAGATTGGTGACTACCTGGCTGCCCACAATCAGGCGAAGGAAGGTTCTGGTTACAGCGATGGCAGTGAACATGGATAACGCTACACCAATGAGTAGGATTACGGCAAAGCCACTGACCATACGAGCGCCAAGCTCGCCGCCAAGCCAGATGAGAACAAAGCAGGCGATAAAGGTGGTGATATTGCTATCCCTGATAGCCGTCCAGGCGCGGTTGAATCCGGCCTCAACGGCAGCTGCTAAGCTGCGTCCCCCTCGTAATTCCTCCTTCATACGCTCGAAGATAAGGACGTTGGCATCTACAGCCATGCCTAGAGATACTACAAAGCCCGCCACGCCAGGCAACGTCAAAGTTATAGGTACGAGCTTGAAAATGGCCAGAAGCACGACGCCGTAAATACCCAAAGCAAGGCAAGCCACTAGGCCGGGCAGACGATAATAGACAAGCATAAATATCAGCAGTAGCACTATCCCAATTGCTGCCGCCCTTATGCTCTTCTCGATGAGATCTTCTCCTAGGGTAGCCTTCACTTGCCATTGGTAGAGCGGAATGTTAGGTTTGAATTCTTCGTTTTCCCACTTCCCCAGTGGAACGTCAATGCGTCCGGCATTGAGCAAACCTTTTAGTTCGGTGGCATCAGCAAGGCTCAGCCCCTCAATTTGCCCTTTGTCTGTTATCACCGCCTGGACTGTCGGGGCGATAATATGACCATCTTCCCCCCGAAGCGGCTCATCGCCAAGGAAGATAGCCATTTGTTTTCCCAGGAGGCGGGTTGTTATTTGCTCGGAAAGCTGCGCTCCTGTTTCATCCCACTCAAATACTAACAGCGGTTTGCCATACTGGTCTACAGCAATATCAGTGTTCTCTTTGAAGTATCTGCTGGTAAGGGTTAATGTCTCGTTGTTCACCGTGCCTTGGGCGGGAGTCCAATTTCCTGCGGCATCCTGCTCCCGGAACTCGAGCACGGTGAAGAGGCCAACCATTTCCTTAGCTTTCTCGATGTCAGCAATCCCGGGGATTTCGATGGCAACGCCATATTCTCCCGCGTATTGCTGTATCCGGACGGTGGACTCGGTGATGCCCAGAGCATTAATACGTTTTTCAATAACATCCCTCACGCCTCTCATGGCCTCATCCTCTGTGCCAGGCTCGATATTACTGGTATCAGCCTGGTAAACAAGGTAGATGCCACCGGCGAGGTCAAGCCCCAGCCTCAATCCTTCTCTGTTGAAAACCTCCCTGTCCAACGGCACTGCGGACCACAAAGCGAAGCCGAACAAAACCAGGATGAAAATCAGTAGATAGACGGTTCTTCTTCTCAATTCAGTCAACCTTTGCGTTAGGGATTGTCGCTACTCCGTATTTCCCGGATTTTTGGGCAACCTTTGTGTGCTGCTTGTTCACAGTTGATAACTCCCTTTGCACCAAGGCTAATGCTTCTTCTCTGGTGCTTAACTCGCCGCTAGCATGAGCCTCGTTGACCATGCCCAGGAGTTTACCAATCAGTGGTCCTGGTGCTAAGTCAAATGTGTCCATTATATCATCCCCATCAATGACTTTCACGGGCAAGATTTTGGTTTGCTGCTTATCATGCTCTGCCAATATATAGTTTATCAACTGGCAATGTTTTCTCCATTCTTCCATAGATGCCAGGGGTCCGCGGCTGGCCAGATAATCGGCCAAAGCCAGGAGTAGGATATCAATACCGGCCTCGCCGGTATCCCGAAAGTAGCGATAAATTGCCCGTTGAGTGGGCAATTCATCAGCTGCCATCTGAACCGGACGGAGGTGATGATAGACAAAGCTTTCCACTAGGCCTGTTTCCCGCTTGCTGAACCGCAACCGTTCCAGAATGCGCGTAGTCATAACCGCCCCTTCTTTGGTATGCCCCAAGAATCTGGCTCTACCCGTTTCATCAATAGACTTTGTCATTGGTTTGGCAATATCATGAAATAACGCGCCTACCTTGAGTAAAACCTTATGGTTACTTCCGCTGGAGACTTCCTGGGACAAGTGCCTGTCTATTGTGTCGGACCAGGGAGCAGTAGTTAGCATATCTTCGTTGCTGTGCTCCCAATCGCTTTCCCTGAGGAGGAATTCTACCGCAGCTACAGTCTGTAAAGAGTGTTCGAAAACATCCCAGAAATGCACTGTTGGCTGTTCTACGCCCTTGCTCTCCGCTAACTCGGGGACTAGAGCAAGCAGCAGCCCAAGTTTATCTAAGTATCTCAGATAGTGAGTAGCTCGGGGCAGAGCGAGTAAACGAAGTAACTCTTCTCTAATCCTCTCCCCCGGGACTTCGGCGACAGCCTGGGAAAAGCGATGGATTAAAGACTCTGTCTCTGGCTCAATAGTGAAGTCGAGCTCAGCAGCCAGCCTTACTGCCCGCAGGAGTCTGGCAGCATCGGCCTCAAATATTTGCTCGCTTACCTTTCGCACTATTTTGCCCCTCAAATCCTCCTTACCGGAGAAGGGGTCGATAAGCTTCAGGGCAGGCCGCTTTCCAGCCGCAGCAACTGCCGATTTTCGGGACCTCATCTTGGTGGCCGTCCAGGCAGCGGCAAATTGGCTGAGTTCCACAGCCATAGCATTTATGGTGAAATCGCGGCGGGCAAGATCAGATATAATATCCCCGCTGAAAGCAGAAAAATCGAAATGCCACTCTGCGCCACGCAATTCCTGCTCTTGCGAAGTCTTGGCTCGTCGCTCATCTTCAATCACCACCACCCTGGCTACATTGTTGACATCATCGAGGAGCACAAATGTGCCCCCTATTTCTCTGGCTACTTTCCGGGCTATCGCTATGGCATTACCGCTCACAGCAATATCTATGTCGTTGGTCCGTCTTTTCAGAAGCCGGTCACGGATGAAGCCACCAACAATATAGCTTTGCTTCTTCTGGATAGCTAGCAGTTGAGATATCTTGGGGAGGATGGCCGACAAGCCGGCACTTCTTATAGAGGACATGACAGGGCATTATAGTTTGGACAGCCGGAATTGTAAAGGTCTGTTCAGTTTCCCGGCGCCGTTATCTTAGCTTGTCAATTGGAGCACATTTCATCAGGATAACGTCTGCCAGTGAGGGAAAAGGTCGGGCTAATCTATCTAGTATCTTCAGAAGAGCATAAGAAACAGGATGGGGAAATCTGGAAAGAATACTGCCCCAAAGAGGAAGTCCAAAAAAGAGGGATATGCCCTTTGTTTTCTTAATTTCAAAATGCTGCTTCACCAGGCTGCTTAGGAATGGATAATCAAATTTATATGTGTGATCCAGCGGTAGCTCCCAGGGCTTCCTTTCCCTGGCCAGAGAAGGGGAAAGAAACTTTGTTACCGGATATAGCCTCTTCCCCAGGCGAAAACCCAGACTATCAAAGTTGGCTATGGAGATTATCATCTCCCCTTGAGGTTTGAGTACGCGGGCAATCTCCTCCATTGTTTTGCTGGGGGAGAAGAAATGGTCTAAGGCCCCCTTACACATGACTTTATCGAAGGAGTGCCCCTTGAAGGGCAGATTCTCCCCTATGCCCTGAGCTAACCCCACGCGGGCGTTGTTTTCACTGAGATATTCTTTAGCTCGGACCAACATTACCCGGGAAGGTTCCAGCCCGACAACCTGCGCTCCTTTTTCCCATAGCCGTGCGCCATCAACGGCCCTGCCAGAGCCGACATCCAGTATTAGTTCACCCTGACCTGGTGCTACTTCTTTCAGGGTCAAATGGAGCATTTGCTGGAATAAGAAGTCCAGGTTAGGGTAGACCACGGCCGGTACTACATCATCGTCATTCCATTCCAGGTCGATTTCTTCGGTATGATGGTTTTGTATCATGATTCGAAATTCTTATCGCGGGTTACGTATTCTGTGCAGAGCCGCAGTGTGACGGTTTCATTTGGCCTCCTGCCAGCAAGAATAGTGGTTGAGCTTGCAAATAGCTCCAGCGGCACGTTCCATGGAACAGAAGACCGGGATGGAAGCTGCGAGGAGCTTTTGCTCTATCTGGAATCTTTCTGGCTCAGCAGAGCCAGGTGGTAGAACGACTATTATGGGTTTGTTGTGCCTCCGTCCAAGCTCTATGACGAATTCATTTATTTCCTCCAGCCCTTGCCGAGAGTATATTGGTAAGAGGATTTCTATATCCTCTTGAATCAGGACAATGTCGCTAATGCTATCTCTTACTACCAAATCTATGGCTTGGAATAGAGTCGGCAGACCTCGGAATTGTGCCTGGCTGACATCTACTGGATTACGTAGGATGCTGCCCACTTCTCCCAGAAGGTCGGTCAATTCCTGCTTTGTCTCAAGGGAAAGAGGCGGGATCTTGAGTCCATTCTCCATGCAGGCATCGCCAGCAGCTACCGAGTTACCGCCACCCCCGTCAGCCAGACCACCGATAATGGCTGCGTGTGTACCTTGCCCGTGTTCAAGCTGTTGGAAGATAAGCAGGGTATCTGTCAATTCCTCCAGACTATGCACTTCTACCGCACCAGCTTGCTTCAGCATCGCCGACCAGATGGAGGCCGGACTGGTTAGGGAACCAGTGTGAGACATGGCAGCCTGCGCGCCGACTTCCGTTCTGCCTCCTTTCCAGACAACCAAAGGCTTGATCTTCCCTACTTGCTTCATAGTGGTGAAGAGACGGGCTCCGTCTCTTGTCCCCTCAAGGTAGGCACCAATAACTCTGGTTTTGGGGTCAGCAGCCAGGTATTGCAGAAAATCGCTGGCATCTAGATCAATGCCGTTGCCAAAGCTGACTCCTTTGCTGTATTTGATATGGCGCGCTATCCCGATTGTCACCAATTTGGTGGCAACGCCGCCGCTTTGGGAGATGAAGCCCACGGAGCCACTCTCACCGAGTATCCCCATGACGAATGGGATTTTGTGTTCCGGGCAATATACACCTATGCAATTTGGGCCGATAATACGAACGTTTCCCTGTCGTGCTTTCTCAAGCATTTGTTCTTCTAGCTTGCGTCCCTGTTGTGTCTTTGTCTCGCTGAATCCGGCAGTGAAGAAATGGACAGCCTTCACATTTTTGGCTGTACAATCATCGAGGAGCTCCAACGCAGATTGTCGGGGAACGGCTACAATAACGTAATCTACTTCTCCGGGGATTAGCCGGAGGTTGGGGAGAATCTCGAGATCGGCGATGCGACCGCCGCTGGAACCAACGGGATAAATGAGCCCTGGAAAACCAGCAGAACGCAGGTCACTCACCCATAGAGAGCCGGCCTTTATTGAGGTGGCTGATACACCCACGACCGCAATAGATTTAGGGTAAAAGATAGGCTCGAATTCCTTAAGCTTTTCCTCGAACAAAGCGAAGCCTCGGACACCTCAACGTGTCTGGTGAAAACCGCATCTAGCAACTTCTGGCTACTGGGACAGCGGCCTTTGGATTGTCATTCCAGGATTACTCGGGCATCAACAGCTACAGCCTTATCAGGATAGGCAAATATAGGATTAAGGTCGAGCTCTTTTATTTGGGGATTCTTCTCGACAAACTGAGACACCTTGACTATTAGCTGTTCCAGTGCCGGGATGCTGGCTGCCTTTTGGCCCCTGTAACCCTGCAGTACGGGGTATCCCTTTATTTCCTTAATCATTTCCCGGGCATCTCTTTCGGTGACCGGGACTATTCTGAAGGAGACATCCTTTAGCACCTCTACCAATATACCGCCGAGACCAAACATGAGTACGGGGCCGAATTGAGCATCCTTGCTCATTCCCACAATCACTTCCACTCCTGGCGGAGCCATTGTTTGTACCGATACGCCATCAATTCGGGCTTCCGGATACGCCTGTTTGACGGAGGATGTAATCTGGCTGTAAGCCTTGCCTACCTGAGTAGCATTAGTCAGCCCTAATCTAACACCGCCGGAATCGCTTTTGTGCACCACATCGGAGGAGCTTATTTTCAACACTACGGGAAAGCCTATTTCCCTGCTTATGGAAATAGCTTCCTTTTTACTTCGGGCCAACTTCGCCTCAACAACAGGTATCCCTGCTTTCTTAAGAAGCTCCTTGGATTCAACCTCGGTCAACAGATTTTGGCTCTTTACCATCGTTTATCTCCTTCCATGGGTGTGATCATTCAAAATTAGCCCCTTATTGTAACCCGTTATTGATTTTTTCTCCAGCATGTTTGCACGTTGGTTCGTTCACTGAGGCAAATGAAACAGTCCATCATCTTGGCTTGCACACGACCTCCTTGACCTTCAACTCAAAGAAGTCGTGGGTATGGGCTGGCTTGATAACCAGTGCGGTATCTGCTCCACTCGCGGTGCCACCGATAGAGATTACGTCTTCGTCTGTCCTGATAAGACCGGCGTCGGCAGCCATGAGGACTATCTCGCAGGCTACTTTGGTACCCTGCCCAAAGACCCTTAAGGTTTGAGCTACAATCTCATCCACCTGATAGGTATTGAACCTGCGGCGAACTGCCCTGCCTACCCCGCCAAAGGCATGGGTGGCAGTCAGAACCATTCCTCCCTTCCCCAGTATCTTGGCCCTGTTTTCGGGGATTAATTCCTGAGCATCGGGGGCTCCAAACCCGGTACTGTGAGTGACTACCACTACCTTACAGTCGGTGAACAGCTTCACTGCCTTCGCCCCGGTTTCCCCGCTGGTGGAGGCTACCACTATGGTCTTTATCCCCAGCTGCTCAGCTCTCTTCTTAGCTATTTCCAGGGTTTTCTCGGTGTTGGCACTGCCCGGCTCAGGAAAATAGACACTCTGGATTTCCATCATATTGGAATTGACTGTTCCTTCTTCACTATAATATCTTACCAAATAGAGCAATGAGTATCATTTTTGTTCACGGTTCAGGCGGTTGTGGAGATATCTGGCGCTATCAAACTGACTACTTCCCGGGTAGCCATGCTGTCAACTTGCCTGGACATCCCCGTGGTCAAGCCCTTGAGAGTGTAGAGGAATGTGTTGAGTGGCTCAATAAGTACATCGAGGGGAAGGGATTCAAGGATGTGGTCCTGGCTGGACACTCCTTCGGCGGGGCTATAGCTCTGATGTATGCGCTCAGATACCATCAGGGACTCAAAGGGATTATCGTCATAGGCAGTGGAGCTAGGCTCAAAGTTCACCCTATGTTTTTGACTCCCTGTGAAGAGGCTATTAAGGTCAATGCCCGGAAGTGGTATGCATTGGTCGAAGAAATGTATCGCTCAACCCCGGAAGACTATAAGAGAGAAATCGTAGAAAAACAGAAGGCTATTGGTCCTGCCGTCATGCTCAATGACTTCCTGTGCTGCGATAAGTTCGACATCATGGACAGAGTTCACGAAATAAAGGTGCCGGCACTTATCATATGCGGCGAATCGGATGTAATGACGCCGGTGAAATTCGCCAATTACCTGGGAGCCAAAATAGCTAACTCGAGCGTGGTGGTTGTTCCCCAATCTGGCCACTTTGTCCTTGCTGAGAAGCCGGAGGCGGTCAATAAGGCCATAGAGGATTTCCTCGAGGTGATATCCTCCTAGATCCTTTTTGCCTTTGCAGCAGGAACGGGCGCATAAGCGGTTTCCAGGTTCTCCACTCCAGGGAACCCTCAGAAACAGTCAACAATTTGCTCGAGACTTGTGCTAAACTTCTTTGTTGATATAGCTGCAGACAGTTGGACACAAGGTCAGCCCGATGAAAGTCAAAACGTATATGTCCCGGGAAGGCATCTTGCCCCGTGGCTTCATCGAGAGAGTGAGGCGGATTGTTGGGAATGAACACGTCTCACAGCAAGAGAATGACCTCATCTCGTACAGCCTGGACTACTGGTTGTATGGCATATTCCTTTCTCAGAAAGGAGACTTGCCAGCCCTTCCTTCCGCCGTCATCTCTCCGGCATCCGCCGCCCAGATACAGGAGATTATTCGATGCGCCAGCGAGTACAAGGTGCCCATCACACCCTTCGGTGGAGGCTCCGGCGTGCTTGGCGGAGCAATCCCTCTGAACGGAAGCGTTGTACTGAACCTGCAAAGAATGAACAGGTTCCTCAGTCTGGATGAGTTCTCACTTGTGGCTCAGTTCGAAGCGGGGATAATGGGCGCAAATCTGGAGCTTGAGCTTAACCGCCGGGGATATTCAGCCGGCAATATCCCGCAGTCACTTTACTGCTCCACCCTGGGTGGCTGGATTTCCACGCGGGCAGCCGGGCAATTCTCCACCAAATACGGGAAAATCGAGGATATGGTATTGGGCATGGAGGTGGTGCTGTCTGATGGCAATCTGCTGAACATCAAACCTGTTCCCAGAAGGTCGATTGGGCCCTCGCTGAAAGATCTCTTCCTGGGTGGGGAAGGCACACTCGGCATCGTAACCAGGGCAACTATTTCGGTTCATCCGCTGCCCAAACTGACAATCAAGCAGTCGTACATTTTTCCTTCGATTGAGGTGGCTGTTGACGTCGTGCGCCAGATTTTGAGGGCTGAAGCCAGGCCTGCGGTAGTCAGAATCTTTGACGAAGCGGAGAGCCAGAGATACTTTCCCAAGATAGGGAGAAAAGTGACTACCATCTTCATATCGGAGGGAGAGACTGAGTACACCAAACTCGATGCCAGGATCATCAGGCGTATCTCCAGAGAAAACGGAGGGAAATCCAGCGGGGAAGAACCCGTCGACATCTGGCTGCAAAAGAGATTCGATATTGGACTCGGGCCCGTCGTGATGCAGTATGGTGGGATTGTTGACACCATCGAGGTGTCGGCTCTGTTCAAGGATGCTGCCAGGCTATACCGGGATATGGTTGCCGCAATGAAGGCAGTTGAAGGGGCACTGGAAGTCTCCGGGCATTATTCGCACTTCTATCGAGAGGGGGCTTGCCTGTATGTCACATTTGCTGGCATCCCCAAGGACCCACAACGTTACTACCAGGACACATGGGATGCCGCCATGAAGGCTACGCTGCAAAACAATGGGTCGATAAGTCATCACCACGGCGTGGGTTTCTGGAGAATGCAGTATCTCAAGGAGGAGCTTGGATCCAGTGGAGTAAGGCTTCTGAAATCCATAAAGAACGCACTTGATCCCGAAGGCATATTTAATCGAGGGAAACTCATTGATGGCCGAAGATAAGAAAGAGACTGAAAAAATTGCCAGATGCGCTATGTGCGCGGATATGTGCAAGTACAATTGCCCCACATACCTGGCCACGGGAAGAGAAACTTTGAGCCCTCAGAAAATGGCCAGGCTCATCGTGTACAACGAGAAGGGCTTCCTGGAGGATGAAAAGGGTTTCCTGGATTTGATGTTCCAGAGTGCCATGTGCGGAGCATGCAGCAAGCATTGTATCTATGATGACTATGACCTGAGGAAGTTTATTCACAAGGCAAGGGTCAAAGCCTTCGACAGCGGGGTCATTCCAGAGGATGTAAAGAAAAGGGTAGAGACGTTCAGGAAATTTGGAAACCCGGACGGTGAGAAGGAGCTTATAGACAGAGGTGCTGGGGATATGGGATATTTCATTTCCTGCTCTTCATACAAAGACAAAGACTTGTTGAAGGCTACCGAAAAAATGCTCTCGAAATCAGGGCTTGCCGTAAGGCGGTTTGGAGGTGGCGATATGTGCTGCGGCGCTCCTCTGTACTATGCAGGAGATATGGAGGGGTTCAGGCAGGTCTCGTTGAAGATGAAAGCCGAGATTGAGGCCAGGCAGTTGCGCAGGATTGTTGTTGATTGTCCGACCTGTATCAAGATGATGACGGAGATATATCGGGAGATAGGGGTGGAACTGAGTGTAGAAATTGTGCATACCGTGCAGCTTATAGAGGCTCTTCTCAAACAAGGAAAACTGCGTTCCACGAAGGAGAAGAGGGCTGTTACTTTCCACGACCCCTGCATCCTGTCGTATGATTTGGCAATGTCAGATATGCCCAGAAAAATCCTCGCAGCGCTAGGCTTCAATCTGAAGGAGCCGGTTTACTCGGACGAGCACACTCATTGCTGCGGTGCGGCATACGGGGCAAAGATCGGAGACCACCGTCTTAAAGATGCTGTCACCTCTATGAGACTGAATGAACTCAGAAACACCGCTGCCGATATTTACGTTACCGCCTGCCCCACATGCAAGTCCGTGCTGTCGGAAATCAATATGAAGTACATAACGGAACTGGTCGTGGGGAGTATTATTGGCAAACGATAGAAGACTCGCGCGCGAAATACAGGGCGAGATAGAGAAGGCGACCAGTGAGCAGGTTGCAGTCTCGATGAGAGATGGCATTGCCAGGCTGCGCGGGCACTCATCATCACATCAGGCTGCTCTGGAGGCCGGACACCTTGCTGGAAGCTTCGATAAGGTACGGGAAGTGGTGAACGACATCGTGTTCCCGGGTAAGATGCGCTTCAGATCGCCGCGCAAGGTTTCGGAGGAACTCACCGGGAAGGAGTTCGATGTGGTCATCATCGGCGGTGGCGTGATCGGCCTGGCGGTGGCCAGGGAGCTTTCACAGTTCAATCTGAGTATTGCCTTATTCGAAAGGCATAACGACATGGGAATGGACCAGACCACTCATAGTAATGCCATGATACATCCTGCGATTCAGGCGAAGTATGGCACACTCAGATGGGAAATGAACTACAAGGGTAATCCTATGTGGGATGAAGTTGCCCGTCAGCTGGACGTGGATTTCAAGCGCATAGGCACGTTGATTGTCGCTGAGAACCCTGAAGAGGAAGCATTGCTCCCCTATGCAGTGGATATGGCCATAAAGCACAACGACCCTGAGCCGAAGTTGCTGGACAGGAAAGGCCTGGATAGGATCGAGCCTGGGCTTGCGCCCAATGTCAGAAAAGGCGTGCTCGTCTGGAACACAGGTATCGTAGCCGTATTCGAATTGCTCATCGCCTATGCAGAGAATGCCCTGTCAAATGGTGTCAGCATCTTTCTGGACACAGCTGTCATAGGAGTTCAGACTGAAGATTTCGCTATCAGAGCGATTGACACTACCAGGGGTACCGTGAAGACCAGGATCCTGATAAATGCTGCCGGTCTGTATGCGGACAAGATAGCGGAGTACGCCGGCGACAGGTTCTTCACCATCCACCCCAGGAAGGGCGAGACCATCATCTTTGACAAGTCATATCAGCCTGTGCGTACTGTCTTCGCTCCGGTCAGCATTGCGGCGGAATCACAGGAGAGCAAATATACCAAGGGCGGTGGCATTATTCCTAGCACGGACGGCAATCTTCAATTTGGTCCAACCGCTAGTGAAGTGTGCGACAGAGAGGACGTGTCCACTACCGCGGAGGGATGTGACAGTCTGTTCGACAGATTTGCGCGGCTACTGGAGCGGTTGAAGCCCGACTATGAAAAGCCGGACAAAGGGAAGATAATCGCCCGGTTCGCCGGGTGCCGGGCCGCCACTTATAAAGAAGATTTCATTATCGAGCCCTCCAAGAAGGTGCGCGGTCTGGTGCATGTTGCCGGGATTCAATCGCCGGGCCTGGCATCGGCACCAGCCATTGCGGAAAGGGTCAGGGAAATCATCCGAGAAGAGCGGCATCCATCCGTCAATGATAAATTCAATCCCGTAAGAAAAAGGGAGGTGCGCTTCTCGGAGCTGAGCCTGAAAGAACAGGACGAGCTTATTCGGGCCAATCCTCGATACGGACACATCGTATGCCGGTGCGAAAATGTGAGTGAAGAGGAAGTTGTACAGGCACTGAATGGTGAGATTGCCGCCAAGAGTCTTGACGGAGTAAAAAGGAGAACGAGGGCCGGGCAGGGCAGATGCCAGGGCGGGTTCTGTATGCCCAGGATTGTGGAAATAGTCAGCAGGGAGATGAACATCGGAAAGGACCGTATTGTTAAGAGCGAGGGGAAATCCTATGTTTTGAGCGGGAGGACCAAATGAGCAATGCGGTGAAACACTTCATTGTCATCGATGGCGGCACCCAGAATATCAAGGCATTCGTCTTTGATGAAAACGGAAACGAAATCCAGGGTGAGTCATCGCCTGTAACCCCTTATTTTACACTGCAGCCTGATTTTGCCGAACAGGATGCCGAAGGCTATCTGGAGATAGCGCAAAAGGTGACCAGGAGCGTGGTGCAGAACTCAAAAATATCGGAGGACACCCTTGCCGGCGTTGCCATCACCACGCATAGAAGTACCATTGTGCCGGTTGACCAGAATGGTAATCCGGTTCGTTCTGCCATCACCTGGCTGGATGAGCGCAAGACCGAGGGGTTGAGGTTACCGGGTGGCCCCGTTATGGCGCTAGCCTTCAAAGCTGCTCGAATGGAAGAGAGGCTTAGGGAGTATCAGAGAAGGTCGAAATTCAACTGGCTCAAAAGATATGAACCGGAGAACTATGCCCGGACATTCAAGTTTCTCACGATCTCGTCACACATCTTGCACTCATTGACCGGCGAATTCAAGGACTGTTCCTCGATGATTGTGGGCTTGTTTCCCATCGACCTGAAGGGCCTTCAATGGCATCCCTGGAAGGTCATCTATCAAATTTTCGGCGTAGAGCGCGATAGGCTGCCAGTGCTGGTTTCCCCTGTGGAGATTGCCGGCACTGTTTCCGAGGAAGGCGCCCGCCGGTTTGGCGTCCCGCAGGGGCTTCCCGTAATCATAGGTGCCGGGGACAAGCAATCGGAGTTACTGGGAGCCGGGGTGACCACCGGTGGTATCGCGGAGATCAGCTATGGGACTGCAGCAGTGATTGAATTATTGTCGAGTAAATATGTGACCCACCCCAGGATGGACTTCTTTACCTGGGGAGCCGCCATTCCCGGACACTGGGCGCTGGAAGGTTTCGTGGGCAGGGGATACTGGATGGTTTCGTGGTTCAAAGGCGAGTTCGGAAAACGCGAGGAGGAAGAGGCTTTGAGGCTGGGTGTATCGCCGGAAGTCGTGCTCGATAAGCAGTTGACCGATATCCCGCCCGGTTCGATGGGCCTGCTGGTGCAGCCTTACTGGCATCCGCGGGAAAACGACCCGCTATCGAAGGGGGCGATGATTGGCTTCTCCGGCGAACATACCAGAAAGCACGTTTACAGGGCAATCATAGAGGGAATTGGCTACGAGTTGCGCAGACTGGGCGAATTGATGGTCAAGCACTCGGGCAGTGCCATAACTGAATTGAGGGTCGGTGGTGGAGGTTCTCAAAGCGACGAGATTATGCAGATTACAGCGGATGTTTTCGGTTTGCCAGCCATGAGGATGCACACCAGCAATCTTGCGGCACTGGGAGCCGCCATCGATGCTGCGGTGGCATTGGGAATCCACAAGAGCTTTCCTGAGGCCGTGGAACGGATGGTCAGGGTCAAGAGCGCGTTCCAGCCAACAGACGAGAACGTCAAAATCTACGACCGACTGTTCAGGGAAGGGTATATCAAGATGTACCCTGCGCTGTCTCCACTTCACCACAGGATTGCCGAGATAACGAACTATCCGAAGCTGAGATAGCGCATTTCTGTCCTCCAACATGATAATGCAAGTTGACGTAGCGGTCATCGGGAGCGGCCCTGCCGGGCTTGCCGCCGCCATACATGCTCATGAAAGCGGCGCCAGGAAAGTCTTGCTCCTTGAAAGAGAAGAGGAACTCGGGGGCATTCTCAAGCAGTGCATTCATAATGGCTTTGGCCTGGAGCAATTCAAGCAGGACTACACCGGCCCCGAGTATGCGGAGCGTCTTATCAAGGAGTTAGAAAAGACTGGTGTGCAATGCTTCCTGAATACACTGGTAACCGGTCTGTCGTCAGATAAGGTCATAGAGGCGCTCAGTCCCGAGCATGGTGCCCTTGAGATCACGGCCAAAAGCATAGTCCTCGCCATGGGGTGTCGTGAACGCACCAGACCTAGCATCGGCATCCCGGGCACGCGCCCGGCGGGCATATTTACTGCCGGGGTAGCGCAAAGGTTCGTCAATATCGACGGCTACCTGCCGGGCAAAAAGGTAGTCATCTTGGGCTCCGGTGACATCGGTCTCATCATGGCCAGAAGGCTAACGCTGGAGGGGGCCAGAGTCATCGGGGTATACGAGATAATGAGCTACCCGGGTGGCTTGAAAAGAAACATCGTGCAGTGCCTCAACGATTTTGACATACCGCTCCACCTCTCCCACACAGTCACGGAAATAAGGGGCAAAGAACGGGTGGAAGGCGTTGTCATCTCGAAGGTTGACAGCAACCTGCATCCCGTGGAAGGGAGCGAGAAGTCAATTGAATGCGACACATTGCTGTTATCGGTGGGGTTGATTCCGGAAAACGAGCTCTCAAAGAAGGCTGGTATAGAGCTCAGCGTCGCTACCAACGGCCCGGTGACCACCGAGATTATGGAGACCTCTGTGCCTGGCATATTCACCTGCGGCAATGTCTCCACGGTGTTCGATATTGTTGACTATGTTGCACATACGGGCGCCGTTGCCGGCACCTTTGCTGCGCGATATGCATCAGCCAAGGTGAGCGGAAGCAAACAATCTGTGGATGTAGTAGCTGGAGAGAACGTGAGATTGCTGTTTCCCCAGCGTTACGGTTTTCAAGATGATTTGGTCCTGTTCGTTCGTGCTGCAGAGCCTGTGGAGAAACCCGTGACCATAGAGGTAACACCACCCGGTTCAAGAATCAGTAGACCGTATGCTCGCCCCAACGAGATGCTAAGAGTGAAAATACCGAGAGGCAAGCTCGCTGAGGGCAAACAGCCCATTAAGGTCAGCATAAGAGAGAAGTGACATGGCTGCCGAGAAGAAGCACTTTGTCTGCGTGGTCTGTCCTATCGGATGTGAGATCGATGTGGTTCATGATGGCAGCAAAATCATCTCCATGGAAGGGAATAAATGCGAGAAATCTGAAGAATTCGTGAGCCAGGAATTGATCGAGCCGATGCGCATATTGACCACAACCGTCCGAATTCAGGAGTCGAGGTGGCCGGTCATACCCGTACGCACCGATAAGGCGGTTCCCAAACGGTTATTTCCCCGCATAATGAAGCAACTGAGACGCATTAAGCTGCAGGCTCCGGTCAATATGCTGGACCTGGTGGTTAGCGATATTCTGCATACGGGGGCGAATGTCATAGCCACCAGGACCATGCCACGCGAATAGCAGACTCACCTGTGGATTCAATCGTTGGAGATTTCAACCCACAGAATCTCGTAGGTCCGACTTCATAATTATCGAGGATGGTCGCCAACCGTTAGTTGGCAGTGAAGCGGGTAAGACGATTGACAGTGTGTGTGGGGTGATATAGGATAAGTCAGAATTCCAAGAACGTTAAGCCGTCGTGAAATGCTTCATGGCAACCTTTGAGGCAGGGCGAAATGGCCAAATACATAATTGCCCATGACGTGGGCACCAGCGGCAATAAGGCAGTGCTGGTGGATACTGAAGGGCGTGTCCACGGCAAGTGTTCTGAGCCCTACAAAACTTATTATCCGAGCCCGGGCTGTGTGGAGCAGGAGCCTGTGGACTGGTGGCGAGCGGTGTCAAAGACTACCAGACTTCTTCTCGAGCATACCGGGGTGTCGCCCGGCGATGTCATGTGTATTACCTATGCCACGCAGATGCTGGGCATTGTGCCGATGGATTCGAAGAGTGGCCCTTTGCGGCGGGCCATAATCTGGATGGACTGCCGGGCTGGGCAACAAGCTGAACGGTTAATGAGGAAATTCCTGGGCCCCCGTGTTTTTGCGCTGATTGCCGGCACCACGCTGTGTGGGAAGGACGGTATGCCCAAGTTATTATGGCTCAAGGCTGAAGAGCCTGATACCTATAACAGAATGTCCTGCTTCCTGGATGTTGCCGGGTATCTCTTTTACCGCAGCACGGGTAAGATGGTCATGGAGTGGACGGGAGCCTCGGTGTTCGGACTTGACCTGAGAAAGAAGATCTGGCTGGAGGGCATATTTCGTTATGTCGGGCTTGATACCCACAAGTTTCCTCCCTTGGTGAGACCGATCGACAAGGTCGGCGAGTTGACACGTGAAGCTGCCGATGATTGTGGGCTATTACAGGGGACGCCGGTTATTGCTGGGGCTGGGGATGCTCCCTGTGCTGCAGTCGGGGCTGGTGCTGTTGGCGAAGGCGAGGGGCATGTCTATCTTGGTGTATCCGGCTGGGTGGGTGTGGTCACGAGACGTACACCCCGGGGCAAATGCGGGGCGGCCACTGTTCAGTCGGCAGACCCCAATAAGACGTTTCTGTTTGCTGAAACGGAAGCGGCGGGAGGTTGTATCCAGTGGATTGCCGACCAGTTCTACAAGGCAGAAAAAGACGACCCTGACATACCCAATGTCTATGCTCTTATGGATGATGCAGTTACCAGGATTCCGCCCGGCTCGAATTACCTGTTGTTTACTCCCTGGATTTATGGCGAGAGGGCGCCTGTAGATGATTGTTATGTACGTGCCACCTTTCTCAATCTGAGTGCTGAACATACGCGAGAGGATATGCTGCGGGCGGTTTATGAAGGCGTTGGTTATAATATCAGGTGGATTGTGGAAATCGTGGAGAAAGAGTTCAAATTTTCCCTGCCATGTCTCAGGGTGATAGGTGGGGGCGCCAAGGGGAAACCCTGGATGCAGATTCTGGCCGACATAGCCGGCAGGAAAATCGAGACTGTCTGTGAGCCACAGGAAGCAGGGGCAGTTGGGGCGGCTCTGGTGGCAGCGGTGGGAATGGGCGTATATCCGGATTTTGAATCGTTGAGGAAAGTAGTAAAAGTTGACAGTGTTTATGAGCCGCAGCCAGAGAATTTTGACCTTTACGACTCTCTATTTCGCCGCTATCAGGAGGTTTACCGTAACCTGCGAGGTTTCTATAGAAAGCTGAACAAGGAAAGGTTTGACAGAAGTGAGCGTTTAGATATGTAGCTGCTGGGCGTTAGCCCGCGCATTAAGGAGGTGTTCACATGGAAATGAGGGAAATTCTTGGACTTCCCATAGCTTTGCCGGATGGCGTGGACTACGATGACTATGTCATCGGCACATATTTGGTCTCCTATTCGGCAGCGCTTCCCATCCCTCTTATAGCCCCCATGCTGGCGGTGGAGCAGAGCACAGGCACCTGGGTGCCGGTCCCCGGCGAGACTCCGGAGGTTCGCTGCCAGCACATTGCCAAGGTAATCGGGGTCTATGAGGTGCCCGACTATGAGTTTGCCGTGCCTCCCAATCTGCAAACTAGGCAGTGGCTTGTGCAGATAGCTTACCCGGAGGTCAACATCGGGGGGCAGATACCAATGCTGCTGACCACAGTGGTGGGCAATATCTCCATGGGCGGCGATATCAAGCTGGTAGATATACGCCTGCCGAAGAAGTATGTGGCTGGCTTCAAGGGACCTAAATTCGGCATCGAAGGAATAAGAAAAATCCTGGGAGTAAAGAAACGCCCCCTGCTCAATAACATGATTAAGCCCTGCACCGGCTATCGCCTGAAGGTTGGAGCGGAGTTGTTCAGAAAGGCGGCGCTGGGCGGGTGCGACATCATCAAGGATGATGAATTGATAGCCGATGCTTCCTTCAATTCAGTACTGGGGCGGGTCAAACGCTACATGCAGATTGAGAAACAGGTGTATGAAGAGAAGGGCGAACATACCCTCTACACCGTGAATATAACCGACAAGATCCCCAAGGTTTTCGAGAATGCCAGGCGTGCTGTGGAGCTGGGATGTAATGCGCTGATGATAAACTATCTTGCCGTCGGTTTTCCCGTGATGCAGGCACTGGCTGAGGACCCCACTATCAATGTTCCCATCCTTGCTCATATGGATGTTGCCGGTGCCCTGTATATGTCGCCATGGCATGGCTTAAGCTCTCATCTTGTCTTGGGAAAGCTGCCGCGACTCGCTGGTGCTGACATCGTGGTCATTCCTGCCCCCTACGGGAAGGCGCCGGTAATAGATTACAAATTCCGAAATGTGGCCAGAAACCTGACATTCCCCCTGTATCACCTCAAACCGACTTTTCCCATGGCATCCGGCGGTATCACGCCGTCCATGGTACCTACTGTGATGGCAGCCCTGGGCAATGACATCGTCATCGGCTCTGGTGGTGGTATCCACGCACATCCCAAGGGGCCAGTCGCCGGTGGCAAGGCGTTCCGTCAGGCAATAGATGCCGCTATGAAAGGCATACCTTTGTCAGAGTATGCCAAAGACCGCCAGGAGCTGGCAATTTCGCTTAAGGAATGGGCAGACCCGTTCAGCAAAGGCATCACATTTTAGAAAGGAGGAGGAAAATGTCCAGGGTAACAGTTCTAGGTGGTGGTGGTGCCGTTGGGAGCATAGCCACAAAAACGCTGGCATCAAGCGGTGTATTCTCCGATATAGTGGTCGCCGACATCAATATGGCAGCGGCTAGGAAGGTAGTCAAGGAGGCCGAAGGAGCCAAACTCACTGCTGTCGAGCTCGATGCCGAAAGCCCGGACAGTATCAGAAAGGCGATTGCTGGCTCAGGGGTTGTTCTCAACTGTGTGGGACCTTTCTATAAATATGGCCCCCTTATATTGAAGACAGTGATAGGAGCCGGAACAAACTATGTTGATGTCTGCGATGATTTTGATGCTACTGAAGCGCTCCTTGCCATGGATGAGAAGGCGAAAGAGACTGGCGTTTCGGTGCTTATCGGGATGGGCAGTTCTCCGGGAGTGGCGAACGTGCTGGTGAGGTTCTGTGCCGATTCCCTGCTCGATCAGGTGGAGGCGGTGGATATATATCATGCCCACGGGGGTGAAAAAGTGGAAGGCGCAGCCGTTGTGAAGCACAGAATTCATTCCATGAAGATGGACATCCCGATGTTCCTCGACGGCATGTTCACTACAGTCAGACTGTTTGAAGAGAGCGGCAGGGCGCTGGAAGAGGAGACCGAATTTCAGAATGTCGGCACCTACAGAGTCTATGCTTATCCTCATCCGGAGACGATAACTCTGCCCCATTATCTGAAGGGTGTGAAGCGGGTGACTAACCTCGGGCTGGTGCTGCCGCCGGCGTATGCTGAGTTGATTAAGGGGATGGTGAAGCTGGGAATCACGGACGAAGAACCGGTGGAAGTCCAGGGGCAAAAGGTCATTCCCCTGGAATTCGCCGTCGCTTTCATACTGGCTCAAAGGCAAAGGCTGATGAAAGAGGCGGGGATTACTGAGCCAATGGGCTGCTTGAAGATTGTGGTGAAGGGTTACAAGGATGGTGGCAAGGACACCTATATTTTCTCAATGTCATCGAGGGGGCAGGGGATGGGTGAAGGCACCGGCATCCCGGCGGCGATAGGCGCCATAATGATGGCTACCGGGAAGATTAAGGAGAAAGGCGTTCTCCCGCCCGAGGCCTGTGTCAATCCTATGGATTTGTTGGAGCTTGCCAAGACCAAAGTAAAGGCCGCCGGCGGTAGGGGGTTCCCTATTACCATCGAGCATATCGATAGGGACGGTAAGTCTCAAATGCTGAATCTGTTCGGATAGGGATGGAGCAAGTAGTCAGCGCATACAAAAGCTATAGATATAGATGGGTCGTTCTGGCCGTCTATATGTATATTTCCGCGCTTACTCAGTTGTACTGGTTGAACTTCGCAGCCATCGAAACATTTGCCGAGGAACGTTTCAGCATACCGGCAAGCACCGTTATGTGGTTCACGCTCGTTTTTCCCTTGGTATACGTTTTATTGTCCATGCCTGCCGGCATTGTTATCGATAGAAAAGGATTTAAGTACGGCGTCGGCATAGGTGCGGTCTTTACTGGCCTGTTCGCCATGCTACGCCTGGTTAATACTGAATCATTCACCATTCTTCTGGTATCCCAGATAGGGATTGCCATAGGACAACCTTTTGTGCTGAACGGCGTTACCAAACTGGTGGTAACGTGGTTTACACAGAAGGAAGAGGCAACTGCGGTGGGGTTGGGTTCCCTGGCACTATTAGTCGGGATGATGGTGGGGTTGGGAGCAACGCCGGCACTGGTGCAATTCCTGGGATTTGAGACCATGCTGCTGATATACGGGATCCTGGGCATTCTGGGTATCCTGCTATTCTTCTCCCTGGTGAAACCCTATCCGCCAACCCCTGCCAGAGAAATAGAAGCCCAGCAAGAAGTCACAGGCTGGCAGGGCATCAAACACATTCTGAAGATGAGGGACTTTGTGATTCTCGGCTTCGTAGCCCTGATCGGTATCGGAGTCTTTAACGGGCTGGCTACGTGGCTGGAGAAAATATTGAATGAACTCCATGGGATTGCCATGACCGATGCTGGCATCATCGCCGCAATACTTGTTCTCAGCGGCATAATCGGCTGCATCGTCATCCCGATGGTTTCAGACAAGATAATGAAAAGGAAGCCGTTTTTGCTGCTGGCATCGGCAATTGGCACAGTGTCTATCATCGCACTGATGATGGCCAAAGGTTATGCGGCGAACATGGTCAATGGCATAGTTCTGGGCTTCTTCCTGATTTCTGCATTGCCCATAATGCTGACGATGTCTGCTGAGATTACCGGCGCCAGGTTCGCCGGTATTTCCGTTGGTTATTTGCAGCTCCTTGGAAACGCCGCTGCCGTAGCCATCGTTCCCATAATGGAATCCATGCATAGCGTCACGGGGCAGTATATCTTGCCGCTGGCATTCATCGCCGGATTGTTGGGCATATCCTTCATACTGGCGTTGGTGATAAGGGAACCGGCCAGGAGCCAGAATGGCTAAGGCCATCCCCCGCGTTTTTCGGCAACTTTCCGCCGCTTCCTCGGAGAAGACTGCACTACTAGCTGGTTCCTTGTTACCGGATACTTTCAGATAAGGGCTTATGCCTTCAGGTGATATGCTGGCTCCGAGGTAGGATTTGCACCTACGACCAAGTGGCTGCGGAGCGCTGGCCGTATTCTATATTAGTTTATTCGCACGAGCTTTCGCATGTCGGCGCAGAAAGTCCGAGACTATTTTACTTACCTTCTCCGTTGGGTCGCTGATGAAGATTCCGTGTCCGGAATTTCTGATTATCTCTAGCTTGGCGTTTGGAATCCTGTCAGCCAGAATCTTCGCGTTCTCATGCGGTATTATGCGGTCTTCATCACCCGTAATAACCAATGTTGGGGCCTTGATATCGGGCAGCCGGTCGTACGTGTTGAAGCTCATAACTACATTTGCCTGGGATAAATACGTGTGCGCAGGCGTGGGATACTCAGAGAAAGTGGTTATAAACCAGTTGATCGCACTCGGATTGTCTTCTACGAACGCGTTGTTCCACAACCATGGAATCAAGGCATACGCTTTGTCTTTTTCTGACATTTTGGCAAGTCCCAAAAGAGACGTCACCGCCTCGGGTGACATCTGGACTGCTCTAGGGCCTCCAAAGAAGGTGCCACCCAAGATAAGGCTGTTCAATCGATTGGGATAATTGAGTGCAAACTCTTGGGCGATCATCCCACCCATTGAGTAGCCAAAAACATTGGCTGCACGTATGTCAAGTACATCCAGCATGCCTATAACATCACCAGCCATCATGTTGGCGGTGTATGGTATTTCGGGCTTATCACTCCTGCCTGTGCCACGGTTATCAAATACAATGACGCGATACCCACTGGCCAGTTTATCGTGCACATCTAACCAATGACCAGCGCGCAAACCGTACCCCATAATCAGTATCACGGGCTCCCCGCTGCCATGGACCTCATAATATATGTTGATGTCCCCAACCTTTGCCGTAGACATTTATGCCCCTTTCATAATTTTCTTAACTTCAATTATGCCTTCAGTATCTCTTTATGTCTCAGGGCACGCTCCAGTGAGAGCTGCACCTTCGTGTCCTGGAACTCTTTGATGGGGAAGCCACGGTCGAGGCAGCCGTCATGAACTTCTTAACCTATTCCCAAACTTGTCTTGCTAGTTTATCCTGGATAATGCTCGGGAAAACGGGTCAGTCCTCCAACGCGACAAATCTGTTGGCAAGATCTGCTGCAGCTGGGAGCGACTGCATCCAGAAGGCCTTATTCTCTGGGTCTCCGGCGCCGAACAGGTGATCGTACTTCACCCTGTCTTCGCCCGTGGGTAGACGCTCGATGGCACGGACAGCCAACTCACGTAGTTGGCGAGCATTAGCTAAGCGTGAATTAAGCGCGATATAATATAGGCCGAGCTTTTCCACTGCCTGGACTTCCCGACTCATCTCCCGTCCTGCCTGCCTGAACTGGCTGAGGACGACAAGAAGCCGGTCTCCAAGGTCCATTGGTGGGATCTCATACTCGTTCCCAGCTGGAATACGACTTAGAAGATCGGCCCCTTTGGGCCGCGAAGCAATATGATTCTTTATCTCGACAAGGTTGGAGCCAGAACTGCCTGCCAATATAAAAACAAAATGTGCGCCTCTCTCAACGTTGGCATCCATGTATGGCAAGAGCACCTCATATGGCCAGACTTCTTTAGGTTTGGCATCGACCTCATCAATCAAGCAGAGGCACGGTTTGTTCCCGGCATCGAGTTGGGCAAGGCTTGACAGGAACTCTTCTTGGCTACACTTGGCGAGGTTACACTCTTGGTAATGAATGGTCTGTGGTAATGAGATCGCTACCTGTTGGGCGAAATAGGTTTTGCCGCTCCCTGGTGCTGCCCAAAAAAAGTGATTTTCCCGCTTTCGGCTCGGGCGGTCAAATCCGGCCGCAATCTTTTGCCGGACATCCTTCAACGCATTGCGCACGATTTCATCATACCTTGTGAATTTACCAACAACACAATACTGTCCTAATGCAAGCCGATTCATTGCGACGATGAATGACCGTGCCTCCTGCGTTGCTGGGTCATCCACAGCTGCGGTAAGTTCCGGCGTTGCTGGCTGCCCGGATTCTACCGCCTGACCAACGGTGACCGGGTCACCGAGGAACTCGGCAATGACACGTACCAGCGAATCAGAATCGCCAAATGCAGGGAGGTGGTCATTTCCTTCCAAAGGGACAAAATGAGCATTCGGGATCGAAGCCGCCAGTTCTCTGCCCAGTTTAAAGGGGGTAACCATATCGTGCTGGCGGTGGAGCACCAGAGTTGGAGTGCGAAGTTTGGGAAGGAGTCCGGAAACGTCAATTCGGAAACTCAAATCCATGAGCTGAGCCACCATCTCTGCAGTACCACACTTGCGTTGCCACTTGACCATCCATTCACGCACCTCGGCACCTTCGTTAGGCGCAAAAATGTCCATAAGTGCCCTTGACCCAATCCCCCCCCAATTAGCGCGGATGAAGGAAAGCATCGTTAATCTAGTCTCATCCGAACCGATTCCCTCACCGCGGGCAAACGCGCCGTATAATATGAGATGGGTGACACGCTGTGGATATTTGATAGTGTAGGCTATAGCAGTAGCCCCACTCTGGGAAATACCCAGCAGGGCGACGTGTTTCAGCCTGAGGTGATCTATGACCGTTTCCAAGTCACGAAGCTCTGCCTCCAGCGTAAAGTCAGTCCGGTCTCGGTCGGACAGACCCACACCATGCTTGTCATAAAGCACCACAGTATGGTGGCGTGCCAACTTCTGATGGAATGAGCGCCATGCTGGCTGCTCCCACTGTAGTTCGAGATGGCTTATCCATCCCGCGGGTAAAACCAACGCAGGCCCCTCACCCACGGTCATGTAAGCAATGTGTACACCGTCTGACCTAACACAGAAGCGGATCTGCGGTTTCATAGCTGTGTTATCCTGTCGGCGCAATATTTCCAATGTAACATTGCTCTATCCTCTTTGACTTGGGATTTTCCGCCTGGCATTTTTGATATTTCATTTTAGATACTCTGAAAAGTGTTGTGCCTATTTCTTTCTTGAAAGGTCCTCCAGTTCTTTCTCAGCTTTTTTCACCCACCCATCTGCTCCACACTCTTTGAAGATTTCTATTGCTTTGCTGAGGTTTTCTTTCGTCTTTACTGTATCGCCTTTCCGTTCTAGTAACTTGGCATATGCGGCGTAGTCCTGTCCCAGATGAAACATCATGCCATTCTTCTCATCCGCTTCGATGGCTTTCTTGACCCAATCTTCTGCCTCAGCCATGTGCTGATTGTCAATATTGAGTAACATCTCCCCAATATATCTCGACATCCACCCTTCATATGCCGCGATCTTATTGCTCTCATGACACCTGAATATTCCATTCAGGTTTATATCCATTTCGTTGTTCATTACCTTTGCCCTGGTCAATAACATTTTGCCACAATCGGTAAAGGAAGGGAGAAAGCTATTACTCTCGAGGAGGTAAATTGCTTTGCTGTAGTAATCCTGGGCTTTTTGATGCTCCTTCTTGTCGGAGCACACCAGACCTAGATACAAATTTGCAGAAGCATGCCATGAAAACCAGTTAACCCTTTCACAGAACTCGCATGCTTTAGACAAATATTGCTCAGCTTCATCAAGGAATCCTCTTGAATAGCAGGAACAACCATGGCTAGTATATGCAGTTGCCTTTGAATATGGATCACCGCTTTCTTCAGCTGTACGTAATGCTTCGTCGCTGGTCCGATAAGCGAGATCGATGTTCCCTTGATAAGCATACAGGAAAATACTCATAACGCTTTTAAATGTAGCTATGCCCCACAAAACATTAGCCGCAATAGTTAAATCCAATACCTTGTCTAAGTAGTAAGACGCCTTTTCATACTGGCAATCCAGAGTTAGTGCCCATCCTAACCAGTACGATGCCATTACCAACGAAAGGGTATCATTCAATTCCTCTGCAATCGTTAGAGCATCCTCTAGATACTTAAACGCTCTGGGGAAATCCTCTTCTATCAAGAAACTATATGTTCCCAGTATGGTGTATATCTGGGAAATTCTCTTTTTATGATTGTGTTGCAAGGCCAGTTCAACTATCGGCTCAACAGCATTTTTTGCCTCGATGTGACGATTTATCTGAATATAATACAGGCCCAGAGAAACTCTAGCATCAATAATTCTTGTTTCTTCTCCCCCTGTCTGTGGCAACCTTTCGAGACAGGCAACCCTTTGTCCACCATAGGCTATAGCATTATGAAACGAGCCTGTGACAATTGATTTCTTTTCCGCTTGTCTGCAGTACTCAGCACCCTTCTGGTAGTTCTCGCCGGCAATATAGTGCTCGGCAAGTATTCCATAATTTTCATCCAGGTTGTCTTTATATATCTCCACGATGGCAGCGCCTATACCCAGGTGAAGCTTTTTCTTTCTCTCCGCCAATATTGAGCTATACACCACCTCGCGGGTCAGGGCATGCCTGAATATGTATGTCGACTGCGGATATATCCCTCTCTCGTACAGAAGCTCTGAGTCTTTCAGAAGCGAGAGGTGGGACAGCAATTGCTGTTCCGGTAAACCAGTTACTCTCTTTATCAACTCATGGCTGAACTCCCTCTCGATGGCCGAACCTGTCTGGAGCACCCTTCTGGCGGCATCGGGCAGAGAATCCACCCTGGCCATAATCATATCCTGAATTGTGCCCGGTATGGTTACATCGTGAATATCTCTAGTCAGGTGGTAGGCACCATCCTTTTTCTCGATTATCTTGAGGTCTTTGAGGGATTTGATAAACTCCTCGATGAAGAAGGGCACTCCTTCTGTCTTCTCCAGGATTAGCTCCTCAAGTGCAGTCTCTACTTCATCTGTACCCAGAATATGGGTTACCATCGCCAGGCTCTCCCGGTTGGAGAGCCGGTTCAGTGTTATCTGGCTGTGGTATGACCTGCTGCCCCAGGTGTGCACAAACTCGGGACGGTAGGTGAGTATCAGGAGTACCCGCGCTCCCGCTATACCCTCCAGCAGATATTTCAGCACCTCCTCCGAACTCCTATCCACCCAGTGCAGGTCTTCGATAGCCAGAACCAGTGGATTTATCTCCGACCCCTTGAGGGCGATTCGCCTTATCGCCTCCATCATCCGGTCTTTCTTGCCTTCAGGGCTTATGGGTATCTTATCGATACCGCTGTCCTTGACCGATAACAGCTCTAGTAGATAGGGAAGCGTCGAAGCTTCATCTACACCGAGCTGATTCAGCCCCTTCTTGACTCCGTCCCTGATGTGATAGTCCTCATCACCCTCCCTGATGTCGAAGTTCGACTTGAGCAAGTCTGTGACCGGATGGTAGGCGACATTCTGGCTGTATGACAGGCATTTGCCCTCCAGAAAGGTCACATCCTCTCTACCTATGGCCTTTCTGAACTCATATAGGAACCTGGACTTGCCTACACCAGCCTCGCCTATGATGGAGAACGCCTGGCCCCTGCCTGCCTTTGCTCTCTCGAGACCGTCCAGCAGCAGCTCAAGCTCCTTCTCCCTGCCTACGAAGGGGGTTAGCCCTCTCTCGGCACTGACATCAAACCTTGTCCTGCTGGTGCTGGGTGCTATCACCCGGTAGGCTTTGACAGGTTGCTCCTTTCCCTTCACCTGTCTTTCACCCAACGCTTCAAAACGGAAGATGCCCTCAGTGAGCCCGAAGGTATCTTCGGTCACATAGACCGTGCCCGGCTCTGCTAATCCCTCCATTCGGGCGGCCAGATTTACCGTATCACCTAGTGCGGTGAACTCTACCCTGAGGTCATTTCCCAGCGTGCCGACGACAACGTGACCGGTGTGTATGCCTACGCGCATCTTTAGTGGTGGTGCTTCACTCTGATCCTTCAGCTTGCGGCTGAATCTGGTCATCTCACGCTGGATTGCCAGGGCCGAGCGGATTGCCCGTTGCGGTGCATCCTCCACGGCAATGGGAGCTCCAAACAAGGCCATGATGCCGTCACCGGTACCCTTGTTAACCGTGCCGCCGTACTCGTGTACCTCGTGGACCATCATCTCGAAGAGTTCATCGATGATGGAGTAGACCTTCTCCTCGCCGAGCTTCTCGGAAAGAGGGGTAAATCCCTTCAGGTCGCAGAACATGACGGTGACCTGCCTGCGTTCGCCTTCGATTTTCCCCCTCTGAGCCAATATCTTCTCGGTCAGGTCTCCAGGCAGGTAGCGCTGTATCTTCTCCAGTTTCTCGTCAAAAGAGAGGTCTTTGGGAGGCTGTTCGAAGGCAACCGCTAGGTCATGGCCGCACTTTCCGCAGAATTTAAACTCGGGCGGGTTTGAAAAATCGCACTGTGGGCAAATCTTTTCGAATTTCGTTCCACATTTGCCACAGAATTGTATCCCCTCTGGATTCTCAAACTGGCAATTCGGACATTTCATTGTTTATCCCCACAAATCCGATCTAACAAGGCTCATAGCTGAACATCACGGGAACTATCGCAACCTTCTGATGCACACACTTGACCACCGAGTTTAATATTAGTCTTGAACTTTTATTTCTAATAGTAACTATTCTACCGCTATATAAGAAATTGTCAATGGTTGTTGTGTGGTGTCCAAGGTGCATGATGAAGTTAAGGAGTCACAAAACGCTAGCTGTGCAACTCTAAGATTGTGGATTGTGTTGTAGCAATAACGCAGAATTTCTACCATTCAGGGTGCGGGTTTAATGTAAGATGGTCACAATACGTTAGTCAGAATTGTTACGTAACAACAAGATGAGAAGTTGCCTCGTGAAAGCCTCTGGCTTTTTGTCGCCCGACGACCGTGAGACAAAGGCTTACGCCTTCAGTATGTCTTTGTGTCGTAGGGCACGCTCCAGAGAGGGCTGCATCTTCATGTCCTTGAACTCTTTGATGGCAAAGTCCAGATGCTCTAAGGCTGCTCTCTTCTCATCCGGGTAGTGCTCCAGCAGTAGCTCGGCGAGCTGGAGGCGGGTGAGAGCCAGCTCGGGGCGGAAATTCATCTCTGTGCAGTCCTTGATTGCCTTCTGGTAGTGTTTGCGGGCCTCATCGGGTCTGCCCAGAAAGGCCGCCGCGGCTCCCATGTGGCGGCCAGCGCATGTCGTGACCATCAGGCCACTCGTGAGTCTGCTGCAGCCAGCCAGCCGGTGAAGGAGCAGGTCGGCTGCCCGGCGATGTCCCGTCAATATAGCGGCTTCCAGCGCTGTGATATCTAAGCATACCATGGTCTCGTCCTCGGCCGAGTCGATGCCGGGGCGTGCCACGACCAGCCGTTCCAGCATCTCCGCCACTTCAGCATATCGACCCAGGTGCGCCAGGCAATACAGAATCATTTCCTCAGAGGCTATGTTCTGAGCACGGTTTCTCCAGCCCAGAAGGTTAGCCTCAAGGGCTCGACCAGCGCCCCCGAGATGTGCTTGGGCAGGCAAGCCCCAACATGCCCATATCTCCGCGAATTCAAGGATGCCCAGCTCTTCAGCGCGGGCCAGAATGTGGTGGTGGATTGCCACAGCCTCCTCCAGGCGCCCGTCCCAGATGGCCAGAGTGGCGTCATTCAGCATTGATAGGATAATCAGGTGCGGCTGTCCGGTGCGCTCGGCCAGTGCTTTCATCTCAGACATGATGTCTTCAGCGCGCCGCCTCTGTCCAAACTGCAGGAATGTCTTCACCATTGTCCACAGTGTCACTGACAGTATCACTAAGTTCACGCCCTGCCGTGACTGTTGCGCCAGCTCCTCTGCCAGGCGCAGCCGCTCCTCGTCATGATGTGGTGCTGTAACTATGAAGAGGCGTATCGAGGCTGTCCACCAGTACGTGTTAGGGTCTCCCAGACGACGGGCCAGGTCCAGGGCCCGGCTGAGGAGAGCCCACGCTTCTGACACGGGGCTTCCTACTATAGACACCTTTGTAAAACCCAGCATGCAGTCTGTCCAGGCACGCTCCACCGTCTCTGGCTCGGCGCAACGGTCGGCCCGGGCGGCCCACTGTGTGGCCACGGGGGAGGTTATCATTGTCGCTCCGTAGGTTACTAGCCCCTTCATCACCAGCAGGCAAGCCCGGGACGCCCGCTTATTGTCAGCGATAGCCTCAGCCAGGGAGAATGCCTGTGGCGCTGCCATGTCAATCAAGCGTCGAGTCTCCCCGGCGAGGAGTAGGGCGTCGCCCAGCGCCAGAAGCAGGTCGCACCGCCTGGCCTTGTCCTCGGGGTCCAGCACTTCTTGGATCTTTAGCGCCTGTTTCAGCAGGCGCACCGCCTCGCCATAGGCATAAACGTCTGTAGCCCTTTTGGCCGCCATCTCCCCATATTCAACCGCCTTCTTCAGGTCGGCCGGGTCGGTGGAATGGGAGAAGTGCTCGGCTAGCTCGGCGGCGTGTTCCTCAAGGCGCTTGGTGTACAATCTCTCTAACGAGCGTGCTACTTCCTGGTGCAACTTCAGACGATGCGGGGCAATTATCTCCTCATACAGGATCTGGCGGAAGAAGGCGTGCGTGAAGCGGTAGCGTACCATGCCCCTCTGGGAACGCTCTTCCAGTACCGACAATCGCACGGCTTCCTTGAGGGCATTGGCAAACACATCTTCATTTGTTCTAGCCACGGCTTTAAGAGTCTCCAGGGCGAACTCCCGTCCTATAATAGAAGCCACTGAGAGGAGCTGATTACACTCCGAACTGAGCAGGGACAGGCGCTTGCCGATGACATCGCGCAGCCCTTCTGGGATGCTCATCTCCAGCGGAGTATCCCGGGTCAGCCGCCAGCGCCCCTCCTTCCGTGTAATGAGTCCCTCTTCAGTGACATACCGCACCACCTCCTGCACAAAGAGGGGATTTCCTTCCGTCTGGCGGTGCACCGCCTCGGCCAGTCCCCAGGGGACACTTTGCCGGCTGATACTCTCGAGCATGCGCCGGACCTCATCGGCATTAAGGCCACGCAGGAGGACGCGCCCGTAGCTGGAGACACGCCTCAGCTCGGCCAGTACCGCCGATAAAGGATGGCGCCGGTCTACCTCAACATCGCGATATGTACCCACAATCAATAGCCTGGCACCGGCCAGACTACGAGAGACATGGATCAGCATGTCCAGGGTGCCCTTATCGGCATCGTGCAGGTCTTCCAGGACAACCAGCATTGGCTGGACATTGGCAGCGTTAGATAGAAACTCGGTCACCGCCTGCAGCAGCCGGTATCTTTCCTCTTCGTGGTCTTTTTGCGGTCGGAGTCTGACCTTGAGCCGTTCTCTTATCTCGGAGGATGATACGTGCCACATCGGCGGCGCCGCTGCCTAGCTCTTCCCGTAGGTCTCTGACCTCGCGGCTGAGCACATAGGAGCGCAGCGCCTCCACAAAGGCCAGGTAGGGCAGAGACAGCGAGCCTGCCTCATAGCAGTGGCCGACCAGCGTCCGCCCACCGCGCAGGGTGACATAAGTGGATAGCTGCTCACACAGGGCGGTTTTCCCGATGCCCGGCTCGCCCATCACCATCATCAGGGCTCCCTGCCCCGATATAGCGCCATCAAAGGCTGATTGGAGTTGTTTCAATTCTGGCTCGCGGCCGACAAATACGCGACGGTAGAGTGGATTTTCGATGGGGGCTTCCTTCAGCGGTTCCCCTTTCACCTTGCCTGCCTCGATTGCTTCCAGGGCCTGGAGGACAACCGCGGCCGACTCCGGCCGCTTCTCAGGGTCCTTCTCCAGTAGTTGCAGAATGAGCGTCTCCAGAGGCGGGGGCAGGTCAGCTCGGTGCCAGGTAGGTGCTACCGGCGGCGTGTTGATATGCTGTCCGATGATAGCTACCGAATCGTCTCCTACAAAGGGCGGCCGTCCCGTCACCATTTCGTAAAGCATTCCCCCCAATGAATACAGGTCGGCTTTGGCGGTCACCTTACCGCCCATGGCCTGCTCCGGCGGCATGTAGGTCACCGTACCCACCATCATGCCGGGCTGGGTCAGGCGAGGGAGGTCTGCGGCCAGAGCTAGACCGAAGTCACCGATCTTGGCGGTGCTATCGGCACCCAGCCAGACGTTGCCGGGTTTTATGTCGCGGTGGATGATTCCTTTGCTGTGGGCGAACTCCAGACCCCGGCAGACGGCCTTGGCGATGCCGACTGCCTGTTCGATGGGCATGCGGTGCTCTGGGGCTTGCTCAATCAGACTCTCGACATCACCGCCGGGCATGACAGGGATAACGATGTAAGGCTGTCCTTCATGGTCCCCGATATCGTAGATAGCAACGATGTTGGGATGGTCGCCGAGCCGGCCCATGGCCCGGGCTTCCCGAGTGACGCGGGTCCGGCTGGCGTCATCCAGTTTCTCGGTCTTGATGAGGGCGAAGGCCACATCACGGTCAAGTAGGGTGTCATGCGCAAGGTAGACCTTCTTCTTCCCACCCTCACCCAGGAACTTCTTGACCTGGTAACGGCCGCTGGCGAAGGAGGTCGGCTCGGGTGAAGGCGTTTCAGGTGCTGCCTCAACTAGAGAATGGCCACACTCATGGCAGAACTTAATACTGCTAGGGTTCTTGTGACCGCAGCTTGGACAAGTCAATTCCGGGTGAAGCGGCTGACCGCATTCACCGCAGAACTTCACGCTATCAGGATTGTCAGCCTGACACTTCGGGCACTTCATCGCCGCTGCTCTCCCCTCGCCTACAGTCTATGGCCTGCCGACAGACATGTCAAGCACCTCGTATGAGATTCCTTCCTTGATAATTTGTTGATGCGGGAACGGATAGACTGGAGGTCCTGGGAAGGGCCCTGCGTTTCATCATGGACGGCTCAGTGTGGATATGATGGGAACTCTCGGGAATTTGGCACAGGTGAGCTTCAAGCGGGGCAAGATATGGCAGGTATAGCGCTAGCCATCTTGAGCTGTCCTCTATCGGTCCACCGCCACCGCAGGCCGTTTCCCTTCGACTCCAGTTGCAGAACTCCCCTGGCTATCAATTCGCCAATTCGGCGCTGGGTTAATCCGATGTCAATGCCGAGCCTCTGCGACACCCGGCGGGCTAGCTTAGCCTGGGCGTCGCCCGGATTTAGGATGCCTGCTGATGCCATGCCCCCGAGTCTCTCGATTAAATCTCCCTGGAACAGGGCCCACACGAATTCATTCTTTTCCTTTCCTTCGATGATCTCAGCGCACTCAGCGTCTCCGTCCTTCGCCCGTTGCTTTATATTGTCCCAGGCAGCTTCGATGCCCCTGTTATAGATAGACATGGCTTCTTTGACCATTTCTCGGCTCATGGTCGCCGTTTCGGTGATTGGTTCATTGGCGTTATAGCGGGCCCAGTTTCGGCTGAAGATACGAATGCCATAGTCTTCAGCTCTCTCGTATATCTCGGTTCCGGGAAGGGGGGACAGCATATGGAAGCCATACTTTGCGCCATACTTGTGATAAAGCTCGTCGCCAAAAGCCAGAGACTTGTGGGCTGTCTCCCGGCTTTCCCCAGGAAGCCCGAGAATGAAGGAGTTGAAGACATTGATGCCGGCCTCAGCGGCTATCTTTACCCCGCGCCTTACGTCTTCGGGGGTGGTTCCTTTTTTTATGGTTTTCAGGATGCCCTCGTCAGCCGACTCGACGCCGAATAGCACCCATTCACAGCCAGCCCGGTTCATTAGCTGGGCAAGGTCCTCGCTAATCCTATCCACCCGGGCAAAAACGCTCCACTTTAACTTCAAGTCACGCCTGAGCATTTCCTGGCACACTGCTCGGGTGTGGTTGTGGTTGAGGGTGAAGGTGTCATCGACGATGTTGATTTTGTCCAGCCCGAAATCGCGCTGGAGTTTCTCAATCTCATCCACCACGAGGCCGGGGCTGCGAAAACGGACCCTGGGGCCGAACATCCGATGCCCTGAGCAAAAGATGCAGCTATAAGGACAGCCGCGGCTGGTTATCACTGTGCATGGGGTGCCCAAAGCGCGATACCTGGCCATAGGCAGCAACTCGCGAGCCGGCAATGGTAACTGATCGAGGTCCTCAATAAGTGACCGAGAAGGAGTCTTGACCACCGTATTTCTATCGGCAAAGGCAATGCCCGGCACGTGGTGAACATCTTTGCCTTTTGCCACTGCCCTGACCAGTTCCACCAGGGTCCTCTCCCCCTCACCGATGACTATGGCATCAATCCAGGGTGACTGGAACAGAGTCTCTTCCTGGGCAAATGTAACGTGAGGGCCGCCAATAACCGTAAAGATGTGGGGGTCGAAGTCTTTACATACCTTGAGCATCCTCCTGGCAATGGGATAGTTCAAGGTAACGCAGGTGGCGCCCACAAGCTGGGGTTGATACTCCTCCAGTTCTCGCCTCAGCTTCCCGGGATGGTAGTGGGTCACCAGGAAGTCCAGTATCTTGACCTCGATACCTTCTTGGATGAGGACAGCGGCTAGATAACTTAAAGAGAGTGGAGGGAGTGGGCTCTCCTCCAGTGGGTGTGGTGTGCTCAGTAGCAATACTCGCATACTTATCAGCCAACAACTCACTACCCCACATCCCTGATTTCTTGAAATCGGCGGCATGAGTATAGCTCTTGTCATACCCAAAAGCAACTATATTGAGAAGGTTTTATGTTTTTATGATTCTATGCTATAAAATTGGGTAGAGGAGGTGAACATGGCTAAAGGAACGAGGATAACCGTGGACCTGGGAAGTGTGGAGCTTCTCAAGGCGGTGAAACTAGCCTCTGTTGAGCAGAACAAACCAATTCGAGAAATCATTATTGAGGCACTGAAGCAATGGCTGGGAGGAGAGAAGGGTTCAGGACAGCAGGACTATCTGGCCATGATGAAAGCCCTGGGTGCATACCGAAAGACCGCTGAGAAAGGCAGTTGAGGCAGCCGCCGGGTGAAACGGTGCTTCCAGCCAGGGTTGCTGGCTTAGTGATGGTCCAATCAAGAGAATACAAGACGCCTTTGGGAGGGCAATATGATTGTTGATTTTCATACTCACCTTTGCGATCGTGATGGTGTTGCCAAGCCTTTCTGGGACGGTTGGGCAGAGGTTTCAGCACTCAGGATTAACAGGCCGCTGGAAAGAGTGCAAAAACGATTGCCGGAGTTCTGGGATATCTCCGGTGACATGATAGTCAAAGATATGGATGTTGCCGGGATTGACAAAAGCCTACTGCTGGCGATTGATTGGGGTCTGGCTCGACATCTTGGGGAACTCAAGGTGAGCATTGAGGAGATAAATAGGATTTATATTGATGCGGTGAACAAACATCCCCAGCGATTAATTGCTTTTGGCGGCATTGACCCGAGAAGGGATAAGGCGGTCAGCCTGATTGAGAAGTTCCTCAACGAATGGGGAATGAAGGGGATTAAATTCCATACAGCTGCCGGTTTCTATCCCAACGATAAGGCGTGTTATCCCATTTATGAGAAGGCATTGGAATACGGGGTCCCTGTTCTGCTCCATACAGGGGAGGTGCTTAACCCACTTTATTTTAAGTATTGCCAGCCTATTTATGTGCAGGAGGTAGCCATGGACTTTCCGGACCTGCCCATCATTCTGGCGCATACTGGTGGATGCTGGTACTCAGAAGCAGTGGCAATCTGTAACAACTCAACAAATGTTTACCTGGATTTGTCCGTATGGCAGTCACGGCTCCTCCGCCCTCTGGAATTCTACAGAGCCCTGAGAACATTGTTGAACTCTGTCCCCTGGCAGAGAGTGCTGTTTGGCAGCGACTACCCTTTTCTGAAGCTGTTAGTCAATCAAGAGCGGTGGGTCAAAGCCTTTACCGAAATTCCCGACTCGGCAAAAGAGCAGGGAATCGAGTTTACGGACGAGGAAATCGCAGGAATAATGGGTGGCAACGCTGCCAAACTCCTGAGACTTGCGGAATAGCCTTGTCGGGTGCTAGACCCCCATCCCTCCGCTGACGATGAAGGCGCCGCCGGTAACGAAGGAGGCGGCATCCGAAGCCAGCCAGATTACCATTTCAGCCACTTCTTCAGGTCCGCCCATCCTCTTCAGAGGTACACTGCTCTGAATCATAGCATCGGCATCCTTTTGGGCGCGCAGTTCTTCAGTCATGCGGGTTTTGATCCACCCTGGGCAAATGGTGACCACCCGGATGTTGTCCTTACCGTACTCGGTCGCGGCTGCGTTGGAAATACCCACGACAGCGTGTTTGCTTCCGCTATAGACGGACAACCTTTCTGCCGTGGCTACCCCGGCGATGGATGCATTATTTATGATGACTCCGCCGCCTTGTTTCTGCATCACGGGTATTTCATATTTCATGGACAACCAGACGCCTTTGAAGTTGGTATCCACCACTTCGTCAAAAAGCTCCTCGCTTGTACGAACCAGCCGCGCCATTATGCCTCCCACCCCGGCATTGTTAAAGGCGATATCGAGATGGCCGTATTTCTTTACGGTTTGTTGCACCATATTTTCAACCTGCGCGGCAATCCGCACATCAGTCTGGATAAACACGGCTTCGCCGCCCGCCTTTTTCACCATGTCCACCGTTTCTTCTCCTTCCTTTTCCCTGCGGGCAGCCACCACTACCCTGGCGCCCAGTTCTCCAAATTTGATGGCCGTGGCACGGCCGATGCCGGAACTCCCGCCGGTTACCAGTACTACTTTTCCCGCAAACGTGTTCATCTTCGGCCTCCTTTTTGCCCGCTAAACTAATGCTAAACGCTGGTCTTTCTTAGTACGTTAATTGGACAACTTTATCACTGACAAGTGCACAACTGCAATATAGGCGGCGCCTCGCAACCCCGGAGGTTGCCACGCTTCGCTCGCAATGATAAAGGAAACGAGCTGACAACGACAAAGCGAAGGCACTCGTAATGACAAGAGAGACGACTCAGAGTGACAGAAGTGTAGGTACTTGCAGCGATACCGATATGTCATTGCGAGTCTGACGTTAATCAGCCGAAGCAATCTCGGTGGGTCTGTTGGGAATGGAGATTGACGCGCGGAATTTATCCTGAGAGTGGTTGGATTCTTCGCTACGCTCAGAGTGACAACGTAGAGAGGCTTGCAATGACACCTTCTTTCTGTCGTTGCCAGAAGGTTAGGACTGAGGAGGAATTTTCTCCAGAGACAGGCAAAGCTCTTTTTGCTCCTCACGGGACGAAAAGAGTTCCTCCAGCAGCATTACCTGGCCTCTGGACTTGAGCCTGGCCAGTCCCTTCAGGCATTCGGGCTTCGCAAAACTGGGAGTCCATTCCCGGCAGGCTTTTGGACGCGACGAATATATGGTGCAGCGGGCTTTCCCATCCGCATCCCACCCCAGGAAGACGCAGCCCTTCTTTGTATGCTTGAGCAGGTAACCTTCCTTTATTGGTCCCTTGTGAGCATATTTGGAGAGGCATTTTGAGCGTGATATTCCCAGGGCTGAGGCAATGTTGCCTATGTCTTCGGTGGTAAGCGGAGGTTGATAACAGGTGCAGCAGATGCCGCAGCGAAAGCAGGGGATGGGGATTTGCTCTGCTACGGTGATCTCTTTTCCTTCCAGCGTCTTCATGATTGCTTTCTCTATGGACATAATAAGAGTCCGCTAATAGCCCAGGCCTATCTTCTTGGTTATCTCGGCTTCGTCGGATAAATAGCGCAGTCCTTTGAGGAAAGAAGTCGAACCGTTATCCAGTAGCCACTGTCCGAACCTTGCCCCCTCCGGCTCAAGCTCGTCAGGCCTGATTCTGGGCTTGAATACCAGCTTAGCATGGCTCTTTCCCTGAGACCGGGCAACGATGAAAACTCTCGCCTCGCTAATCCCACCTCCTTCATGTAGTTCTTGTAGTTGTCCCGATTCCATCGGGGCTTCCTTCATAACTCCCCTAACCCCTCTTATCTTAAGAGGGGAATCTTGTCGTCACCCCACAGCTTTAAGACTGAGATGAAAGTAATCTCAATATTTTCTCGTGAAGCTTTTTGTTGGAGAATAAAAAGTCGCTTGTCTTGGGCTGCCAGGGGTTGCCCTGAAAATCGCTGACCTCCCCACCAGCTTCCTGAACCAATAAGACACCGGGGGCGACATCCCAGGGCTCAATCCTGGTGGTGAAGTAAGCCTCTCCTTTGCCGGCGGCAACCCAGGCTGTTTCCAGCCCCGCCGATCCCAGCTTGCGTATGTCGGTAACACGAGGGTACACCTCGTGCAGAAGCTTGCCTGTTCTTTCCCGGTTCTTATCTGCGCCCTCACAGTAGAGTATGTAGCTCTGACCAAGGTCTGATAGGTCGGATACCTGAATCTTTACCCCGTTTAAGTAAGCACCTTTGCCCTTTTCTGTGAGGTAAAACTCGTCAATCGCCGGGGCATAAATCGCCCCCAGTAGAAGTTCACTCCGGTGCATCAGAGCTATGCATACGGAAAAGAGAGGGTTGAAATTGGCAAAATTGCCGGTGCCATCAAGGGAATCTACAATCCACAGCCAGTCAGCGTCGCCCTGGAGAAGGCCGCTTTCCTCGGTGAGCAGGCTGTGGCGAGGATAATGTCTCTCAATCTCTGCGACAATTAACCTGTCCACTTGCTAATCATATTTGGTGGCTGCTTCCTTTGCCGGGCTGCGCTCTTTAAGCAAAGACCAGTCCTGGCGGAAGTGCTTCATCAGGGTATCGCCAGCCTTTCTGGCCAGACTCTCAATTAATTCCTTTTCCTTCATATTTATAGTTATTTTAGCATTGCTGCTACAATAGAACTAAACACAAAGGTTCTCTAAATAGTGGGCGAGAGGTCGCACTTATCCTCCTTTGAGGCGTTGATCAGGCTAGATCTTAGATGTTTTCGGGCAGATCTTAGATGATCTAAATCGGTGAGTAGAAAGATGTCTCCGTCATTGTTATAATTGCGTCTTGCACGCAACTATCAACCAGTCTTGAAGAGACATCGCGTTGATCGAAACGAGTTGCGAGGTCCGCACATATCAAGCGGGCAACATTGTGGTTCACAATGCACCTGGGTATCAAAGCCTCATAGGTAACTGATTATGCTAAGTGTACGACGTTTTGTGAAAGGGGCGGATGAGCCCCTTTGGGTCGAGGTATTAAACGAAGCACGCAAAGAGCGTGAGGACTGGAGGACCATCACGGTAGAAGAACTGCTTGCGGACGCAAAGCGGCCTAGCTTCGACTTCCGGGGAAGGTTCATCGCCGAGCTTGATGGAAAGGCCGTCGGTATAGTACATGCCAAGGTGGATAAGATGAGCGAGGACAAGAAAGGGTTCATTCGCCTTGATGTCGTCCCGCAGTTCCGCGGCTGCGGAATTGAAACACCGCTCATGGAAACAGCCCTCAGGGAGCTTAAAGCCCGCGGTATGACAAGTGCGCAGACGTGGGCCGACTTCAGCGAGATTGAGCGCATAGAGCTTTTTGAAGACCTGCATTTCAGGCATATTCGCGTATTCAGCGTGATGGAGATGGAGCTGGCAGAGCCTTGTCAGAACACCGGTGAGAACGAACAGGTGGCCATCAGACCTCTACGCGAAGAGCTGGAAGACGACATCAAGCTCTTTAACTGGCTCGGTAACGAAAGCTACAAGGAAGACTTAGATTACAGTCCGATTACGCTGGAGGAGACGCGCCACTTCTTATTCTGTGATCCGTACCTGAGGGAAAAGGAGGTTTTTTTCGCCGTGCTTAAGGGCGAGAGTGTCGGCTGCATCGGTGTCGGCATAGATGAAAAATACAACCTGGAGAAACAGGTACAGGCCGGGGAGGTCTTTGTTATCGGCGTGTTAAAGGCGCATAGAAGAAAAGGAATAGGGGTCAGGCTCATGCTGCACGGCCTGGAAAGGCTGAAAGCCAAGGGCATGACCAAAGCGATTCTGGGCGTGGAGAACGACAACCAAACGCAAGCCATAAGGCTTTACGAGAAACTGGGATTCAGGGTCAAGAAGAGAGAAATCATCCTCGAGAGAGAGGTCTAGTTTTAAATACATGAACATTTGAGAGGTGAGTAGTCATGTTGCAGGTACGACGTTTTGTGAGAGGGGTAGATGAGCCGGTCTGGGTCAGGGTATTGAATGCATCCCGCAAAGACCGTGAAGACTGGAGAGCCGTCACAGCGGAAGAAATGCGTCTGCAGGAGAAGGAAGATCCGAACTTTGATCTAGAGGGGAGGTTCGTCGCGGAGCTTGATGGGAAACCGGTCGGCGCAGTGCACGCCAACGTGGAGAAGCTGAGAGAGGAGAGAAAGGGATTCATTCGTTTCGACGTTATCCCTGAATCTCACGGCAGAGGAATCGAGCGCCAGCTTGTGGAGATTGCCCTCAGAGAGCTCAAAGGCCGTGGTATGACAACCGCGCAGGCAGTGGTTGATTCCAGGAAACGGGACTACGTAGAGCTTCTCGAAGGGTTAGATTTCAAGCAGGTTCGGGTGGGCAGCATTATGGAGATGGAACTGGCAAACATTTCACAGGGCATCGGAGAGAACAGACAAATAGCCATCAGGACCCTCCAGAAGGATCGAGAAGAGGACATAAAGCTATTAACCTGGCTCTTGAATGAAACGTTCAAAGAGCACTTCAACTTCCGTCCGGATACAGTAGAGGAGGTACGTCACTTCCTGTTCTCCGATCTGTACTACAAGAAGGAGAAGGAGATTTTCTTCGCCATCCTCGATAATGAGACCGTGGGTTATATCGGTGTCGGCATAGATGAGAAACTCAACCTGGAGAAAAACGTAGAGGCCGGGGACATCTTCACCATAGGGGTCCTGAAGAAGTATAGGAGAACAGGCATAGGAGCCAGGCTGATTCTACATGCCCTTGAGACCCTGGAGGCCAAAGGCATAACCAAGGCGACGTTGGGCGTAGACGATTATAATCCAACGAAAGCCATGAGACTCTACGAGAAAGTTGGATTTAAGGTAAAGAAGAAAGACCTCGTCTTCAAAAGAGGACTGTAAATTCCCGCAGTCTTATCATTCCTGATAGAATAGAAGTGAGCGCAAAGGGTCTCCGGCGAGTAATAGCAAAGCCTCTTTCTAGTTGACATAACAATCTCGATGTGCCAGGAGGTGAGAGAATGGCGATAGCCGAGGTAAACATTGCCCCGTTAGGAACAAAAAATCCTTCAGTCAGCCAATATGTGGCGCGGGCGCTTAAGGTCCTGGAACGAGAGAAGGACATAAAGTACGAAGTGACCGCGATGGGGACAATCATAGAGGGTGACCTGGACAGGATTCTGGAGACAGTAAAGAAGATGCACGAAGGAACCTTCGGGGAGGGGGTCGCCAGGGTGTTGACCACCGTTCAAATTGACGACCGGCGAGACAAAGTCCAGGACATGAAGGAGAAGGTGGATTCGCTCAAAAAGAAGCTATGGGTTTAGCCTAACGGGGTCGCAGCATTCTCCAGGAGCTCAGTAGCCCGTTGCTTGTCTGCCACAGGTCTCATTGGCAATATATCCTGAGTGAGCAGCCCGTGGGTGCGGACAAGCTGCTCGCTCCTTTCCGAAAACGTCAAAAAATTGTGTGGAGAAATTCGGCGGATTTCCTTAGACCTTGACAAGGTCCTAAGGCATGTGTGCTATAATCATAGACGTGATGATTGTGGATGATACAGAACCGGTTGGCGAAAATATTGGCGCCTACCCACGAATGTAGGTGCTCGACAAGCGGGCTGGTGAGTGAGGCACCTACAGAAATCTGGGGGCCGAAGGAGAAAGAAGTAAAGAAACACGAGAGGAGCCTCTGGTAAAGGGTATTTAGAATGGATTAGAGTATCAGTTGGCTGAATGAGCAGGAGGTGTTGAACCGCTGCCTGTAGATGGTCACCTGGGTGGTGGGGAGCGAATGGTGAAACCGACCTGAGAGAGGTCGGTTTTTTGTTTTGGAAAGGGAGATGGGAGCTTATTAGAGGCAAGTGTTTCAGAGAACAACGAATAATGGGCAGCCAGGCCCGCGCTAACAGGTTTCATTTGTCATCTTGGCGAAATGGAATCATGTGCGATGATGTTCATTCTAGCAGCGGTCGTGTCTGCCGGTTGGTTGACAAGTATGGAAAATCCCCAAAAAGTACTGGAAAGGCGAGGGGTTTCCCCTTTTCCTGCGACTATATAGTAGTACGAAGGTACTAGCGAATTAGTCCTATGAGCAAGAGAGACAGGTTTACCAGCGACAAGGAGGCATCGCGAGTCCTGTGAGGCATATGAGGTTGCCAACTGCGAAGGATCACGGCTGGAATGTGTGAAAGGGAAACGCATTCAAGAGCCTGTGTTTCTGAGGAAATGATGGCTTAAGAGGGTGACGATTGGGTGATGGATGGACCACGATACTACGAATCGAGGACTCGCTAAGAAAATAGACAGAACTGATAGCAAGAGGAGGCAACAATGAGAAGAAGATTTGCTGGCATTCTATTTGTACTGGCGCTAGTTCTGGCGTTAGGATTAGTGATACCGCTAACAGGATGCGGAGTTTTAGGCATAGGCGGCCAAACAGCCATGACGACCGCTGGACCAGGGCGCATTGACGCCGACAACATCCCGGGTGGCGGCGTAACAGGTGGGACTGACCACGGTTTCTGCGACCCTGGGGAGCCGGACGAATGGCATTTCGTCATCAACAACCTGGACCCCCAAGACGCAGCGCCCGTATACATGACTGCGGTCTTCGCGGTTGAAGGTGAGGTACACATTCCTCGGGAAAAGGTTACTCCAGGGGGAGTTGCACATTATACGCTGGCGGGGTACCTGGGTGCTACGCTGGTTGGCGCCTATGCAGACCTTGGGCAGCCGGTAACATATAACCGCTTCAACCTGTCGCATGCCCCCTGCGGTGAGGCCCCGCCCGTCGAGTACAACCTGACCGTCTCGAGCACCGATGGCGGTTCGGTAACCAGCCCCGGCGAGGGGAGTTTCACATATGACGCCGGCACCGTAGTAACCCTGACTGCTAATCCAGCTTCGGGCTATGAGTTTGACCACTGGAGCGGCACAGACAACAGCGCCATAAACCCGACCACGGTAACCATGAACTCCAATAAGAGCGTCACTGCTTACTTCACCAAGGTACAGTATACCCTGACAACAAGCGTAAGCCCGTCAGGAAGTGGCAGCGTTGACCCTAGTGGCGGGACATTTGACGCTGGCACCGTAGTAACCCTGACTGCTAATCCAGCTTCGGGCTATGAGTTTGACCACTGGAGCGGCACAGACAACAGCGCCATAAACCCGACCACGCTAACCATGAACTCCAATAAGAGCGTCACTGCTTACTTCACCAAGGTACAGTATACCCTGACAACAAGCGTAAGCCCGTCAGGGAGTGGCAGCGTTGACCCTAGTGGCGGGACATTTGACGCTGGCACCGTAGTAACCCTGACTGCTAATCCAGCTTCGGGCTATGAATTTGACCACTGGAGCGGCACAGACAACAACGCTATAAA
>Ga0315544_1000360_pt1 | contig 43917 bp, 36 predicted proteins | sample SalMarSW160130MG_2_FD_202543 | JGI IMG/M metagenome (GOLD analysis project Ga0315544, IMG submission 202543) | Salt marsh sediment microbial communities from the Plum Island Ecosystem LTER, Massachusetts, United States - Salt Marsh Sediment SW1601-130 ... | reverse complement strand
TTCATTTCTTTAACCCGACCTAATCTATAAAACACAATAATTCTTACACACCCATACATGCTTCGTGCCATGTGGATTGACAATCCTCGTCGAAAATACAGCCGCTCGGAGTGCCCCTGTAGCAGGCGCCCTTGGCGGTGGGCAGAACAACGCACTGATAAGCACTCTTTTTACATGTTCCGCCAAGCTGGTTGGGGCAGACTACGAGCGCTTCCATAATGCACTTTCTGCAGTTTCCGCGAAGCCGCTCACCGGTCGTCCGCGTAGGAACGGCAACCAACCACGCCACAAGCAACCCTAAAATAACTGCCCCGACAAAACCCAGGTTTGAACGATTGAGAATCCTCATTGCGGCATCCTTAAATTTAGAAAGGTCTGTTTTTGGTTTGTCCTGTTCGGATAAATCCTCGAGTTTTGGTCTGTTCGCATTGTGCAAAGACGGGCTGAGTATTTACGCGATGCACCCGAACACTGATTTGACACAGCCGTTTCAGCCGACATGAGGTTACATTCTCTCCCCTGCCTGAACCCGACGTGTTTGCGAGCGTGTTTCGTTCTTCCATTACCTTTGCTTTCTCTCCAAAGAGATTGGACCAATTTTGAGCCGGCTTCCTCAGTTGTCAAGCGGAAATTTTGGACGCCGGCAAAAAAATTCCGGTATCCGGCCGGTAGGCGTTTTTTTTGTTTGTTTGCGGGCTGTTTTTGTGGTGCGGCTATGCCTGTGTGCCGAAATATAGCGTATATATTCAATGAGGTCTTCGGAACATTACCGAATAGCTTGAAAACCACGGGATTTTTTGGTATAATTTATGTTTTGGGAAGCCGCCTTTTGGCTGAAATCTCGTAATCGCTGTGATGTTTATAACTCGCCTGCGGAGGATATAGTGGGGCGACGTCTTATAAAAGCTCGAATATCACACCTGATAATGTTGGCTGTGGCGTTGTTGACTTTGACAGGCGCAACCTTTGCCGCACTGCCTGCCATTGATACGCTTCAGCCGCAGGGGCTTAATTACGCCGCACTGTATCAGCTAAGACAGCTTGACCCCAATCTAACCGGTGCCGGTGTTAAAGTCGCCGTTGTCTCCCGAAGCATTACATACACCGAGGGACAGCCGCAAAACGACTATCAGCCCGCCGCCGACCACAATTGTTTCAACAACACGCAGTATGCCTTTCACGACCTTCGGTTTTTGCCTGCGGGTATCTCCGCACATTCGACGGCCGTTTGCTCGATTCTTTTCGGCCAGGACCCCAACGCCTACAATGAGCAGCTCGGTCGTTTTTATTACCAGGGAGCCGTCCCCGACGCACAGGCAGACGTTTATGAGTTCTGGCAGTTCCTTATCAATAACGTTTTCCCCTGCCTGGCCCCGGACGCCAACATCATTACAGCCGACATCGGCTATCAGTTTGAGGACTGGTGGACACGCGGCATCGAGGCGCTTGCTCAACGGTATGGGCTGACGGTTGTCATCGGCATAGGCAATGGCACCAATTCATCAGACCCGGTGCTATACCCCGGCGCAGGTTCCAATGTCATAGGCGTCGGCGTAGTAAAATCGCTCGATACCAATGATACTGCAACTGGACTTTCACGTTTCGCTCTTGTTTATCCCGAGTATTCCAGCCGGGGCCCGACCTCTGATGGCCGATGCAAGCCGGATATCGTTGCACCAGGCAATTGCCTTGCTGCCGTCGCTGGCGAACCGGGTCTATATGAGCCGACCGGAACCTGGTCGAGTTTCGCCACGCCGATTGTCGCCGGAACCGCCGCCGTACTCTTGCAGCAGGCATCTGCCGACCCGAACCTTCAGTTGGCCACCGCACGCGAGGGCGGTAACTGCGTCATAAAGGCCGTTTTGCTAAACTCTGCAACAAAGCTGCCATATTGGCACAAAGGCCTTTTAGCCAAGGACGATGACCACGATGTTCCTCTCGACTATCTGCAGGGAGCCGGAGTGGTCAACGCGCTGGCCGCACACAGCCAGCTAAAAGCCGGCCGTCATCTTCCCGGCGAATGCCCGAACGCCGGCTGGGACCTCAACAAGCTCGATGCAAACCAGACCCCGGCCAATATCTACAGAATCTCGATACAGGACCCTGCGGACAAAATAATCTCTGCGACACTTACCTGGAACAGGCACTTCGCCGCTGAATATCCCTTTGAGCACCGCACGGATTTGGATGCCGATATTCAGCTTGAGGTCTGGGCCGTTGATTCGAACGACCCCAACAACGATTACCTGCTCGATTACAGCGACAGCCGGACCGACAACGTTGAGCACATTTACTTCCCTGCCGATGTCAACTTCACCGAGTACGAAATCGTCGTTTCCTTCAGCGACCACAACGACGTTAACCAGCCGCAAATCACCTCGCCATACGGCCTTGCCTGGAATGTTACGTCGGCTCAGGCCAGAGACGACTCGTTTTGGCTCGACCTAAACGCCGACGGCCAGGTCGATGACCTCGATGTAATGGCGATGCTCGATAATTTGCTTGCGAGTATTGAGACACCCGACCGCTACCTTTTCGGCGATATCAATTCCGATGGCCTCCTCGACGTGGACGACCTGAAAATTCTGCTTGCCCATATCGACAATTCAAATCCTCCCCCACCGCCGACCGATTAGGCGGAAGCTGAAAGTCGGAAAGACTGAGGTTTAACCTGCTGAAAAGATGTCTCATTCTTACCGCCGTAGTTTCCACCTGCCCTTGCGAGGACTTTTGGACTTGTCGAAGTCATCTTGCGGATAAGTCGACTTTGCTGTATCTTTGCCTTTGTGGAAACGAAGATTGTCAAAATTGACACGGGAAATATAGACGCGACGGCGATTAAAGAAGCCGCGGCAATTATAGATTCCGGCGGACTTGTTGCCTTTCCCACCGAAACCGTTTACGGCATCGGCTGTCGCGTGAGTAACGACTCGCTTGCTCGACTCGACGAAGTTAAAGGCCGGCCCGCGGATAAATACTATACACTTCATATCGCCAATCCCTCCGATGTCTTCAGGTATGTCCCCGAAATGGGCCTGCGGGCAAAAAAGCTTGTTAAAAACGCCTGGCCCGGCCCGCTGACAATAGTATGCGAGCTTGACGATGCTGCCGTTCAGCAGCAGAAAGAAAAGTTACCTGCCGAGGTGTTTGAAAACCTTTACCGCGACAACTCCATCGGCATTCGATGTCCCAATCACCCCGTCGCAGCGATGCTGTTGGCGCAGACCGCCGGTGAAGTTGTCGCGCCAAGTGCCAACGTCACAGGCCAATCACCGGCTGTCAATGCCCAACAGGTTATCAAACGGTTCGCAGGCCGGATTGAAATGATTTTAGACGCCGGCCCCTGCACGCACAAACTAAGCAGCACGGTCGTAAAGATAGGCAAAAGGGGCTTTGAAATGCTCAGACAGGGCGTTTATTCAGAGTCTCAACTCCTTGAAATGGCAAAGGTTACGGTTTTATTTGTATGCACGGGTAATAGCTGTAGAAGCCCGATGGCTGAAGGGCTGTTTATGAAATACTTGGCGGAAAAATTGGTTTGTTCTATTGACCGGCTCGATGAAAAGGGTTATATAATTACTTCTGCAGGCACGCTTGGAATGACTGGCTTTCCTGCAACTGCCGAGGCAGTCAGGGCGTGTGACGCGAGAGGAATTGATGTTAGCAGTCACAGAAGCCGGGCCTTGAGCAGATATTTGATTGAGCAAAGCGACCTGATATTTGCTCTCGCACGGGTGCACCGTGATGCTGTCGTGGATATGAGCTCCGAATCGGCTGAGAGGTGTTTGTTGCTCGCAGAAGATGCTGATGTCCCGGACCCGATAGGGCAGTCGCAACTTGTTTACGACAACTGTGCCGAATTGATTGATAAAGCTGTAACAAAAAGGATTAGTGAGCTGGCGCTATGAAGATAGTGGTTGGAAGTGACCATCGCGGCTACAAGGCCAAAGAGCTGATTAAGACGATTATCGCTCAGCTCGGCCATGAGTGCGTTGACGTGGGGACAACCGACGGCAATCCGGTTGATTATCCTGACCCCGCGTATCTTGCGGCTAAGGCCGTTTCCGAAAAAAAAGCCGACAGGGCGATTCTTGCCTGCGGAACCGGTATTGGAATGAGCATCAGCGCCAACAAGGTCAGGGGCGTCCGCGCCGCCCTGTGCTATGACGAAATCAGCGCGCGTATCTCACGCCATCACAACGACGCAAACGTCCTGTGTCTGTCGGGCGAGTTGCTCGGCGAAGTGCTGCTGAGGAGAATGGTCGAGGTCTGGCTCAGCACCGACTTTGCAGGCGGCAGACACCTCAGAAGGGTAAGAAAAATAGAGGCCATTGAAGGCCAGAAAGACCCCGCCGCCGTTACGAATAACGCCGAGTAAGTGGTCCTGTAATCTTACTCCTTGTCAGCGCAAAATATCTTATTGGGCCTCTGTAATATTGAATCACCGCTATAATATGGGGCTGTTCCTGACTCGGCGGCAGTGTCACCAAACTTGAAGCAAAAAAAACAGCTCCTCGCCTTTGGATTCTCCGAAAAATTACATATATTTTAAGTGGAACAGTTGGGAAACCAACGCCTTCTCTTCTCCTCTCTTCTTCTGGGAGACGGGGTTGCTGACCGAATAGCTTAGACAACGGGGGGGACCTCGTCTCCTTTTTTCTACAATAAAAAGAGTTTCTCCTGAACACTCGTATTTTCCCGGCAAAACACAGGTACGGGATGTCTGGCACAACGACAGTGATTTACAACTGGATATGCAAAGGCGCTGGCCTGGCTCTCAGAAGCGAACCTTCATCCCCACATACCACGTCCTGCCCGGGCCGTAGGGAAAAGAGTTCGGAGTGCCGGAGTAGGCAAGTGTCGGCACGTAACCATCTTCGTCAAAGAGGTTTTCCACCCGTAGCGTCAGCACGGACTGCCCCTTGCCAAGACCCATCCACTTTGAGATATCGAGGTCTAAGTTCATATTAACCAGATGCATCTCATCAGGTTCGGAATTGGCCACAAGCGTCGAACCAAAGGGGGGTGACAATGAGGGGAAGTAGATTTCCGGCGGATTCCCGAAAAAGGTGTAGAACGCCGATAGCGTACCCCAGTCCCATGTGTATGCAGTACCCAGCTTGAACATGTTTTTCGGAACCACAGTGGGATTCAGGCCGGCGTCACCCTTGTTTTCTTGGTGAGTGAATGAGCCAAGCACGTGCCAGTTGGGCGTAAGGAAACGTTTGGCTTCTAATTCAATGCCGTTGTACCTTTGTTTGCCCCCGTTTATATATGACGTTGTGGGCACGGCGGCCGTATCGTAAATGATGAGCTTGTCAATCGTGCTTTGAAAGTAGGTGAAAGCCGCGTAGGTCTTCTCGTCGTGATAGAAAAGCTGCGTATCGTAGGTCGTTATAGTTTCCGGTTCCAGGTTCTTATTGCCCATCAGAATATTCGGGTCATAGAGGTCAGTTTCCACTGTGGCAGGAGCTCGGAAGGCCTCACCGCGGAGTAATTTCACCCCCCATTTGTCAGATGGTGTTATAATCACACCAAATCGTGATATCCAGTCTTCGAAGCCGTAACTTGATTTGTTCCATTGCGTGCCGGCTATGAGCTTAACAAGCTTGTCGAACTTGTAATCGCCCTGAGCATAAAAGCTCTTCGGCTCATGACGATACGGGGGGATGGATTGATATTCATCATCGTCCGGATGGTAGCTGGAACGCTGCTCCATCAGCCACCCGGTAACTATATTCAGATTGTCCACGGGATTGACGAACAGCGTTGCCTCACCAAGTATGTCCGATGTGTTGTTCCCGATAATCTCCGGATTAAAGCTGGATAGGCCGTTTTCCTGAAGATTGTATGTGGCGTTTAGCTCCAGCGTTGCACGTTCGTGCATGGGAATTCGATAACCGGCGTTTAAAAACAGCTTTTTATTGCGGAATGATTGATGTGGATTGGACCAGGAAGGCACAACACCAAGGGCGAAGGCATCGTAATCCGACCAGAAGCCGTCAAAACTGAAGTTTCCACAATCCAGATGCGTCAATCCCGAGTAGCTTTTGTATTGTCTGTTATCCTCGCCGTAGACGCCAAACGCGTCGGTAATTTTGTAGGGGTATCCCTGTTCTCCGGCGACCCTAAAGGCAGTAATGTATCCGAATTCGCCGGACTTTCCTTCGGCTGTAATATCCGAATCGTAGTATCCATAGGTGCCTGCCATTGACGAGACTGTGACTTCGTTCTGTTCTGGAACCTGGGTCTTGAGATTGATGACACCCGTGAAGGCGTTGGACCCGTAGAGAACCGAACCGGGGCCGCGAATCAGTTCCACGCTCTCAAAAACCGACAGAGGAAGGGTCTTGTACATATTAACATTAAGACCTTGGGCGCTCTCCCGGATGGGCCGGCCGTTAAAGAGAACTAAGGTGTGTATATCTGTAACAGTAAGCATATCGCCCCGAAAGCCCGCTACATTGTCAGTGTAGGGGAAGACGTCTCGAGTATATATGCTGGGCTGACGCTGTAAAAGCTGGTGAAGGTCTCTGTCTCCGTAGGCCTCGAACTCCTCACGGGGCACTACCGTCATAATACCCGGCGCCTCATAAAGCGATTCGGATTTTTTCGAAGCAGAGGTTACCTTTACGTCCATCAGCTCCTCGATGGACAACTCGTAAAGGTCTGTTTTTTCGGCTGCTTCATCAGCGCTTGCGGGTGCCGGGATGGCTGTGAAAACAACGACCAATACTGTCAAAGCGAATTGTAGGAGTGAACTTCTATTTGAGTACTTCATAATGGTTCCTTTTGGAAGCCCCCGAAAATTTCATAACGAAGAGATTCAACCGTATCTAAAGTTAAGCTAAACTGCTCAAAAGAATCGGTATTTGCGACTTTATGCTTTATCCGGAATTACCGGTTATTGCGATAATTAAAACATATTGAGCAGGGAAAGCAGTTTAAGGGGGGGGTGATTGATGATGTGGGCGGTATTATCAGACGTATTGTATGGGGTGACAGGACATCTCATTTTTGCCTTGTTTACAATATAGTGGTTGTGGATACTTGCTAGCCGTGGACCCGAACATGAGCTGCGGAGTTAGAATTCTTGATTTGCAAGTGTAGGAGTCGAGGTTATAATGTCATCCTGTGTTTGCCGTAGCAGAACAACCGCCATAGGTGAAAATACGGTCGGAGTTCGGTTCAAGATGCGACAATTGGTTTTTGTGCCTCGAATTGTGTTTGTGACAGCGATGGTTCTTGGCCTGTGTTCCGCGAAACTTGGGGCCGGCGAGACTTTACGGCTCGATGACCGGGGCCAGTGGCAGCAGCCGGCCGGCAGCAGGCAGGAGGAGTTTCTGCTGAGAGTGGCCGAGACGAAAAAGCTTGTTGAGGCGGGTAAGCCGAAAAAGCTTCGCAAGGCCGCAGAGGCTCTCAAGGCGGATTTTCCCGAAGTCGCTGGCGAGGATTTCGACGTATTCGTCGCAGCGGAGTCACTGTTGGCGGCGAGAAAAATGACCAAGGCGGTCAGAAAATACGACCAGCTTCTGGATAAATACCCCGCCAGCCCGCTGCGCGATGCGGCGATGGAAAGGGAATTCGACATAGCCAGCGAGTTTCTCAGCGGACGAAGAAAGCGAGTCCTGCTTGTGTTCCTGATGCGCCGCCACAGCGAAGGCATCAGAGTTATGGAAAAGCTCAGCGACCGTGCGGGAACGGCGGATATAGCCAGAAGGGCCTCTTTGGCCGTGGCGCAAAATTACGAGAAGCGCCGAAAGTATGAGCAGGCGTATTTGAAGTGGTCGGAAATATCCACTCGCTGGCCCACCGGACAGACGGGCAAAGACGCCCTGCTTGGGATGGCCAGGAACAAATATGCCGCCTACCGCGGGCTTGAGTACGACGGGTCGAGTCTGATTAGCGCACGTAGCTATTATGAGAATTTCAGGCTTCGTTACCCCGAAGAGGCAAAGGGCATAAAGGTCGATGAGATTTTGTCTGATATAGACGAGCAATTGGCCGAGAAGCACCTTGCAGTGGCCCGGTACTACAGCAAAGTCGGCAGCAGTTCACCGGCGAATTTGTATTATCAAATGGTCGTTGACAAATGGCCGGACAGCAAAGCGGCGAAAACGGCAAGACAAAAATTAAGTCAGGCGTCGAGATGAGTATCAGGCTGAATAAAAGTCGAGCTATACCGGTCTTTTGTGTTATTTGGTGTTCTGTCGGGCTGTCGGCTGTGCTGTGCGTCGGTCTGTCCGGCTGCGGTGAGGCCGGTTACAGTAATACATCGCTGTATCCGGAGGGCATCGGCACCATCTATGTGGAGATGTTTGACAACCAGAGTTTTCGCCGAGGTATCGAATACGAGCTGACTGATGCCCTTGCCAAGCGAATTGAGGCGCAGACGCCCTACAAGATTGTCACCAGTCGCGACCGGGCCGATACCGTCATAAGCGGACAAATCGTCCAGGCCACCGAGTCGGTCTTGACTACTGAGCGCCAGATAGGCAGGGCGCTGGAAAAGGATGTCCGGCTGCGGGCCGTCGTCAACTGGAAAAACCTGCGGACCGGGGAGCTTCTTATCGACAATAAAACCGTTGCTGCCTCGGCCAGTTATTCCGAATGGCAGAGCCAGGGCTTCGATTATGCCTCAAAACTTGCTGCAAACTCACTGGCCGAGCATATCGTAGAACTGATGGAAACGGACTGGTAATTATCCAACTGTGGCGGGTGAAAAAATCTTGAAGCAATAAAAATGGCTCAGAAACGCAATACAAGACGCGGCCCCAGACGGCAGTACGAAGGAAAGAAACTTCCCGGCAAGGGCACTTCTTCTTATCGCAGAGGGCCTTTTAACCTGCTTTTAATTGGCATCATTATAGTCACGGTGATGTTTGTAACGCAGCAGTGGCAGCAGCGTGTCGAGACCATAAGATACGATGAATTTAAGGCCCAGCTAAAGGCCGGGCATATTGAGCAGGTCACACTCGGCGATACCGATATTCGCGGAGACTTCAACAAGGCCGGGATAGAAAGTCAGGGCGAAAACCCAGCAAAATCCTTCGTTGTTGATTACAGGCCGGATATTGTCCGTGACCAGCTTGTCAAAGACCTCGACGAAAGCGGCGTCCAGTGGCAGTTCGCGAAGCAGCGAATCTGGCTCTGGAATTTGCTCAGCATGCTGCTTCCCCTGGCACTTGTGGGTCTGTTTTTGTATCTGATGTTTGCGCGGAACCTCCGTAGCGGAGCCGGCGGAATGCTGATGTCATTCGGCCGAAGCAAGCACCGCCTCCACGACAAGGAGCGCGTAAAAATAACCTTCGAGGATGTGGCCGGTATCGATGAGGCCAAGGATGAGGTCGGCGAGATTATCGAATTTCTTAAAAACCCCAAGAAGTTTCAGCGCCTCGGAGGCCGCATACCACGCGGTGTGCTGCTCATCGGGCCGCCCGGCTGTGGTAAGACACTGCTCGCAAAAGCAATTGCCGGTGAGGCCGATGTCCCCTTTTTCAGCATTTCCGGCAGCGACTTTGTCGAGATGTTCGTCGGTGTCGGCGCCTCCCGCGTGCGGGATTTGTTCAAGCAGGCGAAGGACAATTCACCGTGCATAATCTTCCTCGACGAGATTGACGCCGTGGGACGGCGTCGAGGCGCAAGTTTCGCCGGCGGCGGCCACGACGAACGGGAGCAGACGTTGAACGCCATCCTCGTTGAGATGGATGGCTTTGATACCAACGACCAGGTAATCGTGATGGCTGCCACGAATCGCTCGGATATTCTTGATAACGCATTAACAAGACCGGGACGGTTCGACAGACAGGTGGTTGTGCCTTTACCTGACTTGCAGGGTCGGCTGGGGATATTGAAAGTTCACGCCAAGAAAGTCAAGCTCGGTCCAGATGCAAACCTCGAACGACTGGCTCGCGGGACGCCGATGTTCAGCGGGGCTGATTTGGCGGCAATTATTAACGAGGCGGCCCTGGCTGCGACAATGGCCGACAAGGATTTTGTCGAGATGGCCGACCTCGAAGAAGCTCGGGACAAGGTGCGATGGGGGCGAGCAAAGAAAAGCGGGGTAATCGACCAGAGAGAAAAAGAGATTACCGCTTACCACGAAGCGGGACATACGCTCGTGCAGTCACTTATCAAAGATGCCGACCCGCTGCATAAGGTGAGTATCATCCCCAGGGGACCGATGGGCGGCGCAACTTTTGCACTGCCGGAAAAGGACCGCACGCTGTTTACAAGGAGATATTGTATGGCCCTGTTGCAGGTCTGCTTTGGTGGCAGAATCGCCGAGGAGATGTTCTGCGACGACATCTCCAGCGGGGCACAATCGGATATACAGCAGGCCACCCACATAGCCAGGCAGATGGTGCTGACCTGGGGGATGAGCGAACGCCTTGGGCTGATAAGTTACGACCCGGATTCCGGATATAAAGACCTCTTCTATGCGCTGCCTGGTGAAAAAGACTATTCGCAGAAAACTGCAGAGACCATAGACAACGAGATCAAGCGAATAACGGACGAGGCATACCACAAGGCAAGAGAGCTGATTGAGGCCAACAGGGACAATGTTGAAGGCATAGCCAAAGCGCTGTTAAAATATGAAACGCTCGATGCAAGCGAGGTGAAAGTAATTATCGAAGGGGGGACTCTGGACAAACCGACGGTGACGGATTTGCTGGCGGCTGAACAGGCCAAGGACAAAGAGCAAAAAGACCGGCCCCCGGACCAGCAGCAAAACTAAAAGTGGCATATCGATAAACCCCGGCGCGCCGGGAATCCTTCAGGGTGGATATGAAGGGCATAATAAGCGGGATACTAACAGCGGTTCTGATTCTGACGGCCGGCACGGTTGCCGCAGAAGCCCCCCAAAAAACAAAAGTTAACGTTGTCACCTTCTGGGCCGAGCAGCAGTTCGGCGAAGTTGCGCCGGGCGGCAAAAGCGCAATTGCAGTTCACTTTGAGCTGGAAAAGGGCTGGCACTTCTACGCCTCCGCCGATACGGCACCCGGCGCAATGTTCCTCAAAGTCGAGCCGAACGAGCAGGGCTCGCGTGTCCTTGCGTTTTCCGAGCCAATATTTCCTGCCGAGACGGAATGGCTTTTCGATGAGGCCTTGGGCACAAAGGTAGAGGTCATCGGCGGCGAATTTACCGTGTACCTTCCGTTTAGCGTAGCTGGTGATATGATTTTCCCGCCCGATGGCGGGAAAATCATTACTGTTGATATTGCCATGGAAGGTGCGGTCTGCACAGAGACGCAATGCCGTGTGCCGGATTTCGGCTCTGTAAGGACCGCGGTAAAAATCACGAAAGATGCCGCGTCAGCTACTGCGAGATTCGAGATTCCCGAATCACCTGCCGCTTCACAACAGCCCGGCCCGCCGCCGGATGTACCGTGGGCTGATTATTCGGTCTGGGCGGCCCTTATTCTTGCGGTTCTGGCCGGCTTGTCACTGAACATTATGCCCTGCGTCTGGCCGGTACTGCCAATAATCGTGATGCGGCTTGTCGAGCAGGCAAAACAGAGCAAAGCCAAATCGCTCGCTATGGGCCTTGCTTTTTGTCTGGGAATACTTCTGTTCTTTGCGTGCCTGGCCGGTGCTAATATAGTGCTTCAGCTCGTTTACGGGACGGTTTTGCAATGGGGTGACCAGTTCAGAAATCCCGCGTTCGTGGCCGGTATGGCGCTATTGCTGGTCGTGCTGGCGCTGTTTATGTTCGGTGTCTTTACGATTACCGTACCCTCGTCGATATCAGGCAAAAGCGGCTCAGGCGCCGGCTACTCCGGTGCCGTTGGGATGGGGTTTCTCGCTGCGATTCTCAGCACGCCCTGCAGTTTCGCAATTCTGGCCGCCGCCTTTGCCTGGGCACAGGCCCAGCCGTTTGCTTTGGCCACTCTGGCGATAATGCTAATCGGTGTTGGGATGGCCGTTCCCTACTTTTTTCTGACGGCGATACCGGCACTGTTGAAAAAGACGCCGAAGCCCGGACGGTGGATGGAGCTGTTCAAGCAGACTATCGGCTTTGTGCTTCTCGTAATTGCTGTTAAGCTCATCGCCGCCCTTCCCGCAGACAGGCGGGCAAGTGTCCTGTATTACTCGGTTATTCTCGGCTTTTGCGTCTGGATGTGGGGTGGCTGGGTCGGCTATGCTGCACCGGCGGCAAGACGGTGGTTCGTAAGGGCAATTGCCGTTGTAATTGCTGTTGCAGCCGGTTTTGTATTTTTGCCTGCGCCCAGGCCGCCGATTATCGATTGGCAAAAATACAATGCCGACACGATAAAGCAAACCCTTGAAGAAAACAAACCGGTCTTGTTGAAGTTTACAGCCGATTGGTGCCTTAGCTGCCATTGGGTTGAGAAAACAGTCTATTCACGCAACGATATCGCGGAGCTGATAAAACAAAAAGCCGTCCTGCCGGTCAGGGCCGATACGACTCTGAAAAACTATCCGGCTACTATTGCGCTCGAAAAGCTTTATAATGAGCCGGGTGTCCCCGTGACTGTATTGCTTGTGCCTGGACAAGATGAGCCGATGCGCTGGCGGGGCCTTGCATTCGGCGACGAATTAAAATCGGCCCTCGAAAAACTGCCGAACCGGTAGATTATAAGAACGACTCGTGAAAAGGAATAGTGCTTGAGATGCTTGAACAATTCACCAACATCGGAAAAGATGCCCTCGAACAGCTAAAGACAATCGACAATTCCCCCTCCCTCGAACAGTTCCGAATAAAATACCTCGGCCGAAAGGGACTGATTACACGAATGCTTACTCAGATAAAAGAAGTCCCCCCGGACAAGCGCCCACAGGCAGGCCAGCTCGCCAACAAAATAAAAAAAGAGGTCACCGAAGCTTTCGAGCAGGCCAGACAGTCATTAGACCGGGCCGAACAAGACGGGAAAAAACAGTTCGTCGATGTCACCCTGCCCGGAATCAAACCCTCCATCGGAAGACCCCACATAATCACTCAGACCATAAATGAGCTGCTTGAGATATTCGCACGGATGGGCTTCTCCGTCGCCTATGGCCCCGAGGTCGAGGACGAATGGCACAACTTCGTCGCCCTCAATATCCCCGCCGAGCACCCCGCTCGTGACCCGCAGGACAATTTCTACATCGACGACCGGCTGCTCCTGCGCAGCCAGACCTCGACCATTCAGATTCGCGTAATGGAAAATACAAAGCCGCCCATCCGTCTCGTCGCGCCGGGCAGGGTCTATCGCCCCGATACCGTCGACGCCACGCATATGTTTATGTTTCACCAGCTCGAAGCCCTCGTCGTCGACGAAGGCGTCAGTATGGTCGATATGAAAACCACCATCGACCAGTTCATAAAGGCCTTTCTCGGCCGGGATGCCAAATGGCGATTCCGACCAAGCTTCTTCCCGTTCACCGAACCAAGTGCAGAAGTCGATTTGCTCTTGGCCGACAAATCCGGAAAAGAAACCTGGGTCGAGATGGGCGGCTGCGGTATGGTCGACCCAAACGTCTTCGATGCTGTAGGCATCGACAGCGAAAAATACACTGGCTGGGCTTTCGGCTTTGGAATCGAACGACTGGCTATGAGAAAATACGGCGTCACCGACATCCGCCTGTTCTACGAAAACGACCTCCGTTTCCTCCGGCAGTTCTAACCTCGCTGCCTCCGCTCAATAACCTTGACCGCGCGACTGTTTGATTGTCTGCTTGCGGTTCGCTGCCGGTTGTTGTATCGTTGCCCGCTATGAATGTTCTGCTCAGTCAGCCGGGCTCAGTTCAAAAACGCGCATCCGTTACCGGCCGTGTGTATCGGTTCCTTGCCCGCCGTGCCGCCAGCGTAATTCTCTTCGCTGCACTTGCCTGCACTCTGCTTGCCAAGTTCTACCACGCCTTGCGTCAGGACCTGCTCTCTTCTTATCCCGGCTGGGTCCTGTCCGATATCGCCTTTTTGCTGGCACTTGAAGCCCTGCTGGCGATTGTTTGCTGCCGCTGGCCCAAAAGATGGCTCCTCCGCTCCGCCATCGTTTCAGCGGCTATTCTTTGCACCTGGTCGGTAATGAACGCCGGCTGGCTCGTCAGAACCGGAACTCAAATCCTCCCTACCGTCCTGCTGCCGCTCGTCAGGGACCCCCTCAACTCGCTCATCATCATTGGCGTTAACCTCGCCAAAATGCCCCTCGCCGCCGTGGCCATTCTCGGCCCTAGTGCCGTCGCTCTCGCGTTTTTCTTCGCTGTCGTTACAAGACCCTCACCGCTCGGCTGCGCACGCAGGCCACTTGTCGTAAAGACCCTCCTTTCCGGCGTAATCATATTGTCCACCTTTGTCGCTCGCCCGCTCTTAGCCGTTAACGGCTCGTCTCAAGTCGCGTTTGAAGAAATGCGATACAACTCTCAGCTAAGGGCAATCACTCGAATCGCCGCCTGCCGCTCCACTTTACCCAATGGCACCGACCACGCCGAAGCACTTCGTAAAATCCCGTCCTGCGATGACCTGTTTCTGCCGGCCTCCGAGCCGAATCAGCTTCCTCGTTATAATCTGGTTATCGTTGTCCTCGAAGGCGTCCAGTATAGTTATACTTCGCTGTCATCCTCCGGTAATGACCTCACGCCTCATCTTGCGGTTATCGCACGTCAGGGTGTCGAGTTTTCTAATGCCCGTTCAACACTCACGCATACAACGAAGGTGCTGTTCGCTCTACTGACGGGTCGCTTCCCATCCGTCTCGCAGGACCTTGCCGAAGCCGTCCCTGTCGAAAAACCATACCTTTCCCTGGCAACCATTCTCAAACGACAATCCGGCTGTCGAACCGCTTTCTTCCAGTCCGCAAAGGGCTCCTTCGAGTCAAGGCCGGCACTCGTCCACAATCTCGGCTTTGAAAAATTCTGGGCAAGAGAAGACCTCAACAACACCGACGCCTTCGTCGGCTCGCTCGGAAGCGACGAGTTCGCAATGCTAAAACCCATCGCCGACTGGATAAAGACTGACCACTCGCCGTTTTTCCTCACAATCCTCTGTTCTGTTACTCACGACCCCTATGAAGTCCCTCACTGGTTCGCCGAACCCGCACAGGCCGCCGAAGATTGCTACAGACAGACCATAAGCTACACGGATGCTTTTCTCGCCGCCCTCGATACCGAGCTTTCGAATCTCGGCCTTGCAGATAGTACTATCCTGTGCATCGTAGGCGACCATGGTGAAGCGTTTGGCGAGCACGGCCTGCTCAGTCACGAACGTATTGCATTCGATGAGGCCCTTCGCATACCATTTTGTATCCGTGCACCATCGCTCGTCTCGCCGGGCGCCCGCGTAACCGCCCCCGTTAGTTCGATTGACCTGACGCCGACAATCCTTGCACTTTTGGGCTTCGACCCTTCGCCCGGAAATTTCGATGGCCGTAATGCACTCGCCCAATTGCCTCCGGAAAGAAAGTTATACTTCGCCGGCTGGCTTGAAGAAAGTCCCGCTGGCTTTATCAAGGGCTCTCAAAAGTATATTTATTATCCCTCGGCCAAAATTTGCTGGCGCTACGACCTCGATACCGATGCCCTCGAACAGACCGGGACTGAAGTTGCCGAACCACAGGCGGTAATCCTCGCTGAAGAAATTCGCAACTGGCGAAATTCGAGTATATTCTTTCTCGACCAGTCCTCCCAAGGCGAGATGACACTCTTTCAAAGCTGGCTGTGCCGCTGGGAGCAGCGAATCCCCAAAAAGTGTTCCCGCCTCTAACCGACCTCGCCTGCTGTCTTTTTTTTACATACAGCGCGTTGCTTTTTGTAAACGCGAAGCCGGGATTCACTCTAAATTAGCAAATTATCGGCCTAAAAGTCTAAGGGAGCAATTATGAGCAGAATGCGTGTTGAAAAAAAACGACACGCTGCTAAAAAATGTCACTGCCCGATTTCTTCGTACCGACCGCTCAGTGCCGTTATAACTCTATCTAAACCAGACCGTTATATTCTTGCCCCCGTTGCAAAATTAATCCCATCTCTGAATGGCACGCTTTTTGCGGAGAAGAGTAATTTACTTTGAGAGTCGTTTTAAGTTTGATTACGAATTGGGCGGTTCGCTCATACCTGTGGTGATAAGGAGGAGGAGCCGTAGCCGCCCGATTTTAAATATTATCAGGGTGGGCGATGTTGGCTTTAATCGGCTGGCAAAGCTTCCTTGTTACTAATAGAATACGAGGTCGTTCCGAGAAGGAACGACCTCGCAACTTTTTAAGCACAGATAAGGCCGGTAGAGCGAGTGAGGTCGGTGCGGTAGGCAAGTCCTGAAGAAATTTGGTGCTGGGCTGATGAATTTTTGCGGTGCTTTTTATTACTCAGGCCGGTACTCAGTGTTATAATTACGCCTATGGACCGGTCGGGTTACCGGATAATCGATGCAAATTTCAACCGTGCCCGCGAGGCAATTCGCGTGATGGAGGATTACTGCCGGTTCACGCTCAATTGTGCCCCGCTCAGCGGCAGGGCGAAAGACCTTCGGCACAGGCTTTCAGCGGCGATTTCACGTCTTGACGCCGTTAGTTTGCTTTCGAGCAGAGATACTGCCGGCGATGTAGGCATTGGCCAAAGCGTCGAGAACGCCTTGGGCCGTGACAATCTCAAAGATTCACTTACTGCCGCGTGCAAACGGCTGACCGAGGCACTGCGTGTGCTTGCTGAGACTGTTCGCTTGGCCGATGCAGGTATTGCCGAACAAATCGAGCAGCTCCGCTATACCGGCTATGCCCTCGAAAAAGATATCGCCCTTTTCGCCGATGCCCAGGCCAAGTTCGGCAAAGTCCGCCTGTATGTGATAATCAGCTCAAACCTGCCGGCCGATGCTCTTAATCTGGCTGCTCAGTGCGCCACGTCCGGTGCGGACTGCATCCAACTGCGGGCCAAGGATATTGACAGTGACAGGTATTTCGCAATGGCTGCCGAGTTTGTCGGTATCTGCAAAGATGCAGGCGTCCTGAGCATTATTAACGACCGCGTTGATATTGCGGTGGCGAGCGGTGCCGATGGTGTGCATCTGGGCCAAAATGACCTGCCGCTCGAACAGGCCCGCAAGCTCCAGCTAAAGCCGTTGATTTTCGGCAAGAGCACGCACTCGCTGGAGCAGCTTGGTTCCGCAATTGCCGAGTTGCCCACTTATGTCTCGCTCGGCCCCGTCTTTAAGACCCCTACAAAACCGGGCGCTGAGCCGGTTGGCCTCGATTACATTGGCCAGGCAATGCCCGTCTTGGACGATTCAGGAGTCTGTCACGTCGCCATCGGCGGCATTACCGCGGGCAACATCGATACCGTTCTGCACGCAGGCGCACAAGCTGTAGTCGTGTGTTCGGCCGTCGCCGATTCGCCTGACCCTAAAGCCGCCTGCAAAAAACTCAAGCAGACAATTGACGCTTTGCTTGAGCGCAACTGACAGCGTAACGGCCGACGAATACTCAACTTGCAGACCCAACTACTGCCTCCCTCAATGGTCCGACGAGGGCATCAGGAGTAAAGTTATCCACTTTCGTTTTACCGCTCTGTTAAAACGGTGCGAGCTTGGAATCAGCACGTTTTTTACCCATCTTGAAAATCCCGACACGAAGTAGGGATTTTAGCAGGGCCTTGAAGTGTCGTAACTCTTTTTCTGACGCAGGGTTAGCTTTTGTCCTATAACTAGCTGAACTGCCCGACCGTTGCTTTGGCCGTGGTGTGCGAAATTGACAACGAGCGAATCCCAGTCGCGGGCGTTTATTATCAACAAGTTATCCACAAGGCTGTATGTGAATGTATCCGCCCCCGGCTAATGATGCCTAATCCTGGCTGATGGCATCAATTTTCGTTTTTTGTCTTTGCGTTTTTTGCGTTTTCGGTTATATGCTACGGGTTTTTGGCGTTGGCAGGGGTAATAGATGACCGAGGGAAAGAAATTTAGACAAAATCTTGAGACGAAAACCGGCTTCGTGGTAGTTGTGGAGCTTGCCGGGGGGCCGAATTTTAACTTCGCCCCAATAGCTGACTTTCTGACCGCGTTCAAAAAAGCCGGGCCGGATGCGATGCTGGCGGGCTTTGATTTTGCCGCAGTTACGCTTCCTCAAAATCCCGGCGGAACAGCAAATATCGACCCAGCGTACGCCCTGGACCGGATGTTGGCGGAGGGACTGCTGGGCGGGCTTGACTGCATACCACACATATCCTGCAAAGACCACAATGTAAATGCAATCGTCAGTTCATTGGTCGGCTTTAGAAATTCCGGCACCGAATCCGTCCTGTTGCTCACTGGCGACAAACCCCTTGCTGCAAAAGGCGTCTTCGACCTCGACAGCATCGGACTGCTGCAATTAGTCCGTGATATGAATAACGAGGCATATATAAAGGCCAGGCCGCAGGACCTGGACAAGGTTCACCAGTTTTATCCAGGTGCGGCCGTGTCGCCTTTCAAATACACCGAAGCGTCACTGATGCAGCAGTATTACAAGATGGAAAAGAAAATCGCCTGCGGAGCGAAGTTTTTGATTACACAGGTCGGCTGGGACTGGAAAAAATCGCAGGAGCTTTTCAGATATATCGCTGACAATAATATAAACGTGCCCGTGCTTGGCAACGTTTATGTATTGAGCACGACGACCGCGGCGCCCCGGCTGATGCACGACGTCAAGCTAACCGGCTGTTTCGTAAGCGACCACCTTCTTTCAAAACTGTATTCGGAAAAACTCGAACAGCATATCGAAAGGGCAGCCCAGCAGGTCGCTATGTATAAGGCGATGGGCGCAGCAGGTGTCGATATCGGCGGTATCCACGATTTCGAGATGTTTGCCGGCATATTGAAAAGGGCCGCTGAAATCGGAAACGACTGGGAGCAGTTCAAGGATAATTTATACTGGCCCGCAACCAGTGGTGAGCTAAGTCGAACCAAGAAGGCCTTTTACTTATATGATGACACTGGCCAGCAGGTAACGTTGTCGAAGCCGCGAAAGAAATTCAAGCACAGGTTCTTCGACTTCTGGCATCGGGCCATCCTCGACCCGGATTACAGGGGATTCAGGGTGTTCAGACAGGTGATGGCCGTGCTGGGAACTGAAAAGGGCAAAGGTGCGGTCTATAAATTGTTCAATGCCTCCGAAGGGGCATTTAAGTATCTTTTGTTCGACTGCGAGGGCTGCGGCGATTGCTACCTGCCGGAAAATTTCGGGCTGTGCACAATCGGCGGCTGCGAAAAAGGTATGGATAACGCGCCCTGCGGCGACGCCACGCCTGAGGGTTACTGCGGGAACAATCTCGAACGCGTCTGCATCGGCGAGCTTATCTATCAGGCCGCCGCCTCCAAAAAAGATGGCCGCGAAACACTTCGCAAAACCATCAATAAACCCAGAAACCCCGCCCTCGAAAATACCGCTTCAATCCTGAACTACCTGTTCGGCAAAGACCATACGAGGAAAAACATCCTGATATCAATTGGGGAGGCGCTGCACGCGTCAATCCCCAAAACCGGCAAAATAATGAAGCAGTTATCTCAGCTTGGCCCCGATGCGTATACGAAAGAAAGCGGCCCGTTAAATTACATAAAGGCGTTGATATATTCGCAGGCCGGAGACGGCGCAGATTACATGGCGGTCAACTTGGATGCCCTCGGCGAAGACGACCCGCAAATCGCCGTTGATATGATGCGCGAATACGCAAAGCTGGTGCGCGCGTTCAGCGGCGGTGTACCCATCTGCGTCGATAGCAGTAACGACGACGTGCTTGTCGCTGGACTGCAGGAGTGGTACAACACCAACGAAAAAGTCAAAAAGCCGCTCATAAACTCCATCAAGGTCTATACGATGGACAAAATGCTGCCGCTTAAAAGGCAATATGATTTCGCCTTCATAGGTCTGCTTGTAACCGAGGAAAAACCAACGGGCCCGGGCGGCTCTCATTCGATGGATGAGCTGTATTCACTTGCTTTGCGGATTTTCGACAAGGCAGGCGGCGAATACGGCTTTGAGCCGGGCGAAATCTTCTTCGATTCGACGGTGTTTCCCATCGCAATCGATATGCCGATGGAACCCGACGTCCCCGGCTATACTTATCGCGCCTTCGAGGCCATCAAAAAAATTAAGAGCGACCCGAAGCTCAAAGGCGTCCACTGCTCGCTTGGTATCAGCAACTCGGTCCGCGACCTGCCCGGCCGGAGAATCGGAGTCTGCCGGGCATATCTGGCGAAAGCAATGGAGTACGGCCTTGACGCAGCAATTATCAATGTGGCTCATCACTATGGCACCGTCGAGCCCGACCCTGAACTGCTCGAGCTCATCGACGCCTATGCAAAGATGGACGGTTCCGCAGATGCCACCAACAAGGCGATGATGCTTATGGGTAAGTTCTGCCGGGAAAACCGCAAGCCAGCCGGATAGAAAAAGCTAACGACACAGGCCTGCGATGTCCGAAATCAGTCAATAGAACACGGTTGTTCGTCGGACACCGGTATCACGGATGAGAAACAGGTTTCGTCGCCTAAGCAGCGTATTACATTTCACCGGCTATCTCCTTGAGATACTGGGTCTCATTGTTTTGTTTCCGCTGATACCTGCCGTCTTCTACTGGGGTTTGTATGGTGAGGGGTGCAGGACAGTAACTGCTTTTATCGTTGCGGCTGGTGCGTCGTTTCTTACCGGCCTTATCCTCAAGTCCGTATTCAGGGATGAATCACTCGATACTACCGGCTCGATGCTGATGTGTGCACTCGGCTGGATTTTCGCCTCCGCCTTCGGTGCGATACCTTTTGTAATTGGAATCAAGTCCGGCTATCTCAACGCCTACTTTGAGGCGATGAGCGGCTTCACAACGACCGGTATCACCGTCTATTCCGGCCTCGATAGTATGCCGCGAAGCATTCTGCTGTGGCGGTCGCTGATACAGTGGCTTGGCGGTATCGGGATACTTTCGTTTTTCCTGATGATTGTCTTCAGGGGAAGCGGCGCACACCACATATTCGGAGCCGAAAGCCACAAGATATCTTCCGGCAGGCCAGCCCCAGGCCTGTATAATACGCTGAAAATACTCTGGGGCATCTACGCCGGTTTCACAGTTTTTGCCGCGGCTGTCCTTACGCTGGAGAAGATGCCTGTCTTCGACTCCATCTGTCACGCGCTGACCACTTTATCTACCGGCGGATTCTCACCGCACGACAGCAGTATCGAGTACTATCGCATCACGGGCCATCCTAACTACAAGCTCATAGAATACACCCTTACGTTTCTAATGATGCTCGGCGGGATAAACTTCCTCGTTCACTATCGCGTCCTGACAAGAGACTTTAAGGCGCTCTGGGACAATGTGGAAATCCGCTACTGGTGGCGCCTCATAGCGGTCTTTACTGTCATTATTATGCTCGACCACTTCCGAAGAGCCGGTATCTTGAGCGCCATCTTCACCCGGCCAAGCCAGCTTGAACCGGGAGAGCTTGAAAACACGTTTCGAACCACGATATTTCAGGTGATGTCTGTACTGACGACCACTGGCTTTGGGACAAAGGATATCGGCTCGGACTTCTTCGGTGCGGCATCGAGACAGCTTTTCCTTGTAATGATGGTTATAGGTGGCTGCGTTGGCTCGACCGGTGGCGGCTTTAAGGTTCTTCGTATCGCTATTCTCAACCGGCTTATGCAACGAGAGCTTTTCAAAATGAGGGTTAGCGGCAAGGCCTCTTCCGGCCTGGTCATCGACGGCGGTATCGTCCCTGACAGCGAGGTCCGCAGAGTAGCCGCATTGTTCTTCTGGTGGATTGTCTTGCTGCTCATAGGGGGTGTAATTACCGCCTTGTTTTCGAATCATGGTGCAATGGAGTCGGTTTCAGGAATGTTTTCCGCCCTCGGCAACATCGGTCCTTGTTATATTTCTGTAAACGATATGATAAATATTCACCCTGTAATAAAAGTGACATATATTTTCGGTATGCTCGCGGGCAGGCTCGAGATTCTGCCTGTTTTGCTGCTTCTTTCGCCTAAGGCCTGGAGATAAAACCTGGCTAAGCAAAATACAAAACTATATTGCGATTCGGGAGGTATGAAAAAATGTATATTATAGTTGCCGGGGGTGGAATGGTCGGTGGAGCTCTCGCTCGGAGATTGCTCGAAGACAAACACGACGTCGTTCTCATAGACGCCGACCCGGAAGTATGCAACAAGATATATTCACAGACCGGAGTCGTCGCGATAACCGGCAGTGCAAAAAGAATTGACGTCTTGAAAGAGTCCGGCATCGACAAAGCCGACATCATCGTAGCTGCCACTGGCGACGATGCCGACAATCTCGCCTGCGCGGTCCTCGCCAAGAGTCTCGGCGTACCACGAATCCTTGTAAGGATGCGCGACCCGAACTACGAGAGTGCCTATGATGTTGTCGGTGTGGATTCCGTTGTTCGAACCACCGATCTGATGGTCAACCAGATGTTGATAGAAATAGAGAATCCCGCCGTGCGCAAGATTCACGCAATCGGAGGCGGCAGGGCGAATATCTTTATGGTTGTTGTTCCCCAGGATGCCAGGGTTGCGGGAATGAGCATTAAGGATATATCGGCCTCGCGTGAATTTCCTTCCGAGTGCATCTTCATTGCGCTCTACAACAACGAAAAGAAAACCTTCTCAATCCCAAGGGCTGAGGACGTTGTCAACGAGGGCGACCAGTTGTTTATTATTTCCGTTGCCGAGAATATCAAGGAGGTGGTCGATTTTCTGACTGCAAAAAAAACCAGCACAGCCCGAACTTAGAAACCCGGCTTCACCTTATCGTTACCGAGCCGAAGCTGGTCTCGATTTCCATCCTGCCTGTGCCCTGGCCGATTATGCTAACGCCCTGATGTTACGGCTTTGTTACGGGATTATCTTTTTATAACGTTTTCGTGCCTCCTTTTTTATTTACAGCTTCGTAGTCTCTGCCCTTTGTCCACTCTCTGACAGCTTCGAAAATTCCCCTCGTCGGCCGGAAATGAATTCTGCAAGATTGCTCTGCCAGTCTTCTTCGCACTTGTAAAACTCCTTGTCTAATTTTTTTAGTGCCGCTTTCCCCGCCTCACCGAGCTGTCGCAACTCCTCTTTTCGTATCTCTTTATCTGTCGCCGGCCCCTTCTGGCCGAATACGGCATTGGCCCTTCGCACTATATCTGCAAGCTGCACCGCACCAATCCGCTCAAGCGCCTCCTCGCTCTCCTTTGCGTACCTGCCCCATTCCTCGGTGTAATACATCTCGAATCCTCCTGTTTCCACTATAGACCACAGCCATTCGATACAGTAAACCGTTTTTTCACTTGCCGAAAGTTGCTCGTATCCTTCTTTGTCTGCCTTTTCTTTCACTTCCTCGCTTATCAGGATATTGAACATCACCGGGTCTCGCTTTTCACCGCCAGGCCGCAGGAGTTTTTTGTTTGCTCGTCTGCCCCACACTACAACTCCAACCAGCAACACTATCAGCACCACTACCACGATTATTCCATGCATAATTACCTCCTTGCCTGCCCCTCGTAGCGCAGCGGAGACCCCGGAATGTTTTTATCCGGGGTCCAGGATTTCTTTACTCAAATCTTTACATTCCGGGTTCGTCTGTTCTATTAGTGCCAATTTCCACTTACGTTTCCACCATTTTAGTTGTCGTTCTCTTTTACGTGCCTCGATATAGTTGGTTACTTTTTCAAAGTAAACTAATCTATGGGTTTTATACTTTTGCACAAATTTGCTTCCCCCTCCATCTTTGTGCCTCACAACCCTTTTCCCCAGCTTTCCCGCCATCCCCACATACAGTGTCCCGTTCCTCTTATTCGTAAGTATATAAACATAATATTTCCGCATAAAAACCATTATACATTGCCGCTCGTAGCGCAGCGGAGACCCCGGAATGTCTTTGTCCGGGCCCCTATCCACACCGTTACTTTTTATCATAACCTGCACAACCTTATCTGTCATTATTTGCCCGCTGGCCCTCGAATTAAACAAACGTATTAAACAAATGTATTAAACATTTGTTCAGCAAAAGCGCGCAAGTCGAAAACCCTTAGAAGCCGACTTTTTTAAAATTTTTTTAATCCCTTGTGCCTTATGCACTTAGGCCCTTTTTCACCCCTTTTTTGGCATCAGGAAATACCTTAGTTTTCGACAAAAGCGCGCAAGTTCGCGCCATAGGATAGAGGGGCAACTATGGGTTTGCATCCTATGGCGCGAACGTAACCGAAGCACAGCGTAGGTCCCAGGCTTGTCAGGGATAAGCGCCATAGGATGGAGGCATCTTGCCTGCCCCTGCAAGTCGTAGGCAGGGGTGGGCGGGGTAAATTTAGCCCCTCGGAGCGCAGCGCAGATCCCCGAGTGCTGCCCTCTTGGCCTTGAACAGGGGACCCAAGGATTCCCGCCATAGGCGGGTTTGAAAATTAGGATTTGGAATTTGTTTAGTGCTTAGGAATTAGGATTTAGAAATTACTGTGGGAGGGCCCAAAAATGAATGTTAACTTCACAACCGATTCTCCGAACCGCCTCGGCCGTATCTTTACTTGGTTCATTTTAATTTTTTATCGCCTGCGATTCGGCCGGTCAGCCTCATTCATTCACATAAAAAAATTCAGATTCGCCGTCGTTGATTCGGATGATTTCGACCGCCTCAGCCGATTCAAATGGCGCTTGTGCCGCTCCAACCGCACCTTCTACGCCTTTTGCACCGTCTCGCAGGGCCCGCTGCTCAGACCCCGCGTCGTCTGGCTCCACCACCTGGTTCTTCCGCCTCCCGATGGCTACCTCATCGACCACAGAAACCATAATGGCCTCGACAACCGCTGTTGCAACCTTCGTATCGCCACTCCATCCGAAAATCAGCAAAACGCCAGAAAAACAAAATCCAAAACCTCCTCCCGTTACAAAGGCGTCGACCTTGTCAAAGCCACCGGCAAATGGCGTACTCGCATCGCTGTTGCCGGCCGGCGCCTCTTCCTCGGCTCATTCACCTCCGAATCCGACGCCGCCCTCGCCTACGACCACGCCGCCCTTAAATACTTCGGTGAGTTTGCCTGTCTAAATTTCTCGTAGCGTAGCGTAGACCCACGCATGTCGTTGATGGAGACCGGGTTTTTGTCATTTGGACCGAAGTTCCGCCCAGGGCTGAACTTGCCTGCGGTGAGTGTTGTCGAACCGGCGATGGACTTACCTCAATTTCCCATAGGATAAATAGCTGGATACTGCCCTCAGATCCCGCTTTTTCAGCTTTTATGAGGGTATAGTAGTCGTTAAGTCACGCCACCCAGATACCGATAATAACAACACATCCTTGCCGACACCCTTGCCACTGACGCGAGCCCAAAAAGCTGCGCTGAAAAATTAGCGTAAAATTCGTGCTTGGCAGGCAAGGCGTCTATGACCAAGAGTACCATGAAAAAGTTCATTACGGTCGCATTTGCGGCAGGGATGTCTCTGGGGCTGCTCTTCACCAGCATTTCATTCGTCCACTCACAGCAGGCCGACAGCAAAGACGCCGTCTTGTATTTCACAATCTCACAGGCAAAGATGATTTCCTCGAACGTCAAATGCGCACTGACTTTCGAGGACCAAAAAGACGCGAACGAAGTTCTCGATTCCCTCAAAAATCAGTGTTATATCGCCTACGCCGGTATCTACGATTGCAATGGCCGACTATTCACCGCCTACCATCGCGATGGCTTAACGAAGCAGAACTTCACACTTTTACCGCCTCCAACGGTAAAAATCAAATATGCCGACGGCTACCTGGTAATCTCCGAGCCGGTCATCCTTGACAAAGAATTTCTCGGCACCGTCTGCCTTTGGGCACAGCTCTAACCGCCAAATCACCCACTCGCAGCGCAGCGGAGATCCCGGAATGCTGTTATCTGGGGTCCAGGATTTCTTTACTTAAATCTTTCCATTCCGGGTTCGTCTGTTCTATCACTGCCAATTTCCACTTCCGTTTCCACCATTTTAGTTGTCGTTCTCTTTTCTCACCTTAGCAATCGCATTTGTTTTCATCGAGCCATCGTTTCAAGTTCGGCAGACAGATAAGATACTTCGGATATTCGGGTATTAATTCGAGAAAGGCATCTTTGTTCTCCGTAGGCAGAACTAAAGCATCGTATGATATCTCATTCCCACTCTCTCTTATTTTGATTTTCACCCTGTCGGGTGTATATGCATATTTTATTTTTCTTATCTTGGCGTTTTTCAGGGCATTCTTAAAGTTTCGTATTTTGCTCGAATCTCTGATTTCAATATATTTGTCTCGGCCCTTTTCGACCAGAACACTTTCAATTTCTCTTTCGCTCAGTTGGTGCAATGAATCAAGTTTAGTCCTCTTTACTTTCAGCACCGATGAAACGGAGTCCCACATCCCCTGAAGCAGTCTTCCTTTTAGATAAACAAGGAATATCATCGCGATAATGAGTATTAAGCATATTGCTGGTAGCATCATTCAGACCTCAATCTCACCTTCGCTGTTGGTATCCTAACCCCACTTATATTGCTTCGCCTAAATGAAAAAACCCACCCTTATGGCTCCTTGGGCCATATCTTCCTGTACCATTCGTGAGGTGGACCCGACCAAAAGAAAATTCTGTCAAAAGGAGTCCTCTGACAAGCTTCCATTATCTCGGTATGACCAAAATTAATCTGTTCAGGAAAACCATGCATGGCGTTGAATGCGTTATCGTGTGGCGCTGCTATCAATAACCACAATTCATCCAGATCCATCCTATTATATTTTTGCGCCTTTTGGTTTTTCTCCTCTATAATCTTTCGCAGATTTGTAATGCTAACTCCCACGATGGAGGCATTCGCATTTGCAGTAAACATTCCATAAAAGCCTTTTCTTATAGTGACCCGCTTAACATATTTCTCCATAAGCGGATAGCCCATAAAGTCACCGAAGTGCCTCTCTTCCCAATCCGGTACGATTATGATATTAGAATGCCCGTTCTCGCTTCCATTAACTACAAAATCCACAATTTCTTTAGCAATACCCTTTATTATGGAGTTTAGCCGCTTTTGTTTGAGAAGGTTTCTTTTTTTTAATTGCACGAATGCATGGATCTGTGAAAGTGCGTCTGGCCTTATCTGCTCGACTTTCTCTCGAACTTTCCACCAGAATTTCCATAACCTCTGCCCTTGGGAATCCAGCTTTCCTAGGATTTCATCGTTATAATGTTCTCTGACTTCAACTCCTGCCACTGCTGGCCAACCTGCGTTCGGCTGACAAAGAGCCACACGAACATCAGGATTTTCTTGTGGCTTGACTCGGCCCTTAAGTCTCAACGTCTTCAAGAAACCGCGAACTATATAAACTTCTTTATCTTTTTTCTGTTCCGAGTGCATTGCCATTATATCATCTGTTTTTTTTAATTTTGTTCTTTGGATTTATCTGCTTTTGATTGCGGTTGCTCTGGCCAATATCGTTCCCTTAATCTATGATGCACATTGGTAATACTCCAACTTTCAAAAGCTCCTATCTCCTCTTTGTCCTCCGTTTTCTGAAACATTTTAAGCCCCCCAATGAAGAAAGAATCACCGCTGAAAGTTAGCATCGGAACGATGCTCACGGCACGCACTGCATCAGTGTCCCGCGAATCATCCTTCGTCCACACAAAATGCGCGGCCACTTTGTCGCGGAATGCTAATACCTCCGGGATAACAGCTTTTACATATTTCCGCGGTTTAGGCCTACTCTGGTTTTGTCTGTATGCAATCGTGCCAACTATTCTCACATATTGACACACTGAAACTGCATACCAGTGAAACGCACACGTCAACAGCCCCTTCGGCACTCCAGTAAGCAACGAACTGTTCCCCATAGCCAATACTTTCACCTTTGGATTCGACCGCGCCAGCACAATTTCATCGCATTTCACTGCTTGGCTGTAAAGGAAATTGAGACCTTCTTTTAGCAATACAAGAGCCCAATACTCATTTACAGGTTTCGTAAACACATCCCCATCTACTTTGATATTTTCAATGTAATCCAGCGTCGTGAATTGCTTGCACATAATATTTATCACCTACAAATGTAGTCCTCTGGAAACTCCATATCTTAGCATTTTTGCATTTTTACTTTTATCTTTTGATTTCCCCCTCCGCTCCTTCTTCCGTCACCGCCGTGATCTTTATATTAACTATTTCGTTCTTCCTTATCCCCCCGCCTGCCCCCGAGTGGTTCTCACCTTGGTTCAGCAACAGGGGGTCCAAGTAAACCATAAAATACCTCTCACAGCGTCCGAATGCTTGGCCATCCTTTGAACCTTCAATCAGCACTTCGCAAGTCTCGCCGACAAATTGCTCTCTAAATTTCCTGCCAAGCTCATCACCTAATTTTCTCAAAACATCCGCCCTCTGTTTTACAACCTTCGGCTGCACCCTGTTTTTCATCCTTGCCGCAGCCGTTCCTGCCCTCGCAGAGAACTGGAATACATGCATTTTTGAAAACTCCGCCCACCTGGCTAATTCGATAGTCTGCTGAAAATCCTCTTGTGTCTCGCCCGGAAACCCAACAATCATATCAGCCGTTATCGCAGGCCTGTCTAAACGCGATTTAATTAGTGCGATTTTCTCGCGTAACTCCTCTGCGTCATATTGTCTGCACATCCTTTTCAGGATTCTGCCGGCCCCCGACTGCACCGACAAATGAATATGAGGCATAATATTCGAATGCGCACAGAATACATCCAGTAATTGGTCGTTTATATCCCCCGGCTCCAGTGAGCTTACCCTAATCCTCACTAGTCCCTGCACTTTTGCCAGTTCTGTTAGTAAATCGCAAATTGAACATTGAAAATTGAAAATCTGATGGGTTTTCTTCACCGTTTCCCGCCCGTATGCCCCAAGACAAATCCCCGTAACCACAATTTCCTTATGCCCTGCTGCCACAAGCGCCTTCGCTTCTGTTACCGCTTCTTCGACCGGCTTACTGTGAACATCAGGCCGGACTTTCGGTATAACACAGTAGCTGCACGCCCCATCGCAGCCGTCCTGAACCTTCAGAAATGCACGCGTGTGGCCGCTGAATTTCGTCAACAACGGCAATCTGGGAAAATTGGCGAAATTAGAGCACGCATCCTTGCTTTGGGCCCTGTTTTCTGCTCTAATATCGATGTTTTGGATGTCTCTGGCGATTCGCATCAACTCGCTCGGCAGCTCGGCCCGGCTGGCGACAATATGCAGGTTATTGCCTCGCTCGCCTCGCTTCAGCTCGCTGCCCTTCATCGCCGGCAGACAACCGCAGACAACGCGAACGCATTGCGGATTCAGCTTCGCTGCTCTTTGAACATATTGCCTGCTCTTCGCCGACGCCGTGGCCGTAACGCAGCAGGTATTGATTACAGCTAAATCCGCCTTCTCATTCGGCCCGGCCGGTCGTAAACCGGCTGATTCCAGCAACTCGCGCATCTGCTGGCTCTCATACTGATTGACCTTACAGCCCAGAGTATATATGGAATATGTTCTCATAATATGCTATACTATTGAGTTGTATGTGCTTTTACAAGGGCACGCGGCTGCTCGTGCTTGCTGACGCAGGAGGCAAATTATGACTGAAAAAATCGGCTCCGTTTGGGCCGTCGATATCGGTAACACCTCTCTCAAGGCCCTTCGTCTAAGCAACGAGTCCGGCACCCTCGAGGTCATCGGTTTCGACCACATCCCGCACGGCAAGGTTCTCTCCGGCACCGGCGTCAAGGACCAGGAGCGCCAGGAGCTTATCGCCCTGTCGGTTCGCCAGTTCGTCCAGCAAAACGACATCGGCAAAGACGAAATCATCGTCGCCGTCCCCAGCCAGAACAGCTTTGCTCGTTTCGTCAATCTCCCTCCCGTCGAGGCCAAACGCATACCCGAAATCGTCCGTTTTGAAGCCAGCCAGCAGATTCCCTTCGACATAACGGATGTTGCGTGGGACTGGCAGATGATGAAGGAGGGCAAGGTGGGGATATTTGCGATAAAGAACGAGGTTGTGACGGAGGAGCTGGAGCATTTCAGCCGGGAGAATCTTCAGGTTTCATACGTTCAGATATCGCCGATGGCATTGTATAACTATGTAGTGTATGACCGGCCAGACCTTACTCGGTCTGACACTCAGGCGACGGTGGTTCTCAACGTCGGGGCCGAGAACACGGATTTGGTAGTGTGCACTGAGTCGGACGTGTGGCAGCGGACGATACCGATGGGCGGCAACGCGTTTACGAAGGCGATATCAGACACGTTCAAGCTGAGCTTTGAGAAGGCCGAGAAGCTTAAGCGTACGGCTCCGATGAGTAAATACGCCAGGCAGATTCTACAGGCGATGAAGCCGGTGTTCGCGGAGCTGGCTGCGGAGATTCAACGCTCAATAGGGTTTTACAACTCAGCTCATCCGAATACAAAGCTCGCCAAGATTGTAGCTCTCGGCGGAGGGACAAGGATGAGAGGCCTGCTGCAGTATCTTCAGCAGAGTCTTCAGATACCCATAGAAAGGCCGGACGCGTTCAAGCGAATTGCCATAAATCCGGCCGTTTCCGCTGCGAAGTTTCACGAGAACGTAGCCGATTTTGCCATTGTATACGGGCTTGCAATACAGACGATGGGTCTTGGACGAATAGAATGCAATCTGTTGCCCAGGACTTTTGCGCGGTCGATGGCGTGGTCTCAGAAGACCAAGTATTTTCTCATTGCCGCTACTTTGCTCCTGGTCGCGTCGGTATTGGCACTTGCGAGGACGATTATCGACAGAGCAAGTTATACCAACAGGGCTTCCGTTAGAGAGAAGGTCAGAGCCGTTATCAACGTGGCCGGAGATACGGAGCGTGAGATTGAGCAAGAAAAAGTGATGGAAGAACAAGTTGAGACGGCGATAAACAAGGAGTTTGAGCTGTTCAAGTATCGTGACGTGCTGCCGATGCTGCATCGGACGATAATCGGGGCGCTGCCTAATGGGAAGAATAATCCGGACCAGGCACAACTTTACAGGGCATTTGCCGCAGGCGATGTTGAAGGGGTCAAACAGGTGGAGCGGGAGCAGCGCAAGCAGCTTTTTGTGACGGAGCTGTCGGTCTATTATACGCTGGATTTGCCAAGTGCGTCGTTCGGAGTTGCGGGTTTTGAAATGGGGATTGGGCAAAGACAGACCGGCGTGAGGGGAACACGGATGGATGAGCAGATGTATCTTGAGATGCTTGGACGGCGCGGCGGTGGACAATATACTCCTCCGGGCCGGGGAGGCGCTGCGACGAGAGGCAGGCCCGGTCAGACAGAACAGACGGAGGACCGCGGTTTTGTAGTCACCATTGCCGGTTACAGTCCATATGGTGACATCACAGAATTACTCGACCCGGCAAGGGTTCAAGATGACAAGGGAAAGTGGGGATTTGTGACAAGACTTATGAACCTCGACGCGGTATTCGACGGAAACAGTCCTTTTGAGCTTTACAAAAAGACCGATAAAAACAACTTCGAAGTTAAAGCCGGTGAGGTTGACCTGGAAGAACAGATGCCGATTGGAATTGGGATTAGCAAAACGGTGGGCGATGAACAGGGAACGGAGCACCAGGTTCTTGTTGACCCGATGACAAACGAGGTTATCAGCAGGGTTGCAAAGGTGGATAATGAGGGTAAGACAGTTACCGACAGGCGTGTAAAAGCGGAGTACGAAGTCAATGACCACTGGTATGTGGTCAATTTCAAGTTGAAGTGGAAAGTCGCCCCTGAGCCGGCAAAAGGAGGAGGTGCGGACCAATGAGTAAGATAGACTTTTCGAATCTCAAAGGTGCGTTCAAATTGCTTGGAGTGTTGCGTGCGTGTTCTGCGTTGGTATGGCCGGCGGTGATAACTGTAGCGGCAGTGCTTGTGTTTGTAGTGGCATTGTTAATGGGCAGCAGTTTCAAGAAGAAGGTGGAGAAGGAGAGCATCCCGATGGCCGAGCAGGTGAAGCGTCTGGCTGAGACCGCAATTCCGGTTGGTCAGGTTGAGGTGGAAAAGCGATACCAGCAGCAGTATCAAGAAGACGCAAACCGAATAGAGCAGATGGCGATTCAGAGTACTCAGCGTGAGTTAATCAGCTACGGGATATTCCCTGAGCCGAACGGCACTTCAGCGATGTTGTTCATCGGGGCTAAGGGCAGTTTTGGGGCCGGATATCGCGAAGCGATTGAGGGCCTGGTTGCGAAAGTCAGGGGTGGTATATGTCCGAGCGAGGCGGAGTTGAAGGCCAGCACGCAGAAAAGCCGTGTCGGCGAGCGGGGTTACTGGATGGATTCAGATACCGAAGAGTCGAGGATAATCGAGCAGATTTGCGAGGCAAAGGCAAAGGCGGCGAGTGTATACATCAGTCCGCTTGATGTGAGCGGCTATGATTTCTGGGATAAGTATGAGTACAAAAACCGAGAGCAGGCCGTCGAGGATTGCTGGTTCTGGCAGATTGGTTACTGGATAATCGAGGATGTATTTTCGACAATAGAGGCGATGAACGCCGGTTCGAGTGCTGTGCGGAGTTCAACCGTCAAGCGCCTGATGGGGGTTGGATTTGTCACGCCGGACCGGTTATTTACCGGTCAGGGCAAGATAACGACGGCTTCGCAGCAGAGACCTGGATATGTGAGCAAACCGGAGGAGCAGTTGACCGAGGCCTGCACCGCACGAATCAGCAGTGATGATATTGACGTTGTACACTTCAGCATTATTGTTGTGGTCAGCGACGAAGGTGTGATGCCTTTTATAAAACAGTTGTGCACCGAAAAAACTCATAGCTTTGTTGGGTATCGGGGAGATGAGCAGGAGAAGGTGTTCAGGCACAATCAGATTACTGTGTTGGAAAGCAGAGTTAGAAGCGTTCAAAAGAATTCGGAGCCACATCAGTATTATCGATACGGGCACGAGCAGGTATTTGAGCTTGAACTCGTATGCGAATACATCTTCAAAAAGAAAGGATACGAGACGATTAACCCTTTGATGGCCAAAAACAACGAGATGGAAAGCCAAGAGTTTTAGTTAGACGGACTATAATCGGAGTGCATCAAGATGGTTAATAAGCAAGGAAACTTTATAGAGCAGCATATTGAGAAGGCAGTTCTCGTGATCGCAGTGATTGCTGCGGTGGTTATTCTTTTTATGTATGTTTTTCGGAGTCCGTACGTTTTTGAGTTCGATAAGCGTCAGTTTCGGCCGGGACAAATTGACATATATGTCGCTGAGCAGACAGAGCAGCTTAAGCAGCGGTTGTATAGTGAGCCGGTCACAAAGGAGGCGTATGAGCCGAAGAGCGTGCAGTTTCTGGCGAAGATGGAATCTGCGGTTTCTGTAAGTGGGGACATTTTCTGGCCTGTGCCAAGCTCGGTTGACGTAGCGATTGAGAAGAAATACCCAATACCTTCTGTCGGGGACGTAAACAACGCGGCGGTTGAACACATAAGAGCGGCGGCATACGTGCCCGTGGAGGAGATTACTACTGCGAACGTGAGCAATGAGGATGCGTATAAGCCGGACGATTTGGACTTGGTTACTGTTCAGGCGAGTTTCTCAGTTGGCGGGCTGGCAGATAGTTTTGAGCAGTGCTTTTCCGGCAGCCAGATTCCCGAGGATTGGCGAGACTCAGTTTTGGCCAGGCCGGTGTTCGCTGCGGTAGAGTTGCAAAGGCAACAGCTTGGCGAGGACGGTCAGTGGGGAGACTGGCAGGATATTGGCCGAACGAAGGTTGACCCGCGAAAAGATGAATTTGTGGTGGCGGAGGATGCCGGCAGTCTTGCGAGCGGGGGCGTTCTTGTTCGGTTGCTGCGATTTAGCGATACGAAGGTGCAATCGGCGTTGTTGCAGCCGGAGCCGTACCGTATAGCGTCGGCAGAGGAGCAATGGTACCCGCCTGTTCTGCACAAGAAGTATCTGGCCTATCAACATGAGAAGGAGATGCGCCAGAGGCGAGAGGCCATTGCTGCACAGCTTGAGGAACAGGCCAGCGAGCGGGAGAAGTCTCGCCCGGACAGGGACCGGCGGACACGGACTCCAAGGGCCGGCGGTTCTACAGAGTCGAGGGGTGGCGAACCGGATATTTATTCCCGGACGACCGGCAGAGGCGCAGGTAGTGCCGGGTCTCGCAGCCCTACGCGGCAGGTACGGACGGAACGGGACCGGCGTTCTGAGCCGGCATCGGTTGAGTCGTTGCCGAGGCCCGACCAGATTGACCGGGAGGCGGCGATACAGGACGAGATGAGAGATATGCTTTTGTTGGACAAGAACGTCAGTGAGCTTCGAGAGCCGATAGTGTTTTGGGCTTACGACGATACGGTTGAGCCGGGCAGTAGTTATCGCTACCGTATTCGCCTTGGGGTATTCAATCCCGTGGCTGGGACCGGGCAGGTAGCTCCTGAAGCATCAGCGTATGCCAACAGAGTGGTTTTGTGGAGTGGCTATTCGGACGTGACGGATGCGGTGTCGATACCTGCGCGGACTTATTTTTTCGCTGTCAACGTTCAGGAGGCAGCCAAGGCGGTTGTTGTGCAGGTTTGCAGATATGTGCTTGGCTACTGGTACAGCGAGCAGTTTATGGTCAAACGCGGGGAAGAAATAGGCAGGGAGATTAAGCTTGAGCCGAAGCCAGATGAGGAGCCGAGGGATATAACGCTTCCGGAGCATATAGACTACGCGACGGGTGCGATGGTGGTTGACGTTGTGGCGGTGAATGACTGGTCCGGGGGCAAAAACCTGCAGGAGCGGCATTACTATGATATGCTGTACAGCTTTGACGGTTTGAGTATTATGAGGGTGGCGGCAAAGCTACTGTACTGGCCTGAGGAGCTTCGTGTCAGGTACAACGAGATAAAGACGCTGGAGAAGAGGGAGAGGCAGCCCTTGCGTTCCTGGGCAAGCGCCGGCGGATTTCAACTTAGGCGAGACTTCAGGAGTTTTCCGAGAGACAGAAGAGGCGAAACGGCGCCTGGGATGGAGCGTATGCCCGAGGATATGTATTATAGAATGATGATGGAAGGCAGGGAAAGGGGTAATTGAGTCGGGCCGGACAGCTTTGAGTTTCAGTTGGCAGTAGGCATTAATGGGGCGGTTTCCGGCGTGGGATTCAGTCGCCGGCGTTTGGGACAAGGCAGCAATCGGACTGGAGGGTGACGAAATCGCCGTTTGGACGTGTGCCCCGCTCAAAAGTGTGCGTGGGCATAGAGGGATTTTGCTTTACCCGGATGCCTTAAGGGGGTATAAGAGCGTTTTGGAATGACGTAAAAGCGCTTGACATAGTGCTGAGAGTGGATTAGGTTTTCGGGTCTGTTTTCGGCATTTACCTGCGGCGGCGGACGATTGAGTAAATATATGTGGAGGTTTTTTGTGGCTAAAGAGCTGGTACGAGAGTTGATAAGCGCGGGTGTTCATTTTGGGCACAATGCGAACAGATGGAATCCGCGGATGGAGCCGTTCATATTCTCCAGACGTGGGCAGATACACATTATCGATGTTCGCAAGACACTGGCGGGATTGGTTATAGCGAAGAAGCTGCTGATGGAAGTGGTTTCATCGGGCAAGGATGTTGTATTTGTGGGGACCAAGCGGCAGGCACAAAAGGCGGTAGAAGCATCGGCTGTTAAGTGTGGTATGCACTATGTATCGGACCGGTGGCTCGGCGGGACGCTTACGAACTTTCGGACAATAAGGTCGCGTGTTCAGCGACTCACAGAGCTGGAGACAATGCAGCAGGAGGGGACGCTCGAGAGTCAGAGCAAGAAACAGGCGTCACGTCTGAAAAGAGAGCTGCGGAAGATAAAGGTGAATATGGAGGGTATTCGGAAGATGTCACGGTTGCCCGGAGCGGTAGTCGTGGTGGACGGGAAGAAGGAATATCTGGCGCTGCGAGAGGCGAAGAAGCTCGGGATACCGACGGTTGGTATAATCGATACGGATTGCGACCCTGACACGGTGGACGTTGTGATACCCGCGAATGATGATTCGATAAGGGCAATAAATTTGATATTAAACGAGCTTGCAGATGCTGTGGCGGCGGGCAAAACGATGGCGCCGACGCAGAGGGAGGGGCAGCCGAGGGCGAAGCGTGTTCGGTCGAGAAGGATGGTTCTGGCGCGTGCCGACGGCGGTCAGGCCCACCGGCCAAACGTCGGACAAGCCGAGCCGGAGCCGGCGGATTCGGATTCAACTGATAATGCCGCTGAAGCGGTCGGCGGCGAACAGCAGGCGGATTCAGGGTCGTAAATTGCTGCGAAAACGACACCTTTGAGCGTTGTTTAGCAAACGGGAGATTCCTGGAATGGCGGAAATTACGGCAGCACTGGTGGTGAAGCTTCGCAAGATGAGCGGACAGGGGATGATGGACTGCAAGAAGGCGCTCGAAGAGGCCAACGGCAATATGGACGAGGCGATGGCCATATTGCGAAAGAAAGGCCTTGCGACGTTAGCTAAACGTGCGGAGCGTGAAACGTCGCAGGGGCTGGTGGTCAGCAGGGAAAGCGACGAAGGCAAAACGGCGGTTTTGGCGTCGCTGTGTTGTGAGACTGATTTTGTCGCCAACAGCGATGATTTTGCTGCGGCTGCGGCGAAACTGGCGGATTATGCGATGGCCTGCAGCGCGGATGATAGAGTTGACAGCGTGCTGGCGACCGAACTGGACGGCGTCAAATACAGCGATGTTCTTACCGAGCTTGTGAGCAAGACCGGGGAAAAGACCCTGGTGGGGGATTACGCAAAGTTTCGACTGGACGGGCCGGGACTGATAAGCACATACGTCCACTTCAACAGCAAGGTGGGGACAATGGTGCAGATAGGGACGGGTGATGATAGTACCGCGGCGAGCGAGCAGATGAAGCGGACCGGTGCGGATATAGCGATGCATATTACGGCGACCAAGCCGATGGCACTGGATAAAGGCAGTGTCGCCCCGGAAATAGTCGAGCGTGAAAAAAGCATATACGCCGAGCAGGTGCAGAATAAGCCGGCAAACATCGTGGGAAAGATAGTCGAAGGCAAGATGAGAAAGTTCTACGAGGAGAACTGCCTGCTTGAGCAGAAATTCGTCAAGGACGATACCAAGACGGTGGCACAGGTTCTTGAAGAGGCGGCCAAGCAGACAGGCAGCACGGCGAAGATAGCCAGATTCGTTAGGTTTGACGTCGGTTGAGTGATTTGTCGGCGGGGCTTTTACCGACAAAGCAGGAATGGAGTGACGGTATAAATGCCGGAGAGCAAGTACAAGCGGGTGCTGCTGAAATTGTCGGGGGAGAGTTTCTGTGAGATGGGGGGATTCGGAATTGACGGCAGCCGGCTTGAGTCAATAGCGCAGCGGATATCGGAGGTCAGAAAACTCGGGCCTGACGTGGCGGTTGTAATCGGGGCGGGAAACTTCATTCGGGGACACAAGTTTTCGGAAAAGACGCAGATACCCCGCAATACCGCAGACTATATGGGTATGCTGGCGACGATAATCAACTGCTGTGCGCTGCAGGAGGCGCTGGAGAAAACGGGTGAGACGACGCGAGTGATGAGCGCGATAGAGGTGGAGGCGATGTGCGAGCCGTTTATACGAAGGAGGGCGCTAAGGCATTTTGAGCAGGGAAGGATTGTGATATTAGCGGGAGGGACGGGTAATCCGTTTTTTACGACGGACACCTGTGCGGCGCTTCGGGCGGCGGAGCTTGATGCGAATCTGCTGATAAAGGCGACGAAGGTGGACGGGGTCTATAGCGCCGACCCCGAGAAAGACCCGAAGGCAAAACTCTTCGATAAACTTTCGTATCAGGAGGTGCTGGAAAAGAATTTGCGAGTGATGGACCACTCGGCCATAAGCTTGTGCCGGGAAAACAACATACCGATAATTGTCCTGAACATTTTCAAGAAGAGTAACATCTCAAAGGCGCTTTGCGGCGAAACTGTGGGGACATTGATTTGTTGAATGCGGGGGGCGAGCTATGCCCGTTAAACAGGTAATGACGGACAGCGAAAGCAAGATGAAAAAGGCGGTGGATGTCTTGCACGATGAGCTTAAGGGAGTGCGGACAGGCAGGGCATCTACAGGGCTTATTGAAAATCTCAAGGTTGAATACTACGGTAATCCGACGCCTTTGAAGGCGCTGGCGTCGCTGGCGGCGCCGCAGGCGGATATGCTTGTGGTCAAGCCCTTCGACCCCGGCTCGATAAAGGATATCGAAAAGGCGATAATGACAAGCGACCTGAGCATGGCGCCGATAGTGGAGGGTAAGATTATACGGTTGAATGTGCCGGCGTTGAGCGAGGAGCGGAGGAGACAGTTGGCGCAGCAGGTAAGCAAGCTTGGTGAGCAGACCAAAATCAGCGTTCGCAACATTCGGCGGGATGCGATAAAAGAGCTTGAAAAAAAGCAGAAGGACAAGGTTATTACCGAGGACGACCTTGAAAAGGGCAAAAAGCAACTTGACGATATGACGAAGCACCAGACCGACAAGGTAGACGAGATAGTCAGGCACAAGACCGACGAGATAATGCAGGATTAAGGGGGCCGGCCGGCGGATTTTGGGCCGGCTGGACAAGACATTTGGTTAGAGGCCGACGAGATAGCGGCGAGGAAAAGTTGGTCCGAGAGGTTTTCTTCTGAGTGTTTGATTCATGTTAAAACAAATCCTGGTTCGTATTGCGTATTGGGGATGAAGTTATGGAAAAGGAAGCCAAAATCGAGCAAAAGCCGGGGGGAAAGCCGCGAAAGAAGCGGTGGAAGATTGTGATAGGCATATTAGCGCTGCTGGTTGTGGCGCTTGTGGCGGCGGTGGTAATCGCAGTTCCTGCGTATGTGTCGAGCGAGAGCGGGAGACAGTTCATACTGAACAAGGTCAACGCAGCAGGCGCCGGCAGGGCGGATTTTGCGGACTTGTCGATGGGCTGGATGAAAGGGATAAGCGTCAGCGGGATAAGCTTTATCGACGAGCATCAGGGGGTGGCCGTAGCGGTGAAGGAGTTTTCCACCAGGCCGAACTACGGAGCGTTACTGACGGGAAGTTTGTCGTTCGGCGAGACGGTAATCGACAGGCCGAGGGTAGAAATAGACGTAGAGAAGCTCAAGCAAAAGGCCGCTGCCGCATCCAAGGCCGAAGGCAAAGGCACGGCCAAGTCGGAGCCGGCAAAGGGGATTCCGATTGAGCGGATAGACCTCGTTGTCAAAGATGGGGGCGTGAAGATTCGGTCGCCGGACGGAGCAGTGGAGGTTTCACAGATAAACAGCAATGTGAATCTGCGAGGAGCGGGCGAGCAGAGCAAATTCGATTTGACCGCGAACGTAGCCGGCGCGGGGACAGAATCGACGATAAGCGCCAGGGGAACGGTCGAGCCGGGCAAGGGCTGGACGATGGAGGGGGCGAATGGGGATTTGACGGTTGAGGTGAATAATTTAGACCTTGGCTCGCTCGAATCGATATTAGCGGTTGCAGGTGTTGAGATTGGGGCCAAGGGTGTAGTCAGCGCCAATCTGGCGAGCGAGATTAAAAACGGAGCCGTCGAAACGATAGTCGGTGACGTGAAGGGCAGTGGGCTTGAAATAACTACGGCAGCGCTGAAGGGCGACACGATAAAAAGCAGCATGTTAGACGCGGAGGTGCAGGCACACAGGTCCGGTGATTTGATGAGCGTTGAGAAACTGGCCTTGCAGACGGACTGGCTGAAGGCGACGGCCAGCGGCGAAGCGCCTGTGAGTGCGAGCAGCATCAGTGAGTTTATGAAGCCCGATTCGAAATACGAATTAAAGGCGAACATGGAGTGTGATATTCCGGCGGTGGCGGCGCAACTGCCGAATACTTTAGGGCTGAAAAAGCAGACTAAGGTAACGGGGGGCAAATTAGTAGCAAGCGTGCAGACGCTGACCGAGGCGGGCGAAAAGAAGCTTCTCGGGCAGGTCAGTATCGAAGGACTTTCCGGAATGGTGGAGGGCAAGCCGATATCGCTTAGCGAGCCGATTCGAGCGGAGGCAAAGATAGGGGGGCAAGGCAAGGAGGTAAAATTCGACAGGGTTGGTATTACGTCTTCGTTTGCGAAGGTTGATTGTGCGGGGACGATGGAGGCAATTAACTACGACGCTCAGATTGACTTGGCGAAGCTGGCAGCCGAGTTAGGGCAATTTGCGGACTTAGGCAAATACAAGCTTGCCGGCCAGCTTGCGAGCAAAGGGCAGATAAGTAACAACGAGAAGACGACGACGATAGACGGGTCAGTGAATATAGCGAATCTGAAGGCAAGTCCAACAGCCGACGTGACGATAACCGAGCCGAAGGCGTCGGTCGAGGTTTCGGCGGCGATTGACAAGGCGAATAAGATTCTTTCGATAAAACAGTTGAAGGCGGATACGAGCTTCGGCCAGTTCGGCGTGACCGACGGCAAGGTCCCGATAGGCGAGGGCGCCAAAGGGACGACGTCGCTTAAGGCAACGGCCAGGGGCGTGGACCTGTCGAAGCTGCAGCCATATCTTGTGATGGCCAAGGCGATTTCAAAAGACGTGCAGTTGGGCGGCGTGGCCGAATCTGATTTGATGCTTGGTTTTGCTGAAGGCAGCTACAGGATAACGACGGATTCTACGAAGATTACAAATTTGCTGCTTAAATCGCCCGGCAAGGCGGCATTTATTCGGGATAAGGTTGAGCTGATGTTAGATGCCGAGGTGAATCCGACGCAGAGGACATACAGGGTGCGGTCGGCGGAGCTTGTCAGCCCCGATATAAACGTGAAGGTCCAGTTCGATAAGAGCGTCAAAGGGGACACGAGCAGTTTGCAGGGCAAGGCGGAGCTTGATTACGACTGGAAGGCGATTAGCGGGATGCTGTCGGCGTTTATGCCGAGCGAACTGGTGATAGAGGGCAGGCGCAAAGACGAGGTGAGTTTTTCGAGCCGGTATCCGGCCGATGAACCCAACGCAATGCTGGCCAATTTAGATGCGCAGGCAAAGGTGGGTTTTGACAAGGCGGGCTATATGGGGCTGAACCTTGGGGCTACACAGGTCGATATAAAGATTCAAAAGGGCCTGCTGAGTTTGGCTCCATTTACGACGAGTGCGAATAACGGCAAGCTGAGCTTTGGCGGGCGGGGGAATTTCAATGAGGCGCCGGCGTTTTTCACTACCCCAGGGCCGATGAAGGTAGTCGAGAACGTCGAGATAAACGACGAGATAGCGAACAAGCTTTTGGCGGCAGTAAATCCGGTGTTTTCCGGTGCGGTAGACGTCAGCGGTGTTGCGGATTTTCAGTGCGAAAAGCTGTCGGTGCCGATTAAGGGAGGCGGGAGAAAAGATATTGAGATTGTCGGGACGGTGTCGCTTACGAAATTGAATATGCGGCCTACGGGTCTTTTAGGGGTGATACTTTCGGCGACCGGCGCATCAAGGGGAGAGACATTTACTATTTTGCCGACAAAGTTCGTGGTCAGAAACGGCTACGTAAGCTATGAGAATATGGAGCTTGATATCGGAAATAATCCGGTGAATTTCAGCGGCGTTTTACCTTTAGACCCGGACAAGGAAATAAAGGAATTCAAGATTACGCTGCCTTATACTTCGGCGGGAAGAACGGTAAGGGTGGGCCAGGAAGGCGAGCAGCGGAGAATAACCGCTTATATTAAGGGGACACCGAGGAAGCCGGAGCTTGATTTGGGCAAGGTTATACAGGAGCAGTTGATAGATACGGGTCTGGACCTTTTATTTGAGCAGATACAAAAGAAGTGATTGAAATTAGGCGCGAGATTTAAGGGTCGGAATATGTTTGAGAAGCTTTTAGAGACGCCGACGGCGCAGCTTGGCAGGGCGAGCAGGTTTTTAGTGGTTCAGCTGAAGTTGTGGTTTCACTGCTTTCGGCTGTTGAGAAAGAACCGCTCGACCCAGCAGGCGGCGGCGCTGTCGTATCACACTGTGTTCGGTCTTGTGCCGCTTGCGGTGCTGATGCTGCTGGTGTTTCAGTGGTTCCCGGCGTATAGTGAGACGGGGGTGAAGATAAAAGACCTGGTATATACGCAGATGCATCTTTCGACGATTAAGTTTCCGGACCCGGCGAATCCCGATGCGACGGTAAAACTTACGGACCATCTGGACGAAATAGTCGGGCGGGTATTTACAGGTTTCAATCAGGGGACAATGGCGTTATTCGGCGTGGTGCTTATTTTGTGGGCGGCTCTGGCGGTGTTATCGACGATTGAGGGGGCGTTCAACAACATCTGGGGCGTGACCAGAGGCAGGGGGTTCGTGCAGCGTATAATCAATTACTGGGCCTTGCTGACCTTAGGGCCTTTGTTACTGGGAGTGGCGGTATATACAACGACGAGATATGCGGCGATAAGCGAGATACAGAGGACGGTTTTGTCGCACACGGCCCCTGTGGTGCTTTCGTATGTTGTGGCGGTTGTCGGATTTTTTCTGTTATATTTTGTTCTGCCGAATACCCACGTGGAGGTCAAAGCCGCGATATGGGGGGCAATGGTGGCGGCGGTAGTGTGGACTGTGGCGAAGTGGGCGTTCGGTTTGTACGTGACGAAGTTCATTCCATACAGCCAGGTTTACGGAGTATTAGGGCTGATACCCCTGGGCGTGCTGTGGATATATTTGAGCTGGCTGATAGTGCTCTTTGGCCTGCAGTTGACATTCACGACTCAGCATTTGAAGACCTTAGATGCGGCGGAGATTGCAGCGGCGACGGCGAAGAAGAAGGAGCGATACTTCATCGCGAATGAGATAACGATGATTAGCATCGTCAGGGAGCTTGCAGCCGGCTTCGCTGCGGGAACGGGTGCGGTCGAGGCGGGCGTTATCGCGAACAAGCTGGACATTTCGCCGGAATTTGTGGAGAGGATTCTGGGGCATCTTGTGGCGACGGGGATAGTGGCGCGAGTAAGCGAGCCGAAAGAGGGCTTTCTGCCGGCGCAGGACCCGGCGCAGATGAGGTTGTCGGAGGTGGCGGCGGCGGTAGCGGAGGCGGGTTTTGCGCAGGGGACGGTGATGGATTCGGCTGGCGCGGGCAAGCTGGGTGAAATGCTGCGAGATATGCTCTCGAAGTACACGGTCAAGCAGCTTTTAGAAGGCGATGTCGGCCGGGACAGTCAGGCGGTTGCTGTTGCGGACAGCAGCGAGACGGCGTTGTAGAGAAAAAACAGGCCGAAGAACAGAATCGCAGCGGCGCAGATTTTGAGGACGATTGTTTCTACCTTTGGACCCAGAAGCGTTGTGCCGTGGAAGCTGGCGAATGACAAGGCGGTAACCCAAATCAAATCGACCAGCCAATGGACTACGGCGAACAGGGCAAAGGCCCAGATACCAAATCTTGCAGCATCAGTAGCCAGTGCCAGCCCCACCGTCGCCCACCATATCAAAAAATAGGGATTGCTGGCAGTAAGGACTATTCCTGCGAGGACGGGTTTATCTTTTCTTGCGCCGGCCTGCGGGTCCGAAGGATGTGCGGCGGTTTTGAACATAGCGTAAGCCATATAAAGCAAAACGAGACCGCCGGCTGCACCAATAAACACCTGTGCCATCGTTTTCTGGAAAATTGCGCCGAGGCCGAGGATGATGAGAATCATCAGGGGAAATTCGATGACGCCATGGCCGATTGCCAGAAGGACGCCCGCCCAGCGGTTTCGGACGCCGAGTGAAACGGCTGTAGCGGTAACCGGTCCCGGCTGCATCGCGCCGGAGAAGGAAATCACAAATACCTTGAGCAAAAACAGCAGGAGATCCATAGGCAGCATCGTTTAATCGCCGATAATTTTCACCAGCACTCGTTTTTTTCGTTTACCGTCGAATTCGCCATAGAAGATTTGCTCCCACGGGCCGAAATCGAGCTTTGCTTTTGTGACTGCGACGACGACTTCACGGCCCATTATGGTGCGCTTGAGGTGCGCATCGGCGTTGTCCTCGCCGTTATTGTGGTGATATTGTGAGTATGGTTTTTCGGGGGCGAGCTTTTCGAGCCAGGTCTCGAAATCCTGATGCAGGCCTGATTCATCGTCGTTGATAAATACACTTGCCGTGATGTGCATTGCGTTTACGAGG
>Ga0315544_1000353_pt1 | contig 44514 bp, 34 predicted proteins | sample SalMarSW160130MG_2_FD_202543 | JGI IMG/M metagenome (GOLD analysis project Ga0315544, IMG submission 202543) | Salt marsh sediment microbial communities from the Plum Island Ecosystem LTER, Massachusetts, United States - Salt Marsh Sediment SW1601-130 ... | reverse complement strand
TCTTATAAAACCAACTGTATCAGAAAGAAGAAAGGGGAGGTTAGCTATCACCACTTTCCTAACTGTTGTATCCAGTGTTGCAAATAATTTGTTTTCAGAAAAGACTTCCGATTTACTTAACAGGTTCATTATTGTGGATTTCCCAACATTTGTATAACCAACCATAGAAATCCTCACCAATTTGCCTCTGTTTTTACGTTGAGTAGCTTTCTGTTTATCAATTTTATCTAACTGTAATTTTAATTTAGCAATTTTATACCGGATAATCCGACGGTCTGTTTCAATTTCAGTTTCTCCGGGGCCTCTCAGTCCAATACCTCCTTTCTGGCGCTCAAGGTGAGTCCATAATCTGGTTAATCTCGGTAATAGATACTGGTATTGTGCAAGTTCGACCTGTGTTTTTGCATGTGCAGTTTTAGCACGTCTTGCGAAAATATCAAGTATAAGATTCGTCCTGTCAAGAATTCGTATATTCAGTTCTCTCTCTATATTTCTAAGCTGACTGGGAGATAAATCTTCATCAAATATTGCTATATCAATGTCATGAGTTTTTATAAATTGTTTGATTTCTTCCAGCTTTCCTGAGCCTATAAAGGTTCTTGCATTAGGAATATCCAGTTTTTGAATATACTGTCTTATAGGTATCGCACCTGCAGTTTCTGTTAAAAATGCCAGTTCTTTTAAGTAATCATTAACTTCCTTTTCACTGTGATAGCTGTTAGTGACACCTATAAGTATTGCTTTTTCGCTGTCATTTTTGGTAATATACTCTCTCATTAATTTAGTCCTCTGTAAAATAAAAAATGTAATCAGAGGGTGTGTGATTGTTGCTAATAGATCCTGTATCTGTTGTGTATGATTACATCTCTTATTGAATTTTTCAAAGCTTCACTGCAGTCATATATCATTGCATAGTCATCGGGGAATGGTAATGGTTCATTTTCCAGTAACCTTCGGGTCTCAGGTTTTAATGCATCAATATCTCCAACTGCTCTTGCTGATAAGTGCTCAAAATGGGTTGATGCAGCAACTGGTTCTTTAGTAATCAGCCGGCTTGGATTAGTTGAAATAATTTCGATCTCTCCCTTTATATTAACTGATTTCTCCTGTAATCTCTCTATAATTGTACATACGAGATCTTTGTATTTCTTTACCTTAATATCATTTCCAAGACTGTCTTTCATAACATTTCCGTTTTTATCAAGAACATATTCAAATCCATCTTCAACTGTCTTCTTTTCCATATACTCTTTAGTATTAATCATCTCAGGCGAAACATCAATAATCTGAAGATTTATTTCAATATTATAATCATATTCAATATCTCTGTCCATGTGCTCCAAATGATATTCGGCCCATTCACTATTTAAACCATTACTGTTAAAAACTAACAGATTGTCCATAAATTCCTGTGGTAATCTCAAATGAGTGCTGTTTGCAGTATATACCAAAACTCTGCTTATACCATTATACCTTGCTTCACTAATAAAATCATCAATATCCTGGTATGATGCTCCTTTATAATCCTTTGCTTTTCTAAATTCGTAATATGCCTGTCTGTAAGATTCTTTATTATTATTTCCCATTAACTCTTTTCCATGCTCATAGTAATAATTAGCAGCTTTTGTTTTTGCTTCAATAATTTTTGCATTATAATCGATAATTTCATAACTGATAGATTCCCCTCTAATATTTAAAGGGAGAACCTTTTTAACTCTGTCCTGCCTGGCTTTTAAAATAGCATATCGTTGAAATATCTCGTCCCATGTGTCAGGATTCCCTTCCATTTTCAAGTAATTTATTCTCTCAAGGTCTCTGTCATTAGCTAATTCGTATGCCTTATCTAAGTTTATAGCATCTTTCTCACTGTCAGGATTTTTAATCAGCTTCTTTACAGACTTGTTAATAATTTTATCGTAATGTCCCCTGCTAAATAATTTTTTTGTTGATGTACAGCCTGAAGTGATCAGGAGAATTAATAAAATGGATGTTAATATTCTCATAAAGTAGTTTTTACTAAGACATAGTAGATTTTTAAGAATATGTTTATGAAAATTTAAGTATAAACTTAATAATTTAATTTTATGATATATTAAAAATTAATCATAAATAAAAAACCCTGATTTTGAAATCAGGGCTTTTTTACTTTTTTTGATTATTGGAGGACAAAGACTATCGGGAATGTAAACTGAACTTTAACCGGTTTACCTCTTTGCTTTCCTGGTTCCCATTTGGGTGATGAATTCACTACTCTCAGGGCTTCTTTATCAAGAGCAGGATCAACACCTCTCATTACTTTGGCGTCAACTACTAGTCCTTTTGAATTGACTGCAAACTGCACAAATACTTTTCCACTTATTCCGTTTTCAGCAGCAATCTCAGGATAGCGTAAGTTTTCCTGAATCCATTTGCGAAAAGCATTCTGATCACCACCCTGGAATTTTGGCATATCTTCAACAATGATGAACACTTCTTCTTCTCCGGCTTCTTCTTCCTCAAATGGAATAAAATCCATCTCTAAATCCTGATCCGCTTCCTGATCATCAAGTTCAAGCTGATCATCCAGTTGTTTATCATCAGCTACTATGTTAATGACTTCAATCACTTTTGGCGGGGGAGGTGGTGGTTCAGGTGGTTTTTCCTGCTGTCTTGTAATAGGTACTATTTCTTCGTCACCTTCGTCTTCATCCAGATAATCCAAAGCACTTCCTTTTGAAGGCCTGGTTGTCCATTCGAAAGCAATAAGAACAATGCCAAGAACTATTACCAGACCAATTTCAAGAAACAGAGGCCTGTTCTTTTCCAGATTAGCCTTACTAGTTTTCTTTGCTTCCATCTTTTAAAATATTTGATAATTTCAAAATTAAAGAATAAATGGTTAAAGATAAAATTAAAATCACAAAATCTACTGCAATACAAAAAAAATAGAGAACGAAAACCGGACATTAACCGGCCTGCCCCTTTGCTTTCCCGGTTCCCACATGGGTGAAGAGCTTACCACTCTTAAAGCTTCCTTATCAAGAGCAGGATCAACACCTCTTATTACTTTGACATCAACAACTTCACCTTTTGAATTTATTGTGAACTGCATAAAAACCTTACCAGTTATTCCATTTTCAGTAGCAATCACAGGGTATCGTAAATTTGCATGAATCCATTCACTAAAAGCATTATGATCGCCTCCCTGGAATTTAGGTTTATCTTCAACGATAAAGAAATCTAATTCCTCATCGTCTTTTTCTTCTTTATACGGCGTGATTTCGAATTCAAAATCCTCGGGAATCTCCATATTTTGAAGCTCAAGCGGATTATTGAGTTTCTCATCGTTAGCAACAATATTAAGAACATCAACAACTTTGGGAGGAGGTGGAGGTTCCGGCTTTTTTTCCTGATGTCGCGTAATAATCGTCATTTCTTCATCACCAATATCTACACCCAGGAAATCCAAATTACTTGTCTTTGAAGGCCTGGTTGCCCATTCTAAAGCAATAAGAACAATGCCAAGAACTATTACCAGGCCAATTTCCAGAAACAGAAATCTTTTCTTTTCCAGATTAGCTTTGCTGGTTTTCTTTGTTTCCATGGCTTGAAATATGTTATAATTCAAAAAATAAAGAACAAAAGGTTAAAGCCAACAATTAAACTGCATATTTTTAAGAATTACACGGATTATAATCAACCCTAAATACTATTGATACTTATACAGGTGTTCATCTATGTTCGTCCGGTGCCTGTCTTCAGCATATTTATGCATCTCCTGAAATATTTTATTTAAGGCTCCTGTAATACTTAAATATAAATGCTTCTGTCGTTCAAATAATTACCATCAAATATTGTACCATAATTTATATGCAGAATGTGATAAGGATATTATATTTTTAATATAGAACAGATGGATTATTAATTATAATTACATTAAAATTTATATTTTTGTGGCTCATTAATAAGATTTTAGTAGAACGGAAGGGAAAAACTAAGATGATATTAATGATTATATGGGGATGTAGCTCAGATGGCTAGAGCGCGTGAATGGCATTCACGAGGTCAGGGGTTCGATTCCCCTTATCTCCACAATTGATAACCAACCACTTAGAGTTTTTCATCAGTGGTTGGTTTTTTGTTGGGATAAACAAATGAATAAACATCTTCCTAGTTAGCTGCATATCTTATAAGTTTAAGTAATATATTCCTATACGATTCCAATGTTCCTCTTAGTAATACCACTGCTTAAATGATTGTAAATCTACAATAAGTAGAACAGACTTTAACAAATCCACGTAACTTACTTATATACAGGCAAATATATCAATTATTTTAAAACTGAATTAAAGATTAGTTTATTAATTATTGATTTATACTAATAATAACGAAATAGTAAAAAAAGTGGATTAACATTAAAAAAAAGAAGTTATAACTTGAGTCCAACCAACTATAAAATGTTTAGTTAATAATTTTTTCAAAAAATAATCTTTAGTTAAATAATGATTTGAAAGTTTAAGGATATCTGAAATTGACTCACATAAGCATGTACAAATTTAACGAGTTAACAAATCCATTGGATAATATTAGTTTTTAATAACTTTGAAAATAATTAAAAATAAACATTGGTTCTATTTACTAAATCAAAGAAGAGAGCTCACTTAAGTTAGGTACATTTAAAAGTTATGTGGCATTAAAAAAGAATCAGCTTTATATTTATACTGTTTAACCTTATAAAATATAGATTGGATAAAAAATATTTCGTGCTTTTGTTGATTAAAGCGATATTTAAATAAAATATTGAAAGTATGAAGCTAAAACTTTGGATTGTATCAATTATTCTTGGGTTCATCGTTATCTATATGATAGCAAGTGGATTATTTAGACTTAGAGATATATTCTTTTTGTATTTCCTTATATTAATTCCATCGATAATTTTTATAGCCATCGAATTTTTCATAAAAAAGAGAATTCCTTTTAAAGATTTCATAAAAGGTAAAGTCTTTGGACATTTATTAACCGTGATATTTTGTTTAGGCTTTTTTATCTACTATATGTCAGGCAAACCAATTTTAAAAAAGACTACAATCAATGATTTGAACTTCATGATTGAATCATTGGAAAACATACATCCTGATATTTACCATATGATTCCAAAAGACTCTTTTTTAATAGAATTAAACAATGAAATTGATAATTTACCTGAAAAGATATCTGAGTTGGATTTTTTTAAAGTATGTGCAAGATTAACTTCTCATTTTAGGACAGGTCATACCAGACCGATGGAAAACCTAATACATGCAAAATTTATATTTAATAGAACATTTCCGTTTGAAACAGAAATTATTGATGATAGACTTTTTGTAGTAAATAATTTATCGTTGTTTAGCTCTATTCCAGTTGGTTCTGAAATTATTGAAATAAATAATAAAAGTATAAATCAGGTACTAGGTGAATGGAGTAAATTGGTAAGCTATGAAAACGAAGCTTTCAGAAACTATCTGATAACCAAACCAAAAAATATTGGCATTTGGAATGATTTCAAAAATTTTAAAATTAAATACATCGACTACAAAAGCAAGAAACTCAAAGAAAAAAGTGTGAGTGGAAGTGTTTGCTCAAATATGTATCGTTTTATTAAATCAAAATTTCAAAAACCACGAGAATTAATATACAAAGAATTAACTCCTGAGATAGGATATATTGGTTTTTTCAGTTGTATGGATTTAAAAAACTATGAAAACTTTTACAAATCAACGTTTAGCGAATTAAGAAAAAAGAACATTGAACATTTAATCATTGATATTCGGGATAATGGTGGAGGACACAATATAATTACTGCCTGGTTTGAACAATATATTTTCCATCAACCCCATAACGATGGAGATTCCGCAATTGTTAAAGTAAGTAATGAGCTTATTGCTACTGGCAAGGTAAAGAAAAAACTCGGACATATTAAAGATGTTAAAGCGGGAAAGACTTATACAATAATTTCTGGATTACGTCAATTAAAAGAGCTACCATTAAGGTATAAAGGTAAAACCTACTTATTAACGAATAATGGTACGTTCTCAGCTGCTCAAGGCTTTGCTTCAGCCTATAGATGTTATGGACAAGGCATAATTATTGGTGAAGAAACAGGTGGAGCGACCGTGAATTTTGGAGATGTACACATATTTAGGCTTCCCAATTCAGGATTGAAAATTATGACTTCATGGGAACAGGCGTTTAGTTCTTGTGGAATTGATAACCAAAGAGGAGTTATACCAGATTTTATAGTAAAAAACTCTATAGAAGATTATATTAACCATACAGATAGAGTATTAGAATTTACTTTGAATATGATAAATGATTGTGTGTCTTCAAATTAAGTTGGACAAAATAATTGTTCAAAAATCACAAATCCTGTCAATATCTTTAGCCAGAAAGTTCGAACTCTTGCTACTCAAGTCCACAATAAGTACCCATGATGTGTGTCATCACAGGATATCAGGTAATTGAAAAAAAATCTTTGAAAATAAATTTTGTTGGTATCGTTATCTTCCAAAATATATCTGGAATCCAATACTTAGGTCAATATCTGAGGACGCATCAGATTCATTCCATTTACTGTAAGTATATCCTAAGATTACCTCTAATCCGATGCTTCTATTTAAAAAGTATGTTCCTCCTGCTCCTGCTGAACCTGTTACTCCTGATGATGAAGAACTGGAATCATTATATTTTGATGTTAGGCCTCTTATCCCGACCGCCCCTGTAACGAAATACATTATGTCAGATGCCGGGCCAAAATAATATCTGAAAAAAGGTGTTATGCCATAGCCAAAGTTCCTATAACCCTCATGAATGTTGACGTTTAAAGGTAGGGAGGCACCCATTGCAAAATTATCTGAAAAAAAATAACCTATATCAGGATAAAGTGATATATTGAAAGAATTATAACCATTATAAAAGTCTATGCTTGTACTGGCACCGCCGCCTAACATATATGTTCCTTTTTCTGGCTGACTGTATGAGTTTAAAATACATATAGAACAAAAGAGAGTAATTATTAAGATTGTTGTTTTCATGATAATTTGTATTTTATATTATTATTTGATATTGAGTAAATTACATATAACTAATTAACATTATTAAAAAGTACTTATTGCTGTGGTTTTCCAATGAGGCAGATAAAATCTGAAATAAAATCTTTCTGCTAACTCTCATAAAATTGCTAATGTCTGTTTAAACCCCAATATTTTGCAATTTAATGTTTATTTATTATTATTTATAGCTTAATTTTAATAACAAATATAGTTAAGGAAGAATTAGCCTTAAATATTATTAATCATTTCAGAATTTTTGTTTATCATCCGTATAATATAATTTCTGTTCTAGCCATCATTTAACTATTTTTATTAATAAAATCTGTTATCCATTGAGTAAGTATATAAAAAGACTCATTAGCCAGGGTGAACATCAGCAACTGGATTTTAAATTTGAAATTTCTGATGCAAAAAAAATTGCCCGTACATTTTCAGCTTTTGCCAATACAGGGGGAGGCAAGCTCCTTGTCGGTGTTAAGGATAACGGAGTTATCACCGGAATAAGAACAGATGAGGAAGACTTTATGATTGAGTCAGCTGCTGATATATATTGCAAGCCTGCAGTTAAATACACTACTAAAAAATGGTGTATTGAAGGCAGGTGGGTTCTTGAAGTTAATATACCTGAGAGTGGGAAAAAACCACATTATGCCAGGAATGAGGAAGGTAAATGGCTCGCCTACTTGAGAGTGGATGATCAGAATCTTTTGGCGAACAGAATACTCTTAAGAGTATGGAAAAAAAGAACCAGGAAAAGGCCCGTGTTTTTGAAATACACTGAAGCAGAAAAAAAATTACTTGAATATCTCAGGCATAATGATGAAATAACTTTGTCAAAATTTTTAAAAACAGTTAAAATAAATAAATTCAGGGCAGAAAATATTCTTGTTAATCTTATTTCAATAGGGGTGTTAAAAATAGTGTTTACTGAAAAAGAAGTTTTTTATAGACTGAACGAACCAGCTAAAGTATAGATATTCAAACCCTTGTATGTGGGCAGTTCTATATTGAATTTGGATTAATGAACAAGATCTTTGATAAATTGTTGAAAGATAATATAATTTAGCAGATATTTTTGTGTAAGGTTAAATAACAGCTTTTAAATTAAATGAAAGGATTAATAACAATGACTACAAGAGTATATTTAATATTTGGTTTGATATTCACAATGTTGATTTCCTGTAATAATCCGTCTGCACAGGAAAATTCATCCGGTGTTTATGCTTCTAAGTCAGATAATCAGACAATCAGTAAGGATGAATCGATAAAACCAAGTAGTGATGTTATCTCAAAGTTAAATACAAAACCCATACATATAACAAAACAGGATTTTTTGGATAAAGTAATGGATTATGAAAAAAATCCTGAAAAGTGGATTTTCAAGGGCGAGCTTCCCTGTTTAATTGATTTTTATGCTGACTGGTGTGCACCTTGCAGAATAACCGCACCTATTCTTGAAGAACTGGCTGAAGAATATGCCGGGAAAATAAATATTTACAAAGTAGATATACAACGTGAACAAGAATTGGCCCAGGTATTTGGGATCACTGGTATCCCTGCATTTTTATATTGCCCACTGGAAGGAAATCCAAGTATATCTTCAGGTATAGCAAGAACAGTAGAAGAAACCAGACAATTATTTGTAAGTCAAATTGAAAGTTTGTTATTAAATACTGATATATAAAAATTCTGTTTTATATTAATTCAGCTATTAAAAGTGAATTAAAACAAGTTCAGTATAACCTTCCATAAACTACTACGCATTGGCTTTACTGAAATCATCCTAACTTTTTCCATTTTTATTAACAACTATATTTTTTTAGACTATTTAAGTTAAATTAGCAATTGGAATTTAGCTGCTGGCTAATCGCGATCAGGTTTTAGCATCTGTCATCCATTTGGATTATTTTCATATACTAATTTAACCGGGTTAGCAAATCAATAAGAAAGTCTATTAATGTTCCTGATTCTTGATACCGAAACAACTGGTCTGCCTGAAAAATATGATGCGCCAATCACTGATATTGAAAATTGGCCCCGTTTGGTTCAGTTGGCCTGGCAGTTACATAATAATAAGGGGGAACTGGTCGAGTCCAAAAATTATATAATCAGGCCGGAAAATTTTTCTATTCCTTATAGTGCAGAAAAAGTACATGGAATATCAACTGAGAAGGCGCTAAAGATTGGTGAAGAATTGAAATTCGTACTTCAGAAATTTGCAGAATCACTTAACAGGTCAGAATTCATTATAGGTCATAATATTGAATTTGATAAAAATATAATTGGAGCTGAATATGTAAGAACAAATATTTCGAATAAACTATTTGAAAAAGTAAGCATATGTACCAAGGAAGAATCAACAGGTTTTTGTGCTATACCGGATAGTCGTGGGGATAAATACAAATGGCCGACATTGGGAGAGTTGTACAGAAAGATGTTTAACGAAGATTTTAAAGAGGAGCATAATGCTGCTACTGATGTCATAGCAACTGCACGGTGTTTTTTCGAGCTAATAAGAAAAGATATTATTGATAAATCCAAATTTAACATAGGTGAAGAAGTATTAAAAGAACCTGAAAAACAAGATACTGAGCAAACAAAATCTGAAGAGGTTGAAACAGAACCTGATCCTGATAGTGATGAATCACTTCCTAAAGGGAAAAAGGCTGCAAAGAAGGAAGACATTGATTCATTAACAGGAAGGAAAATATCATTTTCCCATTTGCATGTTCATACCCAGTATTCAATACTCGATGGAGCAGCCGACATAGAAGACCTTTTATTCAGAGCTAAAGAAGATGAAATGAGTGCTCTTGCTATTACTGATCACGGTAATATGTTTGGGGTAAAGGAATTTCATAATGAAGCTATAAAACAGGGAATAAAACCTATATTGGGTTGTGAGGTTTATGTAGCCAGGAGATCAAGGTTTGATAAATCTGACAGAAGCGATGGGGGAGGATTTCATCTAGTACTTCTGGCCAAAAACAAGGAAGGGTATCAAAATCTTATTAAGCTTGTATCTTATGGATGGACGGAAGGCTTTTATTATAAGCCGAGAATTGATAAAGATTTGTTGAGAGATTACGGTAAAGGATTGATCGCCTCTAGTGCCTGTCTCAAAGGAGAAATACCCTACACAATAAAAAATAAGAATTATGAACAGGCAAAGAAACTTGTATTAGAATACAGGGAAATATTTGGTGAAGACTTTTATCTCGAATTACAAAGGCACAAATCGGGAGATCAACAAAAGGATAATTCAGTATATAAGGATCAGATTTATGTTAACGAACAGATGATAAAACTGTCAGGTGAAACAGGAGTAAAATATATAGCGACTAATGATGTTCATTTTATTAACAAGGAGGATGCAAAGGCACATGATATATTACTATGTATAAGCACCGGAAAAGATATAGATGATACGAACAGATTGCGATATACAAATCAGGAGTGGCTAAAAACCCAGAATGAGATGAAAGAGCTGTTTGCTGACCTTCCGGATGCTTTAATAAATACTAAGGAAATTGAAAATAAAATTGAAATTTACGATCTGGACCATGATCCCATAATGCCGGATTTTCCAATACCAGAAGGATTTAAAGACGCAGATGAATATTTGAGAAATATTACCTATGAAGGAGCTAAAAAAAGGTACGTTGATATTACAAAAGACCTGGGAGAGCGTATTGAATTTGAATTGGGTACTATAAAGAAAATGGGATTCCCGGGGTATTTTCTTATTATCTGGGATGTGATAAAATCAGCGCGTGAAATGGGAGTGTCTGTTGGTCCTGGCAGGGGTTCTGCTGCAGGTTCTGTAGTTGCTTACTGTTTGCGGATAACAGATATAGACCCTATAAAGTATAATTTACTCTTTGAGAGATTCCTGAATCCTGACAGAATTTCAATGCCTGATATAGATATAGATTTCGATGAGGATGGCAGGGAAAAGGTATTGCAATGGATAGAAAATAAGTATGGCAGGGAAAAAGTAGCACATATTATTACTTTTGGTACTATGGCTCCCAGACTGGCTATTCGTGATGTAGCAAGGGTACTTAAGCTGGAATTGTCGGAAGCAGACAGGCTGGCCAAAATGGTGCCGGAAAGGCCGGGTATTACCTTTAAAAAAGCTTATGAAGAAGTACCCGAATTAATTAAGGAAAGGAATTCACCGAATGAACTTATTGCACAGACTTTAAAATATGCTGAAGTGCTCCAGGGATCAGTGCGTCAGACAGGGGTACATGCATGTGGGATAATTATTGGCAAAAATGCACTTGAAGAACATTTGCCCATCTGCATAAGTAAGGATGCCGACTTATTTGTAACGCAGTTTGATGGAAAGCATGTTGAATCAGTAGGAATGTTAAAAATGGATTTTCTTGGGCTCAAGACCCTGTCAATTATTAAGGATACATTAGAAAATATTAAGAATTCCAAAGGTGTTGATATTGATATTGAAAATGTCCCGCTGGATGATAAGGAAACGTTTGAGATATACAGTAAAGGGGAGACAACCGGATTATTTCAGTTTGAATCTGATGGAATGAAAAAACATTTGAGGGCACTAAAACCTAACATGTTTGAGGACTTAATTGCTATGAATGCTCTTTATCGTCCGGGGCCGATGGAATATATTCCAAGCTACACCAGCAGAAAACACGGGAAAGAAAAGATCATATATGATCTTCCGGAAATGGAGGAATATTTGAAAAATACTTATGGTATTACTGTATATCAGGAACAGGTGATGTTGCTCTCTCAGAGATTGGCGGGTTTTACAAAAGGTATGGCTGACTCACTTCGTAAGGCTATGGGAAAGAAGATAATATCTATGATGGATGAACTGCAGGAAAAATTTATTGAAGGGTGTACAAAAAATGGATATGAAGAAAGCAAGGCAAGAAAAATATGGAAAGACTGGGAAGCATTTGCCCATTATGCCTTTAATAAGTCGCATTCTACATGCTATGCATATGTATCCTATCAGACCGCATATTTAAAATCTCATTTCCCGGCTGAATTTATGGCTTCAGTATTGAGCAGAAATCTAAGTGATATAAAAAAGATTACTCTTTTTATGGACGAATGTAAGAGAATGGGATTAAAAGTTCTTGTACCTGATATAAATGAAAGCAATATAAGATTTACGGTTAATAAAGAGGGTAATATCAGATTTGGACTTGCAGCAATAAAAGGAATAGGTGAAGCTGCTGTTAAACATATTATTGAAGAAAGGAATCAAAATGGAGCATTTAGGGACATTTTTGATTTCGTGGAAAGAGTAAATCTTACAACTGTTAATAAGAGAAGTATAGAAGCATTGGCAATGTCCGGGGGATTTGATAGCTTCAAAAACATTAAAAGGAGTCAGTACTTTGAATGCGATTTCAACGATATCAGCTTTATTGAACATTTAATAAGATACGGAAATAAGATTAAAAGTGAATCTGGTGCAGAACCAACATTATTTGGTGATATTAAAGCAATAGAAATAGCTAAACCAAGTATACCTGACTGCGAAGAATGGTCGAATTTAACAAAACTAAATAAAGAAAAGGAATTAATTGGAATATATCTTTCAGCCCATCCTCTGGATAACTATAAATTAGAAATGGAAACCTTCTGTAATACAAAACTTTCAGAATTGAGAGATCTTAATAATCTGAAAGGTAAAGAAGTTACATTTTCAGGCATAGTTACCGGAGTTAAAAATTCTCTCACAAAATCAGGAAAACCTTATGGGGTAGTTAATCTTGAAGATTATTCAGATTCTTTCTCGATCCCTTTGTTTGGACTGGATTATGAGAATTACAGAAACTACTTATATGAAGGATATACTCTGCTAATAAAAGGCAATGTTCAGAAAAAGACGTGGAAAAACAGCGGGGAACTGGAATTTAAAATAAAGAGTATAACAATCCTTAATAATGCAAGAGAAGAGTTAGTTAAAAGTATTTTAATCAGGATACCTGTGGAGATTCTGTCTGAAAAACTTCTGGACGATATTAAGAGCTATGTTGATAATAAAAATGGCAAAACAAACTTAAAGTTCTTAATTTATGATGAAAATGAAAATGTAAGTATTCAGATGTTTTCAAGAAATTATACTATATATCCTTCTAATCAGTTTATAGAGTATCTTGAGAATATCCCTGAAATAGGCTATAAAGTAAACTAGATAAATAAAAACATAATTATATATTTATTTGTTGAACAAAAGACATACAACTGAATTACGATTATTTTAAAAATGTAAGTTATGACTATAGAGTTAAATGATGCTAATTTTGATGAAATTGTATTGAAATCGCAAAAACCTGTAATGGTTGATTTCTGGGCTGAATGGTGTGGCCCATGTAGAATAGTAAGTCCTATTGTGAATGAAATTGCAGAAGAATACAAAGAAAAAGTTCTTATTGGGAAGCTTGATGTTGATAGTAATCCGGAGGTATCAGCAAAATATGGCATAAGGAGTATACCCACAATTCTTTTTTTCAGGGATGGGGAGATAGCTAATAAACAGGTTGGCGCTGTACCCAAAAGTAATTTGGTTAGAAAACTGGAAGAACTTTTTTAAAAGTATTGTAAATTACTTAGCTTTTGTATTTTTATCAGTTGTATTATTAATAATTAACAGGTTTTTATCTTAAAAAACTGCATATCCTATTAAACAACTATTATTAAGGCAGCTATGAATAATATCTCCTTATATGTTACTTAGACTATTTATACGCAAACAACAATTTATTATTGTATTAATCCTTATTTTAGCATTAGCTTTCTGGTTGCCGTCAATTGTAAATTATAAATTCTCATTTTTTATCTTTGATTTTTATCCATCTCCTATATACGGTCCGCTTCAGTTTATTGAATATTCGTTCCCGAGAATTACAGTAATAATTTCGCTTATTTTACTGTTATTCTCAGGTTTTTTGCTGGCACGATTAAATGTCCGGTTTTTTTTCATCCAGGCCAGAACCCAATTACCCGCTTTATTCTTTATACTAATTTGCAGTAGTCTTATACCCTTACAGAGATTAAATCCTGTATCAATTAGTGTTATATTCTTAATAATAGCTGTTTTTAGAATTTTTGATACCTATAAAAAAGAACAACTATGTTATAACTTTTTTGATGCTGCTTTACTAATTTCTGTGGGAAGTTTGTTTTATTTTAATTTAATATTTCTAATAGTCATTATCTGGATAGGGTTAATAATATTAAGACCATTTATATGGCGTGAATGGATTTTTACCTTAATTGGCCTATTAGTTCCTTATATAATATTATTTTTTTATTATTATATGATGGACCTGGATATTAAAAGTCTACTTGGGACCTATAAAAGTTATTTACTTTATAAAAGATATGATATGAATTTCGATCTTTCCTACAAGATTCTGGCAATTTATTATTTGCTTATGTTGATAATTAGCAGTGTATATATGATAGCAGTTTATCCTGGTAAGAAGATATATGCAAGAAAATATTTTATGTTTTTTTTATGGTTGTTTATTGTTGCAATAATTATTTATCTTTTTATTCCTTCAGCTGGTTATGAAATGATTATTATAGCATCGCTATCTATCTCTTTTCTGCTTGCTCACTTTTTTGTTAGTGTTAGGCCCAATTGGATAAACAGCTCGCTTTTTGATATGTTTTTCGCACTCCTTATTTACCTGAGGATAGTTAATTTGTAAGATTTCAGATATGTAATTCAGGGTAAAAAATATATTGTGAGTGTTGCTCTGGTAAAGCGATGTATAGTATTAAAATTTTTTAACTAAAGATAGAATTCCAACGGATTCTCCTGCCTTTCCTTCTTTAAACGATATGAAGACATGGTAAACTCCTGTTTTTTGGCATTTGAAATCGAAATATGGAAATTCTTTCCCTGTTGCCTGAATAAATGTACTGCCTAACAATCTGTTCATATCCATTAATTGCAGAACAGCATCTCCATCGGAATCGGGAGCAGTACATATAGAGAATCTATACATGGCATTTTTACTTAAGATCATTGCAAAACGTGCTGTAGGAGGAGCTCCACCCGGAGTCCCGGCATCTAATTTTACCACAAAGTCTTTTAAATACGTTACATTACCGGCATTTGCCGCACATTGTGCTACTAATTGCGTTAAATCTTGTGAATAAAGTGTTGTACTGAAAAGGATAGATAAAACAAAAATGGACTTTATAATGGTTTTCATTCTTTTATTATTGTTTAATTGTTCAATACAATTAGTTTTATAATTTGTTTATTATTTGAAATTAGTGGATAGGATCATAAATTTCAAAGTAGACAGTATGTACTATACACCAACAAGCTTGTTTCTGACTTCCTTAGTGACCAGTATTATATTATTTAACTGCTCATCAGATATTTTGACAATGCTTTCTTCATTCTGAATTATTATTAACATGCCATTTTCTTCTCTTGGTTCTGGCTCTCCGGGCTTATAACTTATTTCAACATCTTTAAAGAGAACATTTATCTTGTTTAACTCTTCCAGCAATCCTGCGAACTGTTTGTCTTTGCTGAAGTTATTAATAATAAGTATTAGTTTTTCCAGAATGATTTTCTGTTCTCCAATTCTTTCTGCCAGACTGGGATGGGGTGCATCATTTGCAACTTGCGTAGCCAGATACAATCCTTCAATCCAGACTCCTGTAATAACAAGGGCACTAATGCTGCTTCTATCGTTGTCACGCAGATACTGATCCATTTCATTAAAACTGCGCAGCGATAAATACATTAAAGAATCAAGGTTTTGATAATTTTGAGCAAGGCGCTTCAGTGTAGTAAAGTCAAAAAACTGACCTACTCTGATTTCATCGGCTAATGTTTTTATTGCTGATATATATTCGATTACTGAGGCTGTCTTGTTATACATGTTGAGGTAGCCAAGATCAGCACCGTATATACCCAGGTTTAGAGCTTGTTTAAAGCTGGTCGATATTTCATCGACATGATCAGTAGGAGCCAGGTATTTATTTGAAAACTTTATTCCCAGATCTTTTACAAGTGCTGCCATCTCAACTGGAGAAGATACACTTTGTATTATATCGTCTATAGTTTCTTTAGAAATTTCTAAATCTCCTTCTACTAATTCAGATTCATCAATATCTAAAGTTTCTGATTTATCCCCTCCTGATTTACAAGATATTACTAAAAGTGTAATAAACAGTATAATTAAAATATTTTTCAACATGGTTTATATTATTTAGTATTATAAAATTTCAGCAACGCACATAAAGATATTAAAAATCTAATTCTTTTAAAACCTAATTTATTCTTTTTAATCTGTCTGATAGAGTAATAAGTTTTTTTAATAGATCGAAATAAAGAGTTATATAGAAAATTATTGTAAGTATCCAGACTACACAAATGTTAAACCAGTATGTATCATAGTATTTCCCCATGAAATGTTTTTTAGGGGAGAAAAAGTGAGAACGAAAATCTAATTTGCCTTTTACTGCGGGATCCTGGTATATAGGATCAAAATGCTGAATTAGTTCATGCCGGAATTCAAGTATTTTATTTGTTTCATATACTTTTTTCACAATATCAGCTATTGCTTCATTATGATAATTATCTCTGAATCGATAATATACATCTGGTTTATTTTCAAGATTTGTATTAATTATTTTTTGTTTTATCTTATCTGCCCTGGAAAATATTTTGCTGTAATATTCATCTAACTCATTTAAATAATTATATACTTTTCTGCTAATCCCGCGATTAAAAGAGGTTGCATTAAGTTTTTCCAGGGCATCAAATTTTGTCTCAGGTACTTTTTTCATTTCTTTTTTTATCTCATTATATATAACTTTTAATGCATCTTTAGTTTTATTTATACCTTGTGTTTCGTTAAGTTCTTCATTAATATCTTTTAGTCTGTTTCTTAGTTCAGGGATCCAATATACTTTTTTATAATCTGCCTGACTTATTTCTTTGTCATATTCATAAAATGTTTTATTGAATTTATTGTCCTTAAATTGGTGCACCATAAGTGCTTCGTATGTCCATTTTGTAACCATAATCTCTGCAATCCATGGTACTTTATCTACTCTCCCGATACCGCGGTTCAATTTATCAAAGCTAAACATTGCTCCGCTAAGAATCATCATGGGTATCATTATAAGGGGAATAAGAATATATATGGTAACTGCTGAGTTAAATGAAGCTGAAATATTCAAACCCAGTATATTTGCAAATGCCGCTGTTGAGAATAGTGCCAGCCAGTATATAAAATACATTTCTCTTATCCCTAAAATTGTATTTGCAATTATAACAAACAGGAAAGACTGAATAGCTGATATAACCAGCAGGATAATAATTTTGGAAATCAGGTAACTTGATCGGCTGAGATTAAGAAAAGCTTCACGCTTTAGCATCTTCCTGTCCCTGAATATCTCTTCGGCGCTTACTGTAAGTCCCAGAAATAATGCTACAATAAGAGCCATAAAAATAAAGATAGGAATATTCTCATTTACACGGAATATATATGAATCTGAATTAGGATCTTCAATATATCTTATTATATAGGACAGAATGAACCCTAAAACAGGAGCCTCCATAAGACTCAGTACAATATATTGTTTATTACTTATTTTAGAGAGGAAATCTCTTACTGTATAAATTCTGAATTGTTTTATCCAGCCGGGGATTTTTAAGTTTTTCGGAGGGGCTTCACGGACGGTTTTTCCTTCCCTTAGTTTGATATTACTTTTATAATATTCATTCCACTTATGAGGTGTCACCTTGCGTGAATCCGTATAATTTCCGAATTCGTCAACGACCTTAGCTTCAATAATATTAAAAATAAGCTCTGGATTTACATTACCACATGATGGACATTCGCCAATTTCACTGTTAATTTGCGAATCAAGCCGCTTATAATACATTACTGCTTCAACCGGATTACCATAATATATTAAATAACCGCCATCATCAAGGATCATCATTTTATCAAACATTTTATATATTTCTGAGCTTGGCTGATGAATTACCACAAAAATCAGTTTGCTTTTTAATGTCAGCTCAAGTAAAAGATCTATTACATTTTCCGAATCCTTTGAAGATAATCCCGATGTAGGTTCATCTATGAAAAGTATTGAAGGCTCCCTTATTAATTCCAGGGCAATATTTAATCTTTTCCTTTGTCCGCCACTAATAGTCTTTTTAAACGGAGAGCCTACTTTAAGATCTTTTTTTTCAAATAATCCTAAATTCTGAAGAGTTTTATTAACCAGTTTAACTATTTCATCGTCTGATTTATCCTTGAAACAAAGCTTCGCATTATAATATAAATTCTGGAATACTGTTAATTCTTCTATAAGAAGATCATCCTGAGGTATTAACCCAATTACTCCTTCAAGTTTTTCTTTTTCCTTATGTAAGTTAATACCATTAATTATTACTTCTCCTTTTGACGGAGATTCAATTCCTGACAGAACATTTAGTAAAGTCGTCTTGCCTGTTCCACTTGAGCCCATAATTCCAATTAATTTGCCATGATTTTCAGAAAAACTGATATCTCTTATACCAATATTTCGATTTGGGAATCTGAATTCCAGATTTCTGGCTGAATAGGAGATTTGGTTTGTTGTTATATCAGCAAGGAAATGTGCTGCTACATCACTATAATAAACAGGAGCACTTTTTGGTAATTTAACAGTACTTCCATTGGCAAATAAATATATTCTGTCATTTCTGATTGGCAGGCCATTGAGATATAAGTTCTCATTACCTGTATATTTTAAAAAATAAAGATCAACGCTTTTTATCTGAAGGATGAATATGTTAGTATCCAGTTCTTTGGTAAAAATCTTTTTTGCATTTTTATATTTTTTCAGGTCATCGTTAATTATCAGAATATTTAAATCGTCTAATTCCTCTGCTTCATTTTTTATTACAAATGATTCAATACTGACAAATTCTTCTTTTGAGACCTTGAAAACTTCAGCAACAGTATTTATTATTGCCATTCTCTGATCTGTAAATTTACGATCTGCATTTACAATTTCAAACAAACGTACAAGAACGACAACCTTTTGTCTCTGGGTAAGTGTTTTATTTATTTTTTTACAAAGACCGAGAATTCTGACAGAATCTCGCACAGAAGTTAGTTTCTTTTTGTCTTTTTCTTCGTCCTCCTCTTCAATTTCGGTACTTATAAGTCCTGCATGTTCTTCAAATAACGCAAAATATTCTTTGACCTTTTCGTCACTTAACTGCTGTTGAAGAAAATTCTTAACATATTCGACCTGTGTGATTTCAACTCCTTCATCTTGTTTTGCAATTATTGCGAACAATTGCATTAAAGCTTTAAGAATCTCTTCACTCATTAATTAATTTAGTTTAGTAACTAATTGAGAAAATCATAGTGATTGTTATGCAGAATATCCGACCTGTTCAAATGGAACATCAACTATATCTGCATATTCTTCTCCTGCTTCCTCCATATCTTCATCATCTTCAGGATAATGCCAACGAATTAAAATGTCATTTCCGTTTTCATGCATTTCTTCCAGTTTCATTAAAATATCAAGCAGTAATTTCGATGATGCAGTATTAAAGTAAGTTAATTTAAAATTAAAAATGGTCTTTTTATTAGGATTCTCAGCATACTCATTCAACCAGTTTAAAACCGGCTCGTAAAAGGCTGAAACGTCTTCAGGTAATGAACGACCAGAAATTTCCATAATCTCATTTTCCGCGTCCAAAATTATTTTTGGAGTATCTTCTGTTCCTTGAATCTTTATTGTTTCCATAGTTTATTTTGTTTAAATCTCTTCTCTAGATATTGTTGAAGTTAATAAAAAGAATGAAGTATCATCAGAAATAGGTAGGAAATGGTATTCCAACTCTTTTCCTGTTTTCCTTTTGATATCAATAAAGCCGAGTCCTGCCCCTCCTTTATCGGATAACCGCCCTTCTTTCATTTGTCTTTTATAAAGTTGTTTAAGTTCGTCCTTATCCATCCTGTTTATTTGCTCAAGCATTTCTGTTAGTTCCTCAATCCTGTCATTTTCAATGGCATTACCAGTTGTTACGCTATATTCATTTTCTCCCTTACTTACCAAGAATATTCCTCTTCCTGAGAAGAGATAATCATCAGATGTAAAGTCTTCAGCATGTTTACTTATATTTTGCAGACATTCAACCATTACATGAAACACCTTTCTTTGAACTGATCCGGCTTCATCATCCTTAGCCATATTCGATTCTGTTAAAGATGTAAAAGCTTTGGTTATCTGGTGAGTGATTTCACCTTCATATACCAGGGTAATTTCATGAGCTTTCATTGTCTTATAAAACTCGTATACAAATTCTAGAAAGCCCTTAATATCTTTATTTTTGTCCATATTAGTAATTTTTAGTTGAGTTATTTTCATCAGAATTCAATGGCAATTAATAAAACATCATCAATTTGCTTATTATTACCCCTCCATTTTTCAAAATCTTCAGCAAAATAAGCATTATATTTTTCCATTGACAAATCTTTATTGTTTAAAATTGATTCTCTTATTCTTTTTGGAGAATATTTTTTCATCTCGGGACCTCCCAGCTGATCAGGCAATCCGTCAGAAAAGAAGAAAATTTTATCTCCATGTTTATATTTTATCATATGATTTGTAAAGTCATCTTCAGCCCTTTTTCTATGTGGAATACCTCCAATAGCCTTTCGGTTTCCTTTAAATTCAGTAAGTTCACCATTTCTTAGCAGGTATAGTGATCTGTGTGCACCAGCAAATTGTACCTCTTTTTCCCTGTGGTCTATTTGACAGAAGGCGATGTCCATTCCGTCTCTGGCTTCAGCATCCTGTTTATCCTGTTTAAGGGTTTTCCTTACAGCATAATGCAGCTGATCACATATTTCTGAAGCAGTCATTTTTTTCTCGTGATCAACAATATTATTTAAAAGAAAATAACCTACAAATGATAAAAGAGCTCCGGGAACCCCATGTCCCGTACAATCAATAGCAGCTATATATATTAAATCACCTCTCTTAAAAAACCAGGGAAAATCTCCGCTTACAACATCCCTGGGCTTGTAATAAATAAATGATTTTGGCAGATATTGTCTTACCAATTTATTATCTGGCAGTATAGAAGATTGAATTCTTTCTGCATAATTAATTGAGTCTTGTATCTTTCTGTTTTTATCCTGAATTTCAAGCTCAATCTGTTTGGCTTCTGTAATGTCGTGGCCAACGAAAAGTATGGTTTCAAGTTCGTTCTCGTTAAATTCAGGAATCGCGTCTACGGACATTATCCTGTCAGTTTTACTACTATCTATAACAGCAGGAATTGTTATTTCTGTATTTGTTTTTTGTGGAGAAGCTTTTATTATTTCAATAGTATCTTTAAAATATTTGTAAAGTGCATCTGAATATGAAACTTCATCTAGCGTTTTATTGATCAATTCTGCAGGTTTGACTTGCATATAATACTCCACTACAGGATTTGCATAAAAGTATTGACCAACCGTACTTAAACGAATAATCAAGTCCAGAGAGTTTTCAGAAAGTGCCTGCATTTTACTTTTCAGCCTTTCTTCTCTTTCTGCCCGCTTTCTTTCAGTAATATCTGTTGAGTTAAGAATAATACCATTTATAGCGGGATCGTCCAGCAAGTTACGTCCTGTACTTTCAATAAATATTTTCTTGCCATTCTTTCTCATATATGTATATTGAATGGTAACAGGATTGTCGGGTTTTTCCAATAGCTGTTTAAACATTTCGTGGATGCTGGTTTCTCCTTTCCGGGTAAGTCTCTCAATATCTTTTCCTCCCATCATCTCTTCAGGAGTATATCCAAGTATTTTTGTAACAGAAGGACTTTCATAAGTCATTACCATATTCTCATCATATATTGATATAATCTCTGACGCATTCTCCAGTAATGAATGAAGTCTTTTTTGAGCATTCTCTACTTCAATTATCTTAGCTTCCAGTTGTTCGTTTGATTTTTTTAGCTCTTCCTGTGTGGCCCGCATATCCTCTGCATTTCTCTTTAATTGCTCTTCATTCTCCTTAAGCTCAATAGTCATCTGTTGCGATTCTCTTAATAATTGTTCTGTTCTTTGATTTACTCTAAGATTGAATATTGTGCGGGCAATAATTTCAGCCAGTTCTTTTAAATATGTGATTGTTAGTTCGCTAATCTCAGGTTCAATTGAAGCAAATTCAACAACCCCCTGTAATTTCTCATCAGAAATCAGGGGGACTATCAAAATACTTTGTGGTTTCTTATCCCCAAGAATTCCTGAAGTAATAGTAGCATAGTCTTCAGGAATTTCTGTTCTGTAAATATGCTCCATTTCAAAGGCGCATTGACCTATTAAGCCATATCCGACTTTGAATTCCTGGTTTATATACTTTTTTCTATTATAACCATAGGTAGCAACGTTTATTAGTGTTTCTTTGTCTTCATCTAACAGATATAATGCCCCCTGGATTACTTTTATATATTTAACCAGCTCCTGAATAACCTGACTGGCCAATTCCTCAATTTTGTTATTCAATCTTAATATATCGGAAATTATTTCTTTACCTTCTGCAATCCAGCTTTGTTCCGATTCTTTTTTATAATTAGATAACAGGTTATTACGCATTAATAACAGAGAATTTGCCAGGATGTCATTATTTGTTGCTATGTCTAATTGTGCCTCGTAATTACCTTCACCTATTTGCTTGGCGAATTCTGCCATTTTATCAAGTCTTGCATCCCTTTCTTTTATCCTGGCATCAAATACCTTTTTTTCTTCTTCTCTTTTGCGATTTATTATATAAATTGTGATTACTGTTATAAAAGGTATTAGATCTATCAGGAAAATAATAGGATTATCCTTATGTATTTGATGAATTCCTGCAAATGAGATATGAATTTTGTTTATAATTATATCAATAGTCCATGCAATCAAAGTGAAAACTAATCCAACAAGAAATCCTGCAAGGATTATTTTAGATCTTTCAGTCGATCTGGTGCTTTTTACTTGATTATTTTCAGACATATATTGTATAATATAAGTTACTTAATAAATTTACTTATTTTATCTCCTAATTTTGATGATAAGACTTTTAAAACTTTTTGTTCAGTAGAGTTTATATCTTTAAATGTTCCAAGCTCCATAACCGCTACAGCAGTATTCTTATTTATGATTGGAACCATAACAATGTTTTTTGGCGTGCTTTTACCCAAACCGGACTCAGCGGAATAATAGTTATCAGGTATCTTGTCAACAATCAACAAATCTTTACTTTTTGCTGCCTGGCCAGGCAGTGTTAAGCCTAATTTAAAGTCTTTTGGTTTTTTTTCACCAGTAAAGGCATATTCTCCGGCAACTGTATATAAATTTGATTTTTTTGTCCGCGCATAGAATAATCCCTGGACTATTTCAATTTCTTTGGCGATATTACTCAGGACTTTTTCTGTATAAGACTTTAGAGTACTTAAATTTTGAGGACTGGGTATTATCTTTTTTACTATTTCATCAACATTTACTTCTGTTTCATTTGCTTTCTCTTCCTTGATTTTTTGTTTGTCATACTCTGCAACAATTTTCGCTTTCTCATTTTCAACTATTGTTTTTATCTTCTGGTCTATTTTACTTTGGTCTGATAATTTATAACTGATAATTAGTTTTAATACACTAATTATTAAGATTAGAACAATACAAATTATTATTATACTTTTATTATAAAGATATTCTTCCTTCAAAGATGTATTATATAGATAAACACTCAATAATAATAGAACAATAATTAACGATATAAACAAAACGATAGTTATAAGTCTGTATTTCTTCATGTTATGCATCAGACTAAATTAATTTTAGCAAAAATTTAATAATTAAATCGGTGGTATATACGTAATCCACTTTAGTTAGTTGCAGTGCTGATTGCGTCATAGTTTTAACCTCACATTCCTCAGGATCCTGGACTATTGTTACTCCTCCGTTGTCATGTACTTTTTTCAATCCAAAAGCGCCATCTTTATTTGCTCCGGACAAAATTATTCCTATCAATTTATTCCTGTAAGCATTAGACGCTGTAATAAATGACAAGTCTATGGAAGGTCTTGAATGATTAACAGGATCTTCAGTTGATAAGGCTACTCTATTTGCCAGTTCAATATACATATGATAGTTTGCCGGAGCCAGGAATGCTTTGCCAGGGCCCAGTTTATCTTTATCATATGGTTCTTCTATTGGTATATTTGATTTTAAAGATAAAGCTTCGACAAAACCGGATCTTACATGCTTTAATCTGTGCAAACATAATAATACCGGCATAGGGAATGTTTCAGGCAGGGAATTAAGTATTTTTGTTACTACCTGGAAGCTTCCAGCCGAACCTCCAATTATTGCAGCACTATAGTTCATTCTATTTCACTTATAAAGATTTTTTATAAACTCCTTCTAATTCATTAACCAGGGCAAACTCCTTATTTGTGTCCAGGTTTTTTATTCTTTCCTTAATCCCAAGTATCAAATACCCGGTTGCCGACAGATTATTATACATGATCCGTAATATTTTTTCTTGCAAAGATGGATTAAAATATATCAAACTGTTTCGGAAAAGTATTAATTTGATATTCATAGGTGAATTATCAAAGTTAATATTTTGTTTATTAAATTCTACGTCCTTAATTAATGATGTATCTCTAAACGCATAATATCTATCGAGTCTATAGTAATTTGAAAAATCACTGGTTCCTTTAAATCTGATATAATTTTCTGCCGAAACTTCAATCTTTTTTAATTCACATCTTCCTTCCTTTATATATTCAATACTTTTATTACTGAGACTGGATGAAATAATCTGTACTTTATCAAGGATATTCATTTCTCTTAGCAGAATGGCCAGAGAGTTTAATTCACCTCCTGAAACGCTATTTGGAAACCAGATTTTAAATCTGGTTAGATTTTTTTCGTTGATATTAGCAAATAATTCGTCTCGTAACCATCTCCACAATGATGGATCTCTGAACATTTCAGTAGAGGGTACTGATATTTCATGTAAAAATATATCAAAAAACTCCTTATTGTTTTTCAGTTTTTTTAACAGACCATCTACACCACTCAGATTATTCTTTATAATAAGTTTTTCCAGTCTGTGCTTAAAAGAGGTAAGAGCAAATTCCGAAAAATCATAACCATATTTGCTTAAGATATTCTTAATTATTTCCCTAATATCAACAATGCCTAATTCAGTCATACTATTATCCGGTTGTAAAACCTAAACAAAGTTTTGTTTCTGTATAAGTTAGATATTACTAATTATTTTATGCTTAATAAACCAAATTTATATATTTATTTTTCAATTTTTTTATCCTCTGCAGCCGTTATTTCAACTATTATATTTAGAATTTTAACCGGTACTTTATCATTATTTAATACGGGTGAAAAATTATGCATTAATATAAATTCCTTTTTTCTGCCTATTTTAACCTTTTCAATTATTCTCTTTTTATTACCTTTTTTTAAATCATCCCAAAATCTGGCATTGAAATTTGTTGTCGATTGCCGGGAGGTTAGTTCTGAATGGTTCCTGCCTATTAAGGATTTTTTTGATTTTCCCAGAAAAACAAGCAATTTATCATTAATATCCGTAATATTTCCTTCAAGATCGTACTCGACAACGAAAAAGGAGTCCTCAACAGCACTGATAATTCCCCTGTATTCCTCCTCTCTCCTTACAGATTCTTCCTGGGTAGCTTTCAATTCTTCCATATTCTGTCTCATTTCTTCTTCCTGTTCCAACATTTCCTGAGCCTGCTGTTGTGATTTAGCCAGTAATTTGGAGGTCCTTTCACTGTTGGTTGCAGCTGTAACCGTAGAGGCTAAACTTGTCGCAACCTGTTCCCCGAATTCTATTTCGTGTTTCTGAAACTGATTAAGAGAAGCAATTTCTATTACACCTAATGTGATATCTTCTTGTATTACAGGTAATAATATTAAGTTGTTCGGAGGAGTGTGTCCCAGGCCAGAGGTTATTGAGATATATTCTTCCGGGATTTCAGTCATTACTATTGCTTTCTTTTCAATGGCACAAGTACCTATAAGACCTTCCCCCATTAGTATTTCTTTATTGATATATTTTTTTCTATTATATGCAAAAGCAGAAGCTAATTCGAGCGCTTTATTCTCTTCATCCAAATCCTTCAAAAGGAATAAACCTCCCTGAAGTGCGTTTAAATATTTTACTAATTCCTTGATAAAAATATCAGATAACCTCTCAATATTGTTACTATTAACTCTCAGAATTTCCGAAAATTTAGCCAGTCCCTCGTTAATATATCTTCGTTTAGTATTATCTTCATTATATTTCTTTTGTTCTTCAACGGATTTTTGAATATTCTTGTGTAATTGTATTAATTCTTTACCCAGCAAATCATCTTCACTTAAAATATCAATCTTCGAATCCAGAAGGCCTTCATTCAGGTTATGAGCATACTTAAATTTTGCTTTATAATTATCTGCAAGGATATTAATTGATTGTGAAAGTGAAGAAAATTCATTATTTATATTTAATTCTATTTTGTTATCAGGTAATTTACCTCTTACAAGTTGTGATACATATTTTGATATTTCAGTTAATGGGCGAAACAGACATATTCCGGACATTTTCTGAAGAATGAGTATAAGTCCGGCCAGCAGGATGATAATAACTGACAGTAATATTATATATAGTCCGGTTTGCCTGGATTTAATTCTTTCCCTAAGAATTAAAGAAAGACTGGAAACAGAATCATTAAGTTTGAGATAAGTGTTATTTAGATTATGGATAATGCCAGTTTTAGAACTAATACCTATTCTTTCATCTATACTTAGCAGTTTTTTTGCGGTTTCCCGGTATTTATTAAGATCATTTGAAATACCGGTTAATATAGTTTCATTATCTCCGGCAAGGAACAGCGAATTTTGGATATCGTTTGACAAATTAGATAACTCACTTATTAGTTTTGGATCTTTACTAAGCAAATATTCCTTTTCAATATTCTTTAATCTTATAATATTTGCATATACAGGTTGATCTTTAAATAATGAGATCTTATTTATAAGCTGTGTACTCATATTCTGCCAGTCACCTGATATTCCTTTTGAATCAAATCCTTTTTCTTTATATGCAAGTATTAACTCATAGAAATTCTCAGAATAAGATTTTAAGTCTTCCTGAAAAAATTCAATTTGTTCCAGTGATTTAAAATAGTTTTTTATTATTCCAAGTTCGGAAAGGGAGTCAGTTATTATCTTAATATTATTATGTGAAGCACGAAATTCATTTTCAAATCGTGTATTATTTGAAATAAAAAAATCTGATGCTTTGTTGAAGTTTAACAAGAAATCCTGTTCTGTATTTTTTAGCTGAATGATATTTTTTTCAAGATTTTTTATGGCAAAAATTATACCTTTTAAATTGTTTGTGGAGTATTGATAGAATACCGAGAGGCCGATTGAAATGGCTGTAAAAAGTACTATAGTGAATGTTAGTAACAGGATTCTATTTTTTAATGATTTGAATTTCTTATTCATAATTTAGTTTTTATAATATCCATGTCCTTTTTTCTGATATCTAACTGAATGACTTCCCAGAATTGTTTCATGTAAGCCCAGGACCAAACAACCGTCTTCATAAAGATTTTTATGAAACAGATCAAATACTTTGCTTTGTAAATCGTAATTGAAATAAATTATGACATTTCTGCATAAAATTAAATCAAATTTCACGTATAAAGTATTGTTTTCAGTGACCAGATCATGTCTCTTAAATATTGGTTTTTCTTTCAGGAAATCATTCATTCCAATTAAATCATTTGTTTTATCAATATGAAAGTATTTTTCATAAGGCACATCATTATATTCTTCATAATTATAAGGATTCTCCTTTATTACCTTATCAAAGTTATCCAGGTAGCCGATATTAAATCTATACTTATATTCACCTATTTTTGCTAATTCTAATACATCAGAATTTAAGTCAGTGGCATAAATTTTTGTCTTGTCAAATATTTCAAGTTCATTTAAAAGAATAAGCATTGAATATACTTCCTGACCACTGGAACAACCTGCATGCCAGATATTAATAATAGAGTTATTTTTGAGTTTTGGCAGAATTGCATATCTTATTGCTTGCCAAACCTGAGGATCTCTAAAAAGTTCGGTAGTATTAACGGTAATTTCCTTAACTATTTTTTCAACAAATTCATGACTGTTTTTTATTTTGTTGATTAATATGCTGATGTTCATTCTGTTATCCGAAAGTATCTTGCCAAGCCTTCGCTTGAGTGATTTTTCAGAATATTGACTAAAATCGTATTTTGATGAGGATTTTATCGCAGCTAAAAAAAATTGATAATCCTGATCTGTTATGGTCATACAACATATATTATATCAGACTAGACTGTTTCATCAAGAGATAAATGTAGTATTAAATCTATTAAAAGTTCATGAATATTTAAAACAAAATACAAAATATTTAATAATTCTTATTTAAAAGAAAAAGTTTTTAAATGTAACAAATTTTACCCTGGATTTTATATGAAATTAATTCACGGTAATGGTGATTTAATAATTTGAGATATCTGCGATTCTTTTAATAAAAGCTTCTTTATAACCCTTATTTTTTATTATGGCAAGGTCAGCTTCAGCAGAGTCAGATTTAAGGAATTCTTTATATGTATATCTGAATACTCTATCTGATCCGTAACTTACCTTTATATCCCTCAAGTCTTTAAAATAAGCAACTGGAACCGGATCTGGCATTTCCATTATTTGAATAGTATAACCAGTCTTAATTAGGCTGGGTTCAGACTTGTGAGATGAATAGGGAGATAGAATATTATTATAAGATAAGTACTTGTGCAAATCATAATTTCTTATAAAAGCAGTTTTATAACCTGAAGATTTTATTTTCATCAAGCCAGATTTGGCCTCATTTATACTGTTAAATTGCCCGGTAATATATCTGTAAAAGCCATCATTGCCGACTTGAATAATTACACCTTCTATATTATTGAAGTAATCAGCGCGCACCGGCTTCTTTAATGCTATAAACTGTACCGTATAAAACTTCTTGTGTCCTGATGTTATTTCATAGTCTTTTGATTCATCAGGTTCTTTAACAACTGCTATTTCATTACGGGATTTTGTTATGTTATCGGTTTGATTATAAGCTATATCATGATCATCTGCAACTATTTCATGCTTTTCAACTTTTGATTCTGTTACAGCTTGGTCATCGGAGGCAGGTTCATCCATACTAATGGGTAAAGTAATTTCATCCTGTTTGTTCTCCAGTGCCAGTGGGCCTTCAGCTAATGTTTCTTCAGGTTTTTTATCTGTGGATATTTCAAAGCGGGTTATATCATAATTACTAACATCACCGGGTTGGAGCAATGAACTGTAAGCAAATATTCCGTCCTTAACAGGCCTGAAATACACATCATCATCAGTAGTGTTTATGGGATATCCCAGGTTTGTTGGATCTGACCAGTTGTTTGATGCGTTTTTAACTGATATGAATACATCATAGCCTCCAATTGAAGAATGTCCTTCTGAACAAAAGTAGAGTTTATTTCCATCAGGGGTAATTATCGGCATTATTTCGTTCAGGCTGGTATTTATTGTACTCCCGAGATTCTCAGGATTATCCCACTTACCCTTTGAATTTTTCACACATTTATATATATCCAATCCTCCATAACCTCCTTTTCTGTTGCTTACAAAGTATAACTCATTGCCACTTGAAGATTCAAATGCATGAGAATTCCAGTATTTTGAGTTAACGGGTTTCTTTAATTTATTCATTTTTGTCCATTTGCCCTTGGTAAAAGTCGAATAGCAGATGGTGCTTGTTAAATAATCTTTAACTGTTAGATATAATCTGGTTTTATCACTTGAAATCGAAGACGGGTAAGTATCGCCAAGAGATCCTATATAGTTATTTATATTTACAGGGGTCATCCATTTTTCTCCCTCTTTTACTGTATAATATACTATATTAATCTTATGCCTCTTTTCCAGATAAACTAATACCGATTCATCTTCTGAAATAACCGGATAAATTTCTGGCAATTCTGAATTTATGGGGGGCCCCAGAGGCTCAGTTTTAATAGCTACCGGATTTTTAATATAAATCTTTGCTAATTCACATGCTTTTATCTTATTATTAACATAATCTATTCTTGAATTATCTTTTGCATAGGGTAAATAACTATTATAATAATAAATGGCATTATCAAGATCTTCGTTCAGATGATAGGCTTTTGCAAGTAAGAAGTATGCTTCTGTCGGGGCATTCGTTTCTGAGAAATTTCCTTCTTTAAACTCCTCTGAAACGCTTTTTATTGCTACTTTCAGATAGGGAAGGGCCTGCTTCTTGGAATCAGGCAGATTTAAAAGACATTCCCCGACTCTGTAATTATATAATGCATTATCAGGATCTCTTTTTTGCAATTGTTTGAATAGTTTCAGTGCGGTTTCGTAATCATTAAATTGAAGAGCATAATCTGCTTGAAAAAATTTATTCCTCATGCTGCTCTGGCTTATAACAGGTGAGTTATAAAACAAACAGAAACATATTAAAAGATACTGAATAAATTGTTTACTACGCATCGCAACTAAATACCTTTGGTTATATTAGTTTTGATCAATCTATTATCCCTGTGGTTTTTGATATTTATCAGATATATCCTAATTTACTAAAATTACATATATAAATAAAAATGCATCTTCTTTATAATGTTAAATTAATTATCAGCGAGATAGGAATTTAAGGATTGATAAGGGGTAAATGGTTTAAGAATTGGTTGAAAAGTATTTTCAGATAAACGTATTTCTTTAAGGTGATTTAATAAAAAAAGTTATTTGATTTTTTAAGGATTACTTTTTAATTTTTTTGTCCTAAGTTTAATTGTGAATTCACTGCCTTCACCGTATATGCTTTTAACGCATATTTCACCTCCATTTTTTTGTACAAATTCTTTACACAAGATTAAACCGAGTCCTGTTCCAGTTTCATCAGCAGTGCCTTTTGTTGTAAAATTCTCATCAATCAGGAATAATTTCTTAAGATTCTCAGGTTTAATTCCAATACCTGAGTCAGATACCGTAATTGCAATGTAACTATTCTGAATTTTTGAGGATATCTCAATTTTCCCGCCTGCTTTAGTATATTTGATTGCATTTGTTAATAAGTTTCTTATTACAGTATGTATCATATTAGGATCGGCAAATACTTTGGCATCCTTCGGGATATTGTTAATTAGTTCTAATTTCTTATTGGTGGCATTATTATAAACCAGGTCAATATTTTCATCGACCAGTTCATAAATATCAACAATTGAAGGTGTCAGTTCCAGAATTCCTGTTTGCGAACGGGCCCACTCTAATAAATTTTCTAACAGCAAAAAAGTATTTTTTGAAGTCTGAAATATTATGTTTATGAATTCTTCTATCTTGGTTTTCTTATAGCTGTTAATGTTGGTTGCCAGTAATTCTGAAAATCCCAGCAGGGTATTGAACGGATTTTTTAGGTCATGAGCAATGATAGAAAAGAATTTGTCTTTTGTAGCATTTAGTTCTTTAAGTTCTCTGGTGCGGAGTTCAACTTTTTTTTCCAGATCTGTATTTAGCTCTTTTAATTCTACATTCTGTTTTAATATAGTTTTTTCCTGGTTATAGCTTCTTAATGCCTCTTTTACAGTTAAAATAAGATCATCTTTTTCCCATGGTTTTGCAATAAATCTGTATAAGTTTGCTTTATTTACAGCATTACTGACTCCTTCAACATTGGCCTGGCCTGTTAATAAAATGTTCTTGGTACCTGGTATAAGATTATGGATTTTTTCCAGTAATTTGTCACCTTTCATCCCTGGCATAATAAAGTCCGCAATCACAACGGGCACTTCAATTTTGTCTTCAATCAATTCATTGATAATTTCCATAGCCTCTTCACCACTCTCTGCAACCTCTATCATATAATTTTTATATTCATTTTGAAGCTGCTCTTTTAAAGAATCCAAAACAATAACTTCATCATCAATGCATAGTATAACATTTCTTTTATTCATTTTTGTTTAATGCTGATTTGATAATATTAAATAGTTCAGCTTCTGACCAGGGTTTATACAAAACTCCAAATAAGTCAGCATATTTTTTAGCTTTGTTTATGGCTTCTTCATTAGCTTGTCCGGTAAGTATTGTTTTTACAATTAAAGGATATTTCTCATGTACTTTAATTAAGAATTCGTCTCCATTTATTCCGGGCATTAACCAATCTGTTACAATTATAAGAATTTTTATTTCATCTTTAAGCAATTCTTCAATTATTTCCAGTCCTTCTTCAGCGTTTTCTGCAGTTTCATACAGATAATCGGTCCCGAAATATTTTTCAAGTTGTTCTTGAAGACTATCTAAAATTATGTTTTCATCATCTACACATAGAATAGCCCCATATACCATATTCAATATATTTATTTTACAGGCAGGTTAATAGTAAACTCAGTTCCTTTGCCAGGTTCACTCTTAAATATTATTTTACCATCATGTTTTTCTATTATCTTTTTGACTATATCCAATCCCATTCCACTTCCTTCCCCCTGTTTTTTAGTTGTAAAAAAAGGTTCAAATATCTTATCCTGGATATCTTTTTCAATGCCACTACCATTATCTGCAAAACTTATAGAAATTGAATCTACATTATTCTTTGCACTTATGCTGAGAATACCTTTATAGTCCATTGCCTGAATAGCATTGTGTATTAAATTAGTCCATACCTGGTTCATTTCATCTTCATAACAGTTAACTTCAGGCAATTCATCATAATTTCTGATAACTTCAATACCTTGTTTCAGCTGATTATGATATAGAGTTAAAACTGTTTCAATACCATCAATTATATCAGTAGGTACTTTTTCACCAACCACATCTCTATGAACGTACTTCTTGAGAGCAAAAACCACCTTAGTAACTTTTTCAACAGCTAATAGAATTGTATGTGTATTTTTTTGAATTGATGCGAAATTTTTTGCAGAATTTAATATTTCGAGAGATTTTTCGCTCTTAAACAGATCAATTATTTGGTTGTATTTTTCAAATATATGCAGGTAAATAAAAATGTCAGCTATTAAGTTGGGAGAATCGACGTTGTTATCACTAAGGACTTTTGCTATTTCTTTCCTGTATTTTCTTTTTTCCCGTGAAGATATATTGGGGGATCCACGATTTGCTAACTCAAGAATTTTTATGAACAGGTTTAATTCTTCAGCTGAACGTTCTGTAACTAATGAGGGCAATTCATTTAATGCTTTGTCTAATGAATCGTTCAGATTACCTATTGATGCCTTAATGGCACCTAAGGGCGTGTTTATTTCATGCGCAACTCCGGCTATAAGTTGTCCCAGGGCAGCCATTTTTTCTGACTGGACCAGTTGTTCCTGTGTTTGTGTTAAATTATCAATTAAGGCTTCCAGGTTTTCTTTTTGGTTAATAAGTTCTTCGTTTACATAACGAATTTCTTCTTCAACTCTTTTTCGTTCGGTAATATCCCGGGCAATGGCAATAGCCACATTTCTGTCCTGTATTTTAAAATTGTGATTACTTATTTCTACATTTAAAAGGGTCCCGTCTTTAGATTCCCATATTCTCTCAAATTTTGAGTCATCAGTGAGCTGATTTTTTTTGGAATCTTCATCAGAAAATTCCACAGCAGTTAAATCCTCCGGAGACATCTTAGCTAGCTCCTCCTGTGAATAGCCGAGCTTTTGAGTTGTATAATCATTTACTTCTAAAAATTTGCCTGGTTTTGAATTATCGTCTATTTCATAGAGAAATACAAAATCCGATGCTTTATTAAAGAGAAGTTTATATTTTTGTTCCTGTTCTTTTATTAAATCCTCAGCTATTTTCCCTTTTGTTATATCCTGGGCTATACCTTCAATTGAAGTTAACTGGTTCTTTTCATCATATATTGGGACTTCAGAAATTTCAATTGTATGAGGCTTACCTTTTTTTGAAAATAGTTCTACAGTAAATTTCGGTTGTTGTATACCTTCAAGTGATTTTTTTTCATGTTCTTTAGCCTTTTCATTTACCGGATTATTTGTGTACAGACTGTCTTTCAGTTTCATAAATTCATCCACATCATAACCAAGAATATTCTTTACTGAAGAAGATACAGTTAAAAGTTTACCGGACTGGGACTTTGAATAAAATATATATTCTTCTTCCAGGTTATCAATCAGCTTTTCGTATTTTTTTCTGCTTTCTTTAAGATCTTCATATGCGTCTTTAATCTTATTACACATAGAATTAAATCCTATAGTAAGGGTGCTTAACTCACTATTCCCATCAACAGGAATTTTTATGTCGTATTCATTATTAAGTACTTTATTTAATGCTTCAGAAATTTTTTTCAGGTTTCTTAACAGAGGATTAGTTGCAGAAGTGATAATAAGAATTGCAGAGATATATCCGCATACAACAACTATTAAGTTAAATACCAGTTGTCTGTTGAACAAACTGTTAATAATATTACCATTATCAGTATATTCTTCGGGGATATAGTCTAAGTTGATTATAGTATAAAATCTAATAATTAGAAGGCATATAATAATTATTGCAAATACAAGCGTAATTCCAATAATTAATTTAGTCCTTAATTGCAGATTTTTCATAAGATTACATATCTGTTGCACACAATTTAGAGAAGATTTGTAAAAAAGGTAAAAATATGGTTAAGCAATCATTCGTTTTTTAAACAATTAATTTATAATCTTTGGTATAAGAATTTAATATTGATTATTTTCTAATTTAATAATTATTTTTAACTATTTCAATAAGTTTTTATGTGCTGATTATCATACAAATAAATCTCGCTTTATAAAAAACTAAAAACACTTTTAAACAGAAAAATAATAAAATGTTTACGAAAGTTTATAAACTTCTTTTATAGAACAGAAAAATTTTTTATCTTTTATCTAAGTTATGTAAAATATAAAATGGTAAAATTCTCCATATGCTGAGAAATTCATTTATACTTATTTTTTCTTTTTGTATAGTTCGCTTTATCGGGCAGGATTATGGATTAAAAATGAATTTTAAGAATTATACAGATGTTGCTCATTCTTCGATATATAAAGATAGCTATCAGGAACATATGCTCCAAAATGATACAATCTTAAGATCATATATTACCGGGCAGATTTTGAATATATTTAATGAACCTGTCGATAACGTATTAGTTATTGTAAGTTTATCGAACTTTAAAGATTCATTATACTGTGATTATAACGGATTATTCAGGACAGACCTGCCTGATGAAGAGAGCTACTCAGGGCAGAAGATAAATTTAATGTTTATTAATAAAGATTACAGATTGTATGATACAACTTTCATTTATTCGGGCCTGGATAATCCTGCTTTAATAAAAGTAAAACTAATTCCGAAATACAAAATACTGGTGAAAGGCAGAATTATGGTTGGAAATAGTGCAATTGAAGATGTTGATGTAATTATCTCACATAGTGATAATATTTATAAGCTTAAAACAAAAGGTTGTTATTATGATGATGAGGACTATTGGAATTGTCTTTATCAAGGCATGTTTAAATATGAGATTGTGACAGAGGACCCTAATGATACTGTATTTCTGCATTTTTCAAAATCAGGATTTAAATCACAGGAACATAAATTCAAATTTGCAGATTATTCCGGAGAATTGGTAAAATACAAAATGAATTATGCTGATAGTATTCCTAACATGCCACTTAACAACTTTAATCTAAAGTTAGCATATCCTCTTAGAGCTGAATCAGGATGGTTTTTGGGCCTGTCTTATTACAGGTTATTGAAAATCGGTAATTTCAGCAGGCTGGCGGCCGGAATAGGTATCTCTGTATTAACATTAAGAGAAACTATTGAGCAAAGTACCTTCTCCGGCTTGGAAAGCTCTTATGATACAACATATGTAAATGGTATGGGAGGACCATCATTATTATTTTATATCACTAAACCAAATCTCAGAAGATTTAATACATACATTGGCAGTACTTTTGCCTTTAAATTTAATGATGCGGAGTTCGTATATCAGCCATTTGCAGGAGTCAGATTTTTTCTGGATATGAACAAATCAATTAGCGTTGATATCAGATATCTTACATATCATTTCGATGCAAAAAGATACAGGTTTAATTATTTAGGAAATGCTGACAGTTATAATTTATATAAATCTGATGAGAGGCTGATAATAAATATAGGACTTCAAATTTGTTTTTAATTTTAATTTATCATTAAAATGAAGTTATTTAAGTTAATTGCAATACTTTCTTTTATTCTCCTTTTGATGGAATGTAGTGATGATGATGACATAGTGTTTAATGAAGAATTGGTTTTTAACAATAGCTATGAAATAAAAATACCTCCTTTCAGGTATATGTCGATACAGGGAGATTCAGTTTATGTCCGGGGGGATCTTAGTTTTGATTCTGATATTATTGATACGGTGCCACCTACACCTGCATTATTATGGGAAAAAGTGGAGAGCGATATTATTTGCACTGCTATTTTTAAAAATAGTATTAATGCAGATAATCATTCGATTAAAAATGATGCATCAGACATAGTATGGATTTGGCATTCTGGCCTTGCAGAGGGTGAAAACGGATTGGTACAATTCGAAAATGGAATAAAAGAAATTGATCCGGATAATCCTGATTCTACTGCTGAACCGGAACCGCTTGTGAAAGGTAAGGTTTATTACTGGGCTGTCTGGGCATGGGATAATTCCGGTTTAAAAATTATATTTTCAAGCAGGGAATTAAGATTTGTGGTAAATTAAATTTATTTTAAACAATAAAAAGCTTCCATTAAAGTAATAATAGCAGTCGATTATCAAAAACAATTTAAGAGCTTTCGTTAAATTTAAATTTACTATTAAATTTAGGCTCGTTTTTGGAAAAATTCAATTTCAATATCATAACATGAGAAAGACAAAGAAAACCTACAAGATTAAAACTGATAAGAAGAATAAAATTATAGTTGAGGAGATTAATCCGAATGAACTTAAAGAAATCTGGGAAAAACTCAGTGATATAAATAAAAGCATTTAAATCAGCTAAAGAATATATTAAATCTGTTTTGAAACAGATGAAAATATAACTATAACCAACAATATTTGAATCCTATTTTATCTCCTGTTGAGTCGTTAATTTGGCAACCAGATTAGACAGTAAATTTCAGCCCGGTTACATAACCTAGGTTTTAGGAAATAATTAATCAATAATGGTTTGAATCTCACCGGATTAACAAATATTCTTTTATACTAAAAGACTGTATATCAGCAATATAGCTTTTGTCATTTTATTAATCTTCACCGTTTAAATTTTTATCAATATATGATATTTGTTCATGTAATAAATATGACATTAGCAACTCCCGGATCGTATATATAAATGAATTACAGTTTTGGGCAACAAAAAAAACTAAAACATGAAAACAATAGGGTTAAATAACAGCTTTTACGCCCTATCACTGACTAAATCCTTAAAATCAAAAATTACCAGGTTTCTTTATAATGCACTGATTTATCAACTTAGAATAATTGTACTTATAGAAATTCTGATTATAAGTACCAGTTATCAGAGTGAAGACAGTTGCATTAATAAAATTTCAACTGAACAATATCTCCCGGTTTTTAAATCAAATTTAAGTCTGAGGTTAGCTTCTTTAAATGATAATACAGTTTTTATAGTTAATAAGAACAGGCTTCAAAACTCAGAACTTATAAAGAGGTTTTACGCTTTAAATGGATATAAACCTGCATGGACAACCAATTATAATCTGACGGCTGGTTCCAGGGAATTAATGAATCTGATTGAAAGAGCCAGGTATTATGGACTTGATATGAATTATTATAATATCAAATTAATTAAAAAGATTAAAACATTACTTCAGAGTATTAATTTAAATGATAAAAACAATAAAGTAAGGCAGGATTTTGAACTTCTTCTTACTGATGCCATTTTTAAATTGATGATTCATCTGAATAAAGGATTGGATTATTCAGATACCGATGCATCAACTGCCAGATATATCTGCTCATTACCCGAATATTTATTAAATTCATTACAAAAGAACGACCTTGTTAACAGTATATTAGGATTGCAGCCAAAGAATAATGACTATGTTCGTCTTCAGAATGCATTAGAGAAATATATCGATAAAGTAGATTTAAATGATGAGGAAATTGATATACCTGATACTGAACGCGAATCCGGTATTGCACGGATAAACGCTGCAAAGGTGCTGGTTAACTTCGGATATCTCTCAAAGTCATCAGCAAATGTTGATACAATCTATGAAGCAGCATTAAAAAGTTTTCAGAAATTTCACGGGCTGGGATCAACCGGTAAACTTGATAAAAAAACAAGAAAAGCTCTTTCAAAATCAACTTTGTACAGATATAACCAGATAGCCTTAAATCTAAACAGGTTAAGAAATGAACTGGAATTAGGGGATAACTTCATTTATGTAAATATTCCCGCATATAAGCTTAAAATAGTCGAGAAAAGCAAAGTAAGGAAGGTTTTTAATGTTATAGTGGGAAAACCGTGGACCCCTACACCTGTCATGTCAAGTAAAATCGAAAGAATAGTAACAAATCCATTCTGGAATGTTCCAAAAAGAATTTCTATGTATGAGATTTTGCCGCAGATGAAAAAGGATTCCAGTTATCTTTTAAGGAACAGGTTTAAATTATTAGATAGTGAACAAAATATCGCAAAGTATAGTGATATAGACTGGAATAATGTAAATGCAGAAAACTTTAATTATTATGTCAGGCAGGATGCAAGCAGATCAAATGCATTGGGAGTAATAAAATTTTTATTTCCCAATCCTTACCATATTTATTTGCATGATACACCTGGCAAAAGACTCTTTACAAAATACATGAGAGCTTTTTCACATGGATGCATAAGATTGCAGAATCCTGAACAGCTTGCAGAGTATATAATTGATAAAAACTATAATGGCAAGGAAAACTTAAGTATAAAAAGACTGTTAGAAAAAGGTATACATAAGGAAATAGAAATTGACAATCCATTAAATATTTACGTCAGATATCTTACTTGTGAAGCTGATGAACAAAACAATATTTATTTCTTTAATGATATTTATAGTAAAGATAACAAGCAAATTGAGATACTATTTAATTAACTGAAATCTTTCCGCCGGTATTAATAAACTCAGAATCTCTCAGATATTTTTTATCAGGATAATAAATAAATAAACAAGTCTTATTCTTTATTGCCTCAACTATATTCTTATAATTGTCAGCTGGCAAGGCCGGACAACCATAACTACGGCCTAGGCGGCCAAATTTGTTTATATATTCTTCGTTCACATAACTGGCTGAATGAATCACTATAGCTCTTTCCCGGGCGTTATCGTTTATATCTTTTTCAAGACCGTTAAGACGTAACGAAAATCCGTGTTTGCCGTTATAGGTTTCATCTGTTAAAAAAAATCCAATGCTACTCTTGTATGAACATTGCTTATTTGAGAAACTACTTGCATATTGAACCCCGGAGTTTTTACCATGTGCGACCAGTGATTTATATAGTATTTTTCTATTGTTAATATCGAGGACAAAGAAGCGTTCAGTATTTGATGGTTTACTGTAATCAATAATCGTCAGTATAAAATTGTTATTCAATATTTTTCCGTACCTTAACAAATTATAACCTTTGAGTGCCTGTTTCAGTGCTTCAAAATTTAATTCCGGGTCATTTATTTGATTATAGACATTTTGTACAAACTTCTCATCCACAAAATGTGAATTTTCACCTGTAATATAATCAGGGGTTTTCCCCACTGCTATTGCATTAGTGAATGATATAAGCTGGAATAATATGAAAGTAAGTGTATGCATGAACTTATTCTTAATACTGAAAGAAACAACTTATTTTTCTGCAAAGAAAACATAAATTATTTTCTGATAAAAATAAGATTTAAAAGGGCATCTTAATTTATTTTTTTTTAACATAATATTTTTATTTTCCAGGAGTGATGGCATAATTATTGTTGTACTTCAAGCACAACCTTATATAATTAAATCATGAAACGACCTGTTTTCTTATCAATTTTTTTGATACTATTCACATTATACGGATTCTCTTATAGTGAAAAGCTTCCAATAAAATGGGGCAGGATAGCAAAATCAGAATTTGAAATAAAATCGTTCAGAGGAGATACATCTGTAGATGCTATAATTCTCTGCGATTTTGGCGATATCAGCATTACCAACAGAACTTTCTACACGAGACATGTACGCATTAAGATTCTAAACAGTAAGGGATTGAAGTATGCAACCATAGAGATCCCTTATCAGGTTAGAAACAAACACGATGATATTCTTGCATTAAAGGCACAGACATATAATCTTGAAGACGGCGAAATTGTAAAATATAAATTAAAATCCAGAGAATATTCAGATGTAAAGGTTGATGATAAATGGAGAAAAAAAGTAATTAAGCTTCCCAATGTTAGTCCGGGTTCAATAATTGAATATTATTATACTATTGCCTCGCTTGATTTTATCAGGCTTGATGACTGGTATTTTCAATCTGAGATACCTACCTTGTGGAGTGAAATCAGATTTGATGTGCCTGACCCTTTCATATATCTTGTTACTTATCAGAAAGGAAAACTTTTGTCGGCCGAAGAAGAGAATGAATTCAGTAAAAAACTTGAATGGTTATATAACACCAAAAGACTGAAGAGAAGAATAGAGCTGGCGAAAAAGGATCATGTACTTTATGAGTCAGCGGACAATAATTACAAGGTATATGTAATAAATAACATGAAAAAGAAAATAATTATGAGAAATCTTTCAGGGGTTGAATCAGCAGATGGATTTATTAGTGTAAAAGATTATTACCCTAAATTGAAATTTCATTTGTTTGAATCTTCAGGCAGGCTACCATGGATTTACAGGCCTTTAATTTTTACTACACTTGAGGATTATGAAATAAGATCTAAATGGGACCTCTGGCATACATACAGGCAAACAGGTTATATCCATTATCAGTTAGATACCTGGGTAGAGATGAATGATAAAATGCTTGAAAGTGATCTATTCGGCATGCAATTATTAAAACATTTTAATTATCTGCCCATATTTGACAGCATTTTAAAAGGTAAGAATTCCCCAAGGGAGAAGATGATTGCTATTTATGATTTTGTTAGTCAGACAATGAATTGGAATGGCCAATATTCAGTTTATGTGTACAAGGGATTAACAGAACCGTTTGACAAAAAGACAGGTACAAGCAGCGAGATAAACATGTTAATGATTTATTTATTAAAAAGAGCAGGATTAGATGCAGATCCTGTATTATTAAGAACAAGTGATTTAGGGATGCCTGAAACTGTTTATCCTGTACATAATCAATTTAATCATGTTATTGCAATGGTAAGTATTGAGGGGCAAATCTATCTTCTTGATGCAATTGATCCTGCAAAACCTTATAATATACTTCCTGAGAAAGATTTATTTACAAAAGGCTGGATAGTAAATAAAAATAATTACGGGTGGTTAAATCTTAAAGAAAACATGAAATAATATCAATTGTCTGATACCGGAATTTTATAAAAGATGTTGTCTTCTCCGGGAACAAAAGTAGGAGCCCATATTTTTATATTGTCTATCTTCCCCGGTGTACCAATTGATCCGAAACCAATATAGCCCATTATTAAAGTCCTTTCCCTTGCTACCATAACAGGATTCAACATGTCATTAATATAAACTGTAATTGTCTTTTTAAGAATATCTCTCTCAACTCTCAACTTATGCCATTTATCATTAACCCAGTTTATTCCTTCACTGATTCTTATTCCTGTTTTTGTGCGTATTGTATCATTAACCAGAAAAACGTTATTGGAATTATCATCAGCTTTTGATGTCAAATGTATATAATAATAATGTGTGGAATCTTTTAAACTGACTATAATACATGTGTTTCGCTGATCATTGTCTTCCCCTGGTTGCATAATGTCTGCTTCAAGAATAAAATCACCATACATTTGTCCTGACAGCAGTCCAATTATATTCGGGCATCCAACCAGGGGAAAATAATTGCTCTGTTCTGAAAACTCCAAGTAGGAGTTATTATTCTGTTTCACAATCTTCCATGAATCAGGATTTGAAAAGTTAAAATCAGCAACGGCGTTTTTATCCGAGAAGTCCTGGCTGTATTGGAGTATATAACCAAGAGGCAGTTCCTGGGCATGACTAATTATGATTATATAATTTAAAATCAAGAATAAAAAGATGATTTTCTTCATTTGATTTAACCTTATTACCAACATAAATATTTAAACAAAAATGGTAATATGAAATCAGAATTAAAAATTAAATAGAGGTAAATCTACCAGCCAGGAACAAAATTTATTCCGAATATGCCGTTTTTAAATCCGCCATTCTGTAAAGGAAAGGCATAATATGGTTCTATAACCAGATAACCGAAGATATTTATCCTTATAGAGGTTCCTGTACTGAACAAAGGAATGCGGTCATCATCAGAGGTGCTTTGCCATTTTAATTCAGGCATATGATAGGAATCCCATATTAATCCTCCATCGAAAAATAAAGCCAGATCAGTATATAAATATTTTGATTTTATCAGTGATAAATTTTCAGGTCCGAATAAAGGCTGACCTTAAAACTTAGGAAGTCAATATAGTAAATTAAAAAGCGGGGTGTATTTCATAAACAGCCCCGCTATTGGATTTTGTTGCGTATCGTTTAATATTAATGAAATTACAATTACTAAAAGACCAGATGGCCACTAAAGTGTGTAGTTTGTCCTATTGAGCTCCCATAAATATCGTAATTGGCATCTTGACACCATATTCTTACATCAACGGTGTTCCCTGCATTCAACTGAACCGTAGCCGAACCTCCTACCATATATGAATATGATGTATAGTCCTCGGAAGCTGCTTCTGCAGCAAAGTGAGAATGTTGTGCATCGTTAATATAAAAGCCCCCATAAACCTGGCTGCCAGCAGCAACATTTTGAAGGCCAACAACAGCTGAAAAAGTATATACTCCATCATATGGAGCTGTAAATACATCAGTTGTATTATCAAAATTACTACCTATATCAAATTTTTCGCTATTAAATTCCACTTTTTGCCATGAACTTGGAGAGGTAATATTATCATCAAATGAATTGAATACCTGGAAGGCAACTTTTGGAGTATAATAAAAACTGCTGGTCAGACCATCCAGCAAGTCAGCATCTAGTCCGGAGCCTGATCCATCATCATCAAGTATTTCTGCCAATGTGGCCCCATCTGCAATGTCATCGGCCTGGACTTCACCATTCTGAATTTTAGCACTTGTCACAGTATTATCTGCTATACTTGTAGCAGGACCACCCTTTGAAGAACTTCCTGCATAATTGAAAGCGATATCATCATCACTTACTTCACCATCCAGAATTTTAGCACTTGTAACTGAATTATCAGAAATATTTTCTGCAGATTCAGAATAAAGTGAGTAGGGAACCGATAATAGTTGTGTTATCCCCATTTCCTGGTAGTTTGTTCCTCCTTCTTCATCCATAGATACTTTCATGAAATAATCATCTGCTCCCCAGTCAATTGCAGAAAGATCATCTGATGTTACACCGTCTCCTATTTTCAAAGTAACCAGCCCGTATTCATTTGTTGTTGCATTATGAGTTTCGGTATATACAGGTGTACCTGTTGGACTTGTTTGCAATATCACAATCTCAAATGAAACGTTTTGATTGTCAAGAATATCTCCAATCGGACTTCTTACAACCGCCTGGTAATTAAACATATGCGGACTCTGTGCAAAAATTGATAATGCAAATAAAAATGCGATTGAAATTAGTATTGTCTTTTTCATTTTATATTGTTTTAGTGTTTTAAAATTTTATAAGATTTTAATAGACTTTTTTCTTTATTAATAATTTTCAGAATATATTCTGACGGAGAGAGATAATTGAGATCAAGTGTAATAGTCTTTGACTCTACTTTTTTGCTCAGTACTATTTCTCCCTGTAAGTTATATAAAACAACTTCGAGATTGTTCTGCACTTCGTCGAATTCAACAGTGATAAAATCAGAAGACGGAACAGGATAAACCTGTATAGCAAAATTATATTCAAGGTTCTCAAAAGCTGTCGTAACCTCATAAGCAGGTTGCTGAAAACCCTGTGTAAGTGATACATCACCCGTACTATAGGTTTCTATAGCCAGATCCCCTAAAGTCCAGCTTAACTGTCCTGATGAGCCATCAGAATAGCCGCCGGACGAAGAAATGATTTCCTGAGAAATTTCCTGTGCAGATATGCATAATGGAAATATCAGAAAAAACAGAAAAAATGAGA
>Ga0315544_1000351_pt1 | contig 44545 bp, 35 predicted proteins | sample SalMarSW160130MG_2_FD_202543 | JGI IMG/M metagenome (GOLD analysis project Ga0315544, IMG submission 202543) | Salt marsh sediment microbial communities from the Plum Island Ecosystem LTER, Massachusetts, United States - Salt Marsh Sediment SW1601-130 ... | reverse complement strand
TTGTTTTATGCAAAGTAAAAGATTATGTAAAGTAAACTCATAAAACTATCCCTAAACTACTGAATATGAGTAATGACTTTACATAATCACTTTACATAAACATTATTGCTTAGTTAGTATCGGCAATTTTGCCGTAAAATCTAATGCAATATTGTTTATGCAACAAAAAGAAAATGTCAAAGAATTAATGGCCAATTGTATAAAGTATTTTGAATCCCATTCATTTACACAGCCAAGAATTGACCGTTACAAATCCATGTGGAAGAATTGGATAATTCCATTTATGGTTGAAAAATCAATTCATCATTATGATGCCTCGGTTGAAGAATATTTTATACGTTCTCGTATGGCAGGAAGTATTATAACTCCTGCTCAAAGGGATATAATCAGAAGCATTCATGTTTTGACTGAATTTCAGGAGTCAGGTAAAATCAGCAAACGTCGATCCAATCCTGTTGAACGAAAGCTTTCCGGACCGATAGGCACATTAATAAATCAGTTTCTTTTACACCTTGAAGCATTACGACGAAGTAAGATCACAATCAGTGACCATCGGTTATATCTCTATAGATTTCTTATTTTTCTGGAAAGCAAACAAGTCCGGGATATTGAAGATATAAAAGAAGAGCACATCATTGTCTTTGTTTCCACGTTGACAAATAACAAGATAGGTGTTGTATCATCTATTCGTTTTTTCTTAAGGTATTTATTTGAAGAGCGCATACTTCATTACGATCTGTCCTCGGTTCTTAATCATTATAAATGGATAAAAAAAGAGAAATTGCCTTCGGTTTATACTTCCGAAGAAGTATTACAAATAGAATCATCCATTAAAAGAGGCGATGCCACCGGCAAAAGAGACTATGCGATGATGTTATTGGCCACAAGACTGGGTTTAAGAGCATCGGATATAGCGCATCTGACCTTTAACAACGTTAACTGGGAGAATAGTAAAATAATTTTCCCCCAATTTAAGACCGGCCAACACATCGAACTTCCTCTGCTGACAGATGTAGGGGAAGCTATTATCGATTATCTTAAATATGGTCGTAAGCGCTCTCAGTCCCAAAGAGTTTTTCTCTATACTCGTGCACCGTTTACTGAGATGACGAATAGTGCTGTTGCGGGCGCAATCGGGCGCCTTGTAGACACATCCGGTGTTGATACCACAGGGAGAAAGCATGGCCCACACGCAATGCGCCATAGCCTGGTTAGTCGTTTCCTTGAAAATCGGGAACCAATGCCTGTAATATCTGAAGCGTTGGGTCATCATACTACGAACACTACTATGTCATATATCAGAATTGATATTGGATCGTTACGCCAATGTGCTTTAGAAGTTCCTGCGGTACCTGCACGGTTTTATGAACAAAAAGGAGGGGCATTTTATGAGTGAGAAGTTTAACTACCGAAGTATCTATGCTCCTTACTTCACGCAGTTCATAGCTATGAAACAGGGGCTTGGATATATATCATTACGTTCAGAATGGATCTTTCTTGAGCTCGACAAGTTCTTCTTTACAAAGAATCTTACAACAATAAGAATAACCAAAGAAATAGTTGAAGAATGGAGAGCAACAAGGATAAATGATGCACCCTCCACAATATATACCAAATACTCTATTCTCTCGCAGTTTTGCAGATATATGTGCAAAATCGGTTATGATTGTTATATCCCGAGAATGCCGGTTAATCACTTAAAGAACAGTTTTACGCCGCACATCTTCTCAAATCGTGAAATGGCAGAAATTTTTCGTGTCTCTGATAATCTTTGTTTGTATGACAAGCATCTCTCAACAATATTGTTTATTATGCCGGCAATCATACGGCTTCTCTATGGAACCGGACTTAGGGTCAGCGAAGCTCTATCTCTTAAAAACAAGGATGTTGACTTCGGGAAACGATGCATTTATGTCAGAAAAAGCAAAAATGGGGAAGAACGTTTGGCGCCGTTATCTGACACTTTGATTGATGTTTTGAACACATATACCTGTTACAGAAATCAAATGCCCTTACCCGGTATTAATGATAACAACGGCTTTTTCTTTGTCTCTCCAGCCGGAATATACTGCCATGCGGGTAGTGTTTATCAATGGTTCAGGAAGGTACTGGCAAAATCCGGAATACCTCATCTTGGAAATCACCAGGGTCCCCGCGTGCATGATCTTCGCCACACGTTTGCCGTTCACTCACTTGTAAAAATGGCAAAGTCAGGATTAGATCTTTATTATTCATTGCCTTTACTGTCAATCTTCCTTGGGCATAAGTCTTTAAGTGCGACAGATCAATATGTCAGGCTTACTGCGGAAATGTATCCAGACCTGCTAAAGGATGAAAAGGGTATCTGTGCTTATGTCTTCCCAAAAACAAACACCCTGACATACGATGGAAACAACTGATTTTGCAAAATACCTGAGTTCTTTCCTTACCAGGTATCTGGTGGGAGAACGTAATGTGAGTCCTAATACCATCTTATCATATAAGGACACTTTTGTACAGTTTATAACTTTTATGAGGGATCAGAAGGGTGTTGATATACAAAAGCTGACACTTGAATTTATCACAAAAGATATTGTTATAGACTTCCTTGATTGGATCCAGGAGAACAGGCATTGTAGCAATGCAACCCGTAATTATCGTCTTGCTGCAATACGTTCATTCTTCAGCTATTTACAGTACGAAAATCCGGAGCGGATGTACGAATGGCAAAAGATCTTGTCCATAAAGGTAAAAAGACATGATAAGAAAAGCATCAATTATCTTACGACAGACGGGATAAAACTTCTTCTTGAACAACCGGATCTGAGCACAAGGTATGGTCGTCGCAATCTTGCTTTGCTTGCACTTATGTACGACAGTGCTGCCAGAGTACAGGAGATTATAGATCTCACACCATCATCTATAAGATTTGATGCCCCATGTGTTGTGAAGCTCATTGGCAAAGGTCGTAAGGCAAGAATAGTTCCACTGCAAGAGGAACAAACCGTATTCTTAAAACATTATATGAAGGAGAATCATTTGCTGGAACATTATGCAAATCAGTATCCGTTGTTTTCGAACACCAGAAATGAAAAACTCACACGGGCCGGCGTAACATATATTTTAAAGACTTATGCAGAGTTGGCTCGAAAAATAAATCCAACATTGATCCCGGGAACTGTAAGCTGCCATTCTTTACGCCACTCAAAAGCTGTTCATCTTTTGCAAGCTGGAGTAAATCTGGTGTATATAAGGGATATTTTGGGCCATGTCTCCATTCAAACAACCGATGTGTATGCCCGTGCTGATTCCAAAAAGAAACGAGAGGCTTTTGAGAAGGCGTATGTCGATATGAAATCTGAGGACTCCAAAACCAGATCTTGGGAAAAGAACAGCAGTCTGTTAGAATGGCTGAATAGTCTGAAAAAATAATTTTATTTATGTAAAGTGGTACTGTTAAGTAAGATAGATAATATCATGATTATCAGAATATATTAAAGTATCACTTTACATAATCATCAACTTTGCATAAAAGAATACCTCCAGCGTCCATCGTATTTGATAAATCTCAATCATTTTTATGAACGATATATCTGTATCGGTAGTCAATATAACATGCCATTTACCATTGGCTCCCTGCTTGCTGTAAAACAACTTTAAAGAATAGCCTTTATATTCCACGGACGCCTCTTGATAATGCAAATGGAGTTTCCTGCATCTTTTGGGCTTACCTAGTGTGTTGCGTATCTGACTATGAGTTAACTGCCTGGTGCGATAATTAAATAGCGTTTTCGGTGTGCTGTACATACCTATCAAATGAACAGTCTGATTTTTAACTCTTTTTACAGCATCGATAAAGGCTTCACAAGTAAACCAACTATCCATTAGTGCGTAGTCAACCTTAAAACCCTGGCTTATTGTTCTGCGGAACATATTTATAGCCGTCTCAATCTTACTGTTATCTACTTCCTTTGACCTGTCATAAGAATGACTACCTTTCTCTCGTCTGGTCCGGTGTTGCTTTTTATAATACTTCTTCTTAAGCCCATAAGGCCTCTCTTTATTCTTACCCTTCTCACGGTGTAGAGAAAAATCCAAAGGAATAAATGATGTGCCATCCCAATAACCTGCGACTAATAATTTAAATCCAAGTATGCTTCTTCGTAAGACATGATCCCACACATAAGATACTTTCTCAATCAATCTGCCACTCTTGGGTAGTGTGCTGTCATCTACAATAAAACATCTTGGGGAGCCACCATCCTGTTTACTCTTGTCGTTAATAACATTCCTGAATTTGCATGCAAAAAGCCAAAGTATGACACGCCAACATGTTCCAGGATTGTTCTTCATCCGGTAAAAGACATCTTTCTTTATTGTTGCCAGTTCAATCAGGTAATGATTATACATACTGTTGACTGTCTCAATTCCAAGGAATGGTAATGATAGTAACATCGTGAATATGTTCTCAAAACTATATCCTCTAAGCTTAAAGGGGCCCAAAGCCTTGCACAATGATGAAAATGTAAAACTTTTCAAAGAACTCTTTATAAAATCCGGCTCTACCCAGCTATGGGTAAAACTTGTTTTTAATTCTGATATCTTATTTATACCTTTGTTTGGGAGCATGGTTATTTTGTTTTTTGTTCAACACTAATATATTGAATATTAGTGAATTAACAAATTTTTCATGCTCCTTTTATTAACTTATTTTGCTATTTATCAACCATTTATATTATCTGCGAAACATTAATAATATAAGTGATATGTCTGTAAAAATTCATTTCTTAAACCTTGGTGCAGGAGACTGTACCATTATTCAAAAGCCTTATGCCCTGACCACACTTGGTGGGTCAAATTGTAATTAACATACATAACTTTACAAAAAAGTACTTCGGTCAAGGATTGTCAAGGTTACTGTTTTTCCAGCATTAAATAGAAACTTTAAAATCTTTAAGTTCTACAATATTATTTAGCAATATAAAAATTGATAATATTAATAAGTTGAACGTAATACTCGAAAAACCTCAGATCCTTTGGAAAACTTTTTAAACATATTTCGGACAACTTGGGAGATTGATATAAAGGCCATATTTGAAAAAGGCCTAATCGTGTATGAACGGCAACTTCAATCAATCTTATATAACCAACTAAGAGTGAGACTAACTATTGACTATGAAATCTATATTGAACCTGTAATTTATCAATTAGATAAAATAAAACCAGATATGGTGATTACTAAAGATAAGAGAATAATATCTATTATAGAACTGAAATCCAAGCCGTGGGAATATCCTGAGTTTTTTAGTGATATGAAGAAACTTGTGAGATTCAAAAAAGAACTTATAAATAATAAAGAAATTGTACTAGGATGGATTCCTAAATCCGTTGACTGGTTTGAGCAAGACAATCATGAGAATTTGAAATTAACCTATAGTATAGATAAAGATTTACAACTAATATTGGCAATAATAGCAAAACATGATTCTGATATTATTACCAAGGAATTAAAAGATTACGCTAATTATATTGATATTAAAGATTTTAAAGTATTTCTTGGTTATATCAAAAAAGACGAAACGATTGAATTCAAAATGAAATAGAACTACACTCACGTTAATAGCCTATGCCTTTGCCACAGTATTAACACAGTCCTCCTACTTAGTGCCAGATAGGTTCCTATAAAATGACAGAATGCCATCTTTCTTTAATTATTTCATCTCCTCTGGAGTTTGTTTTGCAAGCACATTTAAAAGCCACACGTTCTCAAGCTCAAACCAAAGCTTTTAAAAGAGCTTGCAAAAATCAACCTCTGTGTAAGGTGACTTAAAAAACTTGTAACTTTCAACCACCCCTCTTGCATCACTTTGTCAAGCCCTACAAGCAGACCCACTAACAAAAGCATTCCAAAGAGCTGCAATTTTGCAAGCCCGTAGTTTTGTTGTATTTTTACCTGAATATTATAATATTGAGCTTTAATGAATTAGTATGGAACAATAATTTTAATACAAAACCGTGAAATTGTGTGTCTTATTATCAATATATATACATATAAAGTCATTTAATTGAAAATAATATGGTTTGTATATTTTAAGTAATTTGTCAATCTAATTATGTATTTCGCAAATTATTATAGTTAAAAAATCAATAAATAGACTTAAAGTCGTACTTGCAGAACGAAGAAGAACTAATAAAGGGTTAGCTGAAAGGGTAGGTAAAAATGCTGCAACCGTTTCAATATGGTGTACTAATGAAATGTAACCATCCTTAGAAACAATGATAGAAATAGCAGAAGTCTTAAATATTGACATCAAAGATATACTGAATTCGACAAAATAGAAATGAATATTAATAAAAGAGAGATACCAGATAGTGCTATTGATGCAGTTGCAAGATACATCAATGAGAGAAATAATAAAATCCCTTACATTCAAACAATTTTGACTGTTGATGGAAATACAGAAACTCCTCATTATTTTGAAATAATTTCATTCAATGAAATTGATAATACACCGACAAAATTTTTTGCAATTGATGGAAGTTATAATTATCAAGAATTTTATAATGGTCTTTCAATAGGCATATATACAGCAGGATACATATGTTATGATAATGGGAATCAAATTAGATTAAATAATTTGAATGACCCAGTTATTCTTGGGAAATGCTATTATCCTAATCATATTCTAATAACCAATGAAAACGATAATTATGCCATTTTTGATGAACTTTTAACCTTAGAGCCTGTTCTGAACCTGCTCAATTTTTTTGAAGATGAACACAAAAATATTTGGGGATGGGGAGAAAATACCAGAGATACTATTTCAAGTAATATATCTAAATTGTTAGGATTCTGCCAGGAAATTATTGAATGGTCTCTTGTTTATGAAATAGCAAACCTTGAAATAGTTAGAGAAGGTGACTTCATTTTAAGAGATGGAACTTTACGTTCCAATAATATAAAACAAAAATATTTAGTCAAGCTAGGTAAATATCTAAAGGAAAAAGGAATTACTATAATAGGAATAACGAAAAACTCACCCATAAAATTAGAACTATCTTCATCTTTTAAAAAGATAGATAGCTATTTGCAGGACGAACTTAAACCAAAATATCCTTTTACAATTAATGACTCAAAAAGACAAAAATTATGTTGTTGGTTTGAAGTCTCTGAAGAAACACTAAAAGCGGCATATAGTGGTGATATGTATGCAAGGAAGAATATTGAAGGAGGAAGGGGATTTGGATTATTTTTTACAGCAAGGTTGGACTATGTTGAAAAGCTACAAAATTATGATTGGATTATTATTGATGTTAACATTTTCGACGCAATTCCAAGTATTGACCAGAATGACTTTAAAAGAGATTATAATAAATTAAAATACTTATTTAAAGAATTAACCAGACTAACACAAGAACATTATATATTAGGTTATCCTTATCCATTAGTGGAAGTTCATAATTTTGTGACGCTTAAAAAGGAATTCAAGGAAGAAATAATTAAACGAGTTAAATTTTCATTATTTAAAGATCAGAAAATGGATAACGTTGAAATTGAAAATCTATTTTTTGATATTCATGAAAGGTTTTAAACAATGGAAAATAGAAGAAAAGACTTTGGTGTTTTGTACGGGCAAAAAACGACAGAAGAGCACCTTCTAATTTATTCTTCATATGAAGATTCAAAAGCCAGTCCAAATACCGGTGATTTTATTGTTTTGACCCAAAGAGATGAGGGTGGAAGAAAATTTCTGGCACGTATTGAAGCAGAAATATATGACGAAGACCCTATTTTTCGTTCACAAGATAAAACATTAGTTTCTGTACATTATGCTAGAATTGCAGAAAGAGAGCTTTCTGAAAGAGATAAGCAAAAAATATTCAGCTACACATATAAAATAAATCTCCTTGGAACTTTCACAAGTGATGGAAAAGATTTTTCAACTGCTGTAAGAAAATTACCATCAGTATCTTATTTAGCAAGATATATTAATCCTGTCGAGTTTGACAATATCATTAATGGAGTGAATCAACAAGGAATACCAATTGGTAAATTATGTATAGGCGAAGAAATACATCTTGATAAAAAAAATATCTTATTTGATATTGAAAAACTTAGGGAAAAACGCACCATGATTTTTGCTCAATCCGGCTTTGGTAAAACAAATATGATGAAAGTTTTACTATATAATATGTTAAATGACACAGGTTATGGGAAATTGATATTTGATTTAAATGGCGAGTATTGTTTCAAGAGTAAAAAAACATATGGATTAGCAGATATAGATGAACCCAAAGTAAAAGATAATCTTGTATTATTTACAGATAAAAAATTTGACGATAAGTATATAGACAGATTTATATACGGTGGAAAGGTTTTAATAAATATGCCATCTCATTTAACCGTTAGTGATATTTTATCATTTGGTGCTGGTTTCTCTGAAGTAATGAAATCATTTTTACTTTATCTTGAGGAGGAGCAAGTTTCTAATTTTATTCAAAAAATTGATACTTACGTCAGTAATCCAGAAAACTTACATCGTGATTTCTCAGACTTCTTTGGGACCATAAAAAAAAAAGAGCCTGATACCAGTGCTAGAAGAACTATAATGGCTATTCGAAAACGAATAAGCAGATTAGTTGACGAAGGTAAAGGATTGCATTTATCCTCATCAACTATGATGGAAGATGTCTTTAAATATCTAAAACAAGGCAAAACAGTTGTTGTTGATTTATCATTAAAGGATAGTTATGATGCCAATGTAATTTCTACCATATTAGTCCGTAAACTCTTTGAAAATAATAAAATGTATTTTACTGAGCAGAAAGATGAGAAAGTTATTGATTGTGTAGTATGTATAGAAGAAGCACAAAATGTAATTTCTGAAGAATTTGTAAAATCAAATGCTAACCCATTCGTAAGAGTAGCAAAAGAAGGTAGAAAATTTAAGCTTGGTTTGATAGCAATAACTCAAAGGCCTTCGGCAATTGCAGACGAAATTCGTTCACAAGCAGAAAATTTCTTTGCATTTTATATGGGCAATTCTGATGATATTCGGGCACTTGTAAAATCAAATATTAACTATGATGGCGTTATTGCCAAGTTTCTTCAAACTGAAACAATTCCTGGCAACCTTTTTATGGTATCAGCCAAACAATCATTCGCATTACCTTTACGAGTTGTACAATTTGAAAAATTAGTCCATAAAAAAGTTTATAATGATTCTAAACTAATTGAATTTGATGCTTAATATTGCATTTAAACATAGCGAGTTAACTACTTCTTTGTTAAATCAAGGTATTTATGATTTAAACTTTCAAGACAAACCAATTGAAGAACAAGTTAAGATTTCAATTTTAAAAGACCTGTTAAATCTAAATTGGAATATTAATATTGGCAATAACAAAATAGAAGTAACACCGCCTGTACAGTATAACAAGAAAGTTATCCGTCAATCAATGGCTGTTAAGCGTGATGAAATAATTGCTCATAACAGAATATGGATATCTAAACATATCAATCTTGCAAGGAATAATTTAGCAATGGGATATGAAGTTTTAAAATCTCCTATCATTCCTAAGATTGAAATCTGTGAAACGAGAAAGCAACATAATTTATTCAGGATTTACAGGTATTATTGGTCATCGCCTTATAGCGATTATGTCGGTCGGCGAATTAAGTTGATTATAAGGGATTATGGGATGAAAAGTCACCCTGTGATTGGCATTGCAGCATTAGGCAGTCCAATAATTCATATTCCAGAAAGAGACGAATTGATTGGTTGGGATGTTGCAACAAGAACAAAAAATTTAGTCTATGCAATGGATGCTTATGTTCTGGGAGCATTACCACCATATAATTATCTATTAGGGGGCAAGTTAATTTCCTATATTCTTGCTTCGAAAGAAGTACGTGATATATACAAAAAGAAGTATCAAAACCAAATTACGCTTATTAATAAAAGAAAAGTCAGCGACTTAGTAGGTATTTTTACAACCAGTCTATACGGTCAAAGTTCTCAATACAATAGAATAAAATTTAATGATAATCTTTTGTATATTCCGTTTGGTTCCACTAAAGGGTATGGAACCTTACATTTAACAGAATACACAATTGATAAAATGCGACTTTATCTTAAAGAAAAAGGCATTGAAATTGGGTATAAATTTGGTGATGGCCCGAGTTGGCGTATGAGATTAATTAAACATGTAGGTACTCAACTTGGATTTGATGCAGATTTTTTATTAAAACATTCATTTAAAAGGAATATTTATTTTGTTCCTCTTGCAGATAATAGTGTTGACTTTTTGAGGGGGGATACCAGAAAACCTAATTATTTTGATTGGAAAATGGATGATTTGGTGGATTATTGGAAAGAACGATGGTTAGAAAATCGTAAAAAAAACTTATTTATAAGAAATTCTGTCTATAACTTTCTTCCTGTAGATTTTAGTATATTATGAGTAAATAATATTTTTCAAAATCATGATTGAATATAAATATACTGATTATAACGAATATTTAAAAATACAATATGAGACTAATTTACCTAGAATAAGTTGGACTATCGATAAACAATTTTTAAGACTTGAAGATATTGAAATTATTAAAAACACATTCCAAGGAAGAAAATGTCTTTGTCTTGGATGCAGGCATGATATTGAATGGTATCACTAACCAGCACAGTATCCTGAACTGCTGATACTGTTGAATGATTGTCAGGGCAACCGATAAATGCTCCAGAAACAATTGTACAAATGATGATAGCTAAGTTTTCCATGTTGTAAAAGTTATAAAGGATAGATAATATGATAATGCATCATTATTAAAATTCAACCTCATATTTCATTTCCACCGATTCCCAGTAAATCTGTCTTATCCTGATATTCCGGATATGGATCTTGCTGCAATAGGCTTCAAAACCAACCTTAGTATATTTTTGATTATCAATCGAATCAGGATCCATGGCTTCGAGTAACAACTTTCCATCAGCAATTATGAAACAATGACCGTCGATACTGCCTGCCTGAATGCGGTAGATTTTTCCCGGTTCAAAATCGAGCAATGGTGTTCCTACCATAAATCTGTAATCATTTGATTTTTCAATCCCCACTTTGCCGGTCCACCAACCCTGAAGACATGCCACATAGGCGATGCCCCGTTGATCAGGTTCAGAAAGCCATTCACCATTCCACATCACATTAATGTCATGTGAAGAGGGCATTATGGTTTGTGCATCAAATTCGACCATCACATTCCCCGGGAAATCCTGCTTGATAATTGCCATTCCCGGCCAGTTTCCAGGGTTTTCACCCACTAGCCAGCTATTTTCCACCCTCCATTCGCTCTTGTGAATGGTCCAATCGTTTTATAGCGATTCCCTGGCAATCGGCTTGTCGTATAAAACATGAGACGAATCGTACATGATTCGTTTTTTCATAAGAGGAAGTGTCTTCATCAATTGTTATTTTGATATAGGTATTGGATTATCAGATTTCATTGACAATGTAACCTTTATTGATCCTTTGAATTCAGGGATTTCAACTAATCTCTGACTGATGTTCTCTTTTTCCCCGGTAAACAGGTAAACAAAGCTTTTTGTATCGGCATCTCCTTCAAGTGAAATATCTATACGATCTTTCGCTTTATAAAAAGAAGATTTAGAGAGATTTGACGTTTTATGAGCCCTGACAATTTTTAAGGCCTCATCCATTGTAAGCATCATGGGGTTATAATCGCTGATTCCACTGGAGATGAGCCTTAGTTCTTCTTCCCAGCATTCTGGTTTGATACGGAAAATATAGTCGGTTTCGTGGGTAAACAATACAGCCAAAGCCATTGAAGAAAGGGCACGTTTTAATTGACGTACACCTCTTGCTGCTGATATTTGAGTCTGGTTATCAGGCGCCCATTCGTAACCATAATCATCCCTGATTTCAGTTAGACTATTAAAGAATTTATTCCCATTAATATCAATAAAGTCAGCATAATATACGGCTTTTAACCCTCTCATGGCAGGATTATTGGTAACAGTTCCGGGGTTTTCATATAGTCTGAAGGGTGCCCCTTTTATCCAGGGTATGCTGTCAGCATAAGGGGTATCGATGGCTTTGTTAATCCCAATAAATTCCATCCCCCATTTTTTGGATACATGCGGGATGATATTGCTTCCCATTTCATACCAATGTGCCAGAAAATAATTTGACATTGGTAATGGCTGATTTTTTGCATACCACTTATCAACTGCCTCAAGACCCCGCATAGCTTCTTCATAACTCCATGGCTTACCATTGTGGTGATCAAAATAAATAAACTCATCATAGGATTTTACCCTTAGTGGAAGAGCATCTGGGGCATAGTAAAACCTGGTATTTGTCTGGTCGATGTTATTCCCTATATAGCTTTCAGTTGGTTCATTACTCCTTTGGACCCGGTTCGGCCGACCAAAGGCATGGGGCGATGCATTGGCCTGATTGTTAAGTATATAACCACGTAACTCTTCAATAGCAACAGGGCTCAGGTTATAAATAAATAGTCCAAGCCATGGTTTGAATCCATATTTATTGGCTGTTTTTATCCAGTATAATGGAGATTGGTGCATCAGTTCACCTCTTCCCGCTACATCATCGACCCTCATTGTGACGAGTGGTGGTAACCCGCGCATGACGAATGGTTTACGGGCAGCCCATACGAACGAGCGCCAAAGGCAATCATCAAGCCCCATCATTGGCCCTACAAAATAGGTTTTCATCCAGTCCATAGATGTGAACTTAACACACCGTTCCTCACCTGTCTCAGATACCAGCAATAGAGGTTGTCCATCAGCAAACACAATGGATTTCATTGTCCCTGTTGTAATATTCCTGATGTGTAATCCGACCGAACTTTTAATGGTATCTGTTTTTTCATGTAAAGCTGTTATATAATGACCAGTATTGAAAGAAATTAATCTTACACTATCGGTTGACTGTTGCGAATCCATATTATTGAGTGGCCAATCGGGATCGAATGAAACAATGCCGGCACCTTTTGATTGAATCTTCTTTATAAGTTTGGAAGCTATTCCCGGGTTTTTCATATCGTGCCCGATGATAACAAGGGAGTAATCACCAACACGTTTTGATATTTTTTTTGTATTTATATCATCTATTTCATATACAATCCCGAAATGATCGAGATAGGGGAGAAGATATGATCTGGTTCTCATTGACAAGGAATCTGACTTATCAATGAGAACCAGAGTTACCATTTTTTGCTGACTGAAACAGCAAAGGTTCGTTATTAAAACAAGAAGTAAAACATATAACCATTTCGAATTTTTCATTTCATTTTTCTTTTCCGTATTGGTTATTTTTTGTTATTACAACTGTTGATTCAGCATATACAACCTTTTAAGCTCTCCGATTACAAAATTGTCAGCTTCAGTATCGAAGCCGAGATTCTTTATCAGAGTCATTTCAAACTCTTTTGCAAGTGATTCCAGTAAGACAAAATCCGGCTTAAAGATATTTCCATCTTCATCTCTTGCCTTGAAATATAAACCATACAACATTGCCTTAAGTATCATATCATAAGTCATTCCAACCTGATTTGCCAGATGAATTGCACCCATAAAGCGGTCGTCGGATCCAAGCTTCCTGATTAAGTCGTGACCAACACGGTAAATGGTATCCTGTAGTGCCCTGTTATGAAACCGTGATAGCAAATCATCAATATGATCTTCAAGATTACTCATTATAAAATCTTCGGTATAAGCGGCCTTTAAAATGGCTGCTGATTGAAGCATCACATTCCTTGTAAAATCATAAACCTCAGTGTCATCCAAAACTTCAAACATATATGTGGCTTCCGGATGTCTGTTAAAACCAAAATAGGCTGCCGTTGCATGGCCAAGGTTATGAATAAACGCCTTCCGGTCCACCCATGCCTTTATATTGTCTTTAGGGACAAGTCCTTTAATATTAGGGATTGGCGACTTAAATCCCCTTTTATCAAGAATCAAAGTGTTATATGGTTCGGCATAAATCATAAGCGGATCTTTATCCATATCTGCCTGAGTCATTATGGGTACCATTTTACCAATGCTTGTTTCAATCAATCCGACTAGTTTTTCGAGAGGATAATCGGGCGGGAGAATTCCTTTTAGGCGTTCTCTGAAAAAATCACCAGCATCCCGCATGTTTTCTGCAATTATAATGTCAAGGGGACAATCGCTATCCCGGTTGAATCTTAATTTTAATCCGGCGGCAATAATAGGAATAACTTTTTCCAGCGAACTTTTACCTACAGATACAGCAAGTATTCCAGCTGTTGAAATGGTTTCGATAACCTGTTGTTTTTCAAATGCTGGTATAGCCTGAACATCAGGGACTATAACCTCTTTTTCTTTCTCCCCTTTAATTATCACACGATAACTCCCCCGGGTGTTCAGACCGGCCACAATCACAGGATCAGTATCAATAAATACGACCTTGTAGCCGCTGCATCCGAAGAGCTGCCCGATAAATGAACGGCCAATCTTGCCGGCTCCAAAAATCACTATTTTCCGGGATTCAACCGGATATTTGCATTTTGCAGAACCCATAATTATTCTCTTCAAGACATCTTTTCAGAATATATCGAATAGTAAATTCATATTTAGTTCAGGCTGAATTATTTAATAGTTATGTTCTTCGTATTTTCCAAGTAAAGTTTAGCGTCTGATAGTTGTGTTATCTTTTTCCCATGAACAGTCAGATTTTCGACTGTAACATTCTCAACCAGATGAGCTTTATCTGATCCGTAAAAGACCGAAAAAGGGAAAATGCCATCAACCACACTCACGTTTTTCAGAGTTATATCCTTGATGTGACCACGATATTTCATCCGGCTCTCTTTGTCTGCTTCCGGAACAGCAAGTACATTATCCCATATCCCATGAATGTAGAGTTTATCAACTGTTGCCCGGTCGCGGATCCCATCTTCTGAGTAAATTGACCTGAAAATTGCCAGGTCAAACAGTTTCTGGTCAGTGCCTTCCACCCTGAGATCATCAACCAGAATTTTGCTAACAACACCTCTTCTTGCATTATGAATACTGAAGGCAGCCCCTCCTTCAGTGTGGATAACATCGTTATTAATAAAGCTGACATTGGTGACATTCCCTGAAAGTTCAAACCCTATTTCTATTGAATTACCCCATAAAGCATTCCAGAAGACGCAATTTTTTACCATGACACTATCAACATCGTAGAATGGACCAGAAAGGAGCTGGCCTGGGGCCTGCTGTGCCGGGCGTTGCTGACTTGCAGGAGCCTGTCCGGCAGGAGGTTGGGGTCTTGCATGGCTTTTTATAGCAATACAATCATCTTTTGTATGAACGAAACTATTCGTAATAATTACATTTTTTGTGCTTACTATATCGATGCCATCATCTCCGCCATTATCACTTATGAGCTTTATATTGTTGATATTTACATTATTGCAAAGAGTAGGTACGACATCCCAGGTCTTACTATTGTAAACAGTTATGCCTTCAATGGTAATATCTTTGCATTCATTAAATAAAAGCAGCCCGTTGGTACCGCCTCTTCTTCCGGTTTCTAAGGCAGTTTCATTGGTTTTATTTGCCAGAGCACATGAATCCATGAACTGCCTGCTGTATGAGCCGTCGAGAATACCTAGCCCGCGGACTTTAATGTTGCTGACATTTCTTGCTTTTATATTTCCAACGACAATTGCCCCACCTTCAATATATACCTGTTGGTTATCTTTCAGGTTAATTGTGCCGGGATAGTGAATTTTACCTGACTCGAAGTATAATACATTTTTATCAGTACGATCAGGTTTACCGGTTTCCGGAGCATTGGCAAAAAGGTAAAGTGGGATTTTAATACTTCCATTAAGCTCAATGCTGAACTGACCCGGTTTATTGATTTTAAAAGTAATTGTGCTATCGCTGTTCTTAAATACAGGCTTAATGCCTGCAGAAAGTGGCCTTACGTCAACCCACTTAATGTCGCGGGTTAATGATTTGATAGCTATTTCAACCGGTTTATTCATTACAAAACTGCAAAAAGCAGCGGGTATGGGTGATGAATAAACTAATGCATTTTTCCCATCAACAGTTACACTGAATTCCGGAGAGGGATTAAAGCTGGCCTGATTTACAGGAACGGCAACCCTGTTTTGAGCAATTACTAAATCGGTTCCAGGAAAGATCATTATATAGTAATGAAATTGTTATTTCCAAAGAATTAACGCAGCGAGATTTTGTTTTCATTTTGGTAGTTTTTATAGAATTTATTTCATTCAAAAATATTCTGTTTTATTCTTTCTTACTGAGAGTGCATTTTCCCATGAGAATTTTTTGACTCTTTGGGGAACCAGGATTGGCCGTTCCGGCAAATCCGTCGATTAGGAGATCTTTTACTTCAAGACATTCGATGCCATGTGTAAAAAATTCCGGAAGACCTTCTCCCCATTTTAAACCAAAGTTACGAATGGCAAGATTATCAACAAATTGCGCAAAAAAACCGGGAATGTCATGTTCAAATATCTGTTTTTCAAGGATTGCTGCCGGTCGCAAATCGAAGTTGCCTCCTTTAGTCATCGTTTCTCGGCCTTTCATTACCCGTAGTTGAACATTATTGAACTGGATATTCTCCATATGGCTCTTTTCGTCTCCATAGACGAGTATCCCCTGTCCCCCAGTTGCGGTGATATTGTTAAACTGCACATCTTTAATCTGACCTGCAGGTTGTTCCGGAAACCTTGAAATAGCCGATAAATGTATAGGTTCTCCATTTCCCCACCAGATTCCGTTATGAAGGCGTGTTTCAATAATGATATCGGAGAAAATCAATTCTTCAATATTTGATGCATCGTGCGCGAAAATGCCTATCCCCCTGTTTGATTCTGAAATAACTATATTAGTAAATATACACCTGCGTATCGGGTGTTGTCCATAACCAATTCGTATAGCCGATGACCGGGATTGCAGATGACAGTTTGTTACCTGGATATTCTCAGCGTAAATGGATTTATTTCCATGTGTATATTTATCCTGCTCTTTTGAATCAAAACCAGGAGTGTTTTCTATTTTTGCAAAACCGGTAACAATTATGGCATCGTCACCGGCCCGTATTTCACAATTGGCAATTCTGACATTCCGGGAAACAGTAATATGGATCCCGTCACTATTGGGAATCATTAGATTATTAAGAAGTGAAATCCCTTCAACCAGCACATCCTCACAATAACCAAATCGTATTGCCCAGATGGGAGTATCTTTAACTGTTATGTCTTTAATTGTGACCTGGTTGCAGTGGAAAAACACAATTGTCATTCCCGGTCTTGGTTTACGCTTTATCGGACCATCAGTAAAAAATACTCCTTCAGGCAGATAGTTTTCCTTTTGCCTGGTTAACATTTTATCGTACTCTTTTGTGGCGCCCAGACCACTGCTAACGGTGTGGTTTTTATCCGGTTCATAAAACTGTGAACCCATGGCATTTATTACACCTTTTCCTGTAATACTGATATTAGATGCATCCTGGCAAAATATCATACCATAACGTCCGGATCCTACTACAAAATCATTCATGTTTTCACTTGACCTTAGCTCTGCACCCTGTTCAAGATAAAGGTTGATATTACTTTTGAGGATAATTGTTCCTGTTATATATATACCTGCCGGAACAACAACCGTTCCACCACCGGCTTCGTTACAGGCATCAATTGCTTTCTGAATAGCAGGAGTCGATAATTGATTCCTGACAGCACCAAAATCCAGAATGTTATACTCTTTGGCACCAACTGTTTGTATTGCAACTAAAACTAATGTAAGAAGTAAAGCATTATTCTTCATTTTTTTGTTTTTTATATTTCAGAACTGGGTGTAGAAATTTGTGAATAAGAATTTTAAATTATTTATCTTAATGCGATGCGGATATTTTAAGTCATCTGATCTCCGACATTATTTATTTATCTTAATTTTGTTTCCATTTGTGTGAAATATCTTCAAAACCCCGCCTTTTTCGAGCGGTTTCCATGTCCAGCAATTTGACACCGGATTCTTTACTTCTTTAATTATAGTTCCATCTACAGCAATTAATTTGGGTTTGAAAGTCAGTCGGGGAACTTCATTTGACTGGTTGTCAAAAGTTGAATAGGCGATTTTGTCAGACTGATAGGTAATCCCTTAAATTACAGAAGTTGAGCGCAATAAATGGTTTTCTCCTAGAGGAGCCCATTCGGGAATTGCCGCCATTCCCTCCATGAAATGTTTGATATAGTCGCTATAGCCGTCACTGAACCAGCATTCGGGGCCCCAAAAAGGACCTGTGCGAACAAGGCCGTCGTTCTCAGTGCAATAGGATGTCACGTTAAAATACCTGTAAGCTTCTTCCTTATACCATGAATCACCCGTTTTTTCATACCAAAGGGCGCAAAGCGATGCATAGCGGGCCGTATGGCTTCCCATAGGCTCGTAGCACCAGGTTTGTTCCTTGATGGCATCCAATCCATCTGTCTTAAATGCATTTGCGCCCCAGTGGATCAAAGAAGGTACATTGGTGTCGATATATTTATCATTTTCCGGATGAGCAACCAGATACTTGGCTAGTTCAATGGGTGTAATCTGTACCCTGTTTGCTGTTTCCGGGTCATTTGGAATATCTTCAAAATAACCGTTCCAGATAAACGAGGTCATGGGGCCAGTTTTTGAATATAACCAGCGCCATGCAGCATCTGCAGCTTTCTGATAGGTATCAGTTTTATCCTGAGAAAGATTTATTTTCGATTTAATCCGGATTAATTCCCTGAGCAATTTGACCGGCTCCAAAACATTTGAGCAATATTCGCTTATGACTATTCCATTTCTGGCATTAACACGGAAAGGCCAGGGTGATTTGTTAACATTAAATGTTGCAAAAGGAGAAGCATCGTAAGGTTTGGCTCTTACATATTTTGCCAGTGCATCGGCACAACTTATGGCAGCATTAAGATACTTTGTTTCACCTGTAATTTCATAAAAACGGAGGTATGCATAGCCAAGTTCTCCGACTTTATCAGGTTCAATGACATGGAGCCCGTCACCAACCATACCATCAGTTTCATTTTCAGTGCCTCCCTGGTATATTTTCGAAAACGGATCGGCGCTGGCATAAGGTACTTTTGGCCATTTCCAACCCTCTGGCGTTGTTCCGTTTTCAAGCTGGTAATCGAGCATGCTTTGAACCAGTTTCAGATATGAATCGTCTCCGGTATAAACCCGATACTGAACAACAAGACTTTGAACCGATCCGGCATAAATACAAGCCGGATTATTTATCCAGTGTTCGGCAACGATATTCTTTTGCGAGGTCATATGAGGGCCCTGGAAACAACATGTTACCAGGTACATAGGAAGACCTGTTTTTGGTTCAAGGGGTGTGTTTTTTATAAATTCCGAAGCCAGTCGAACCACCTTATCATAAGCATCTCCTGGAATTTCAGGTTTGTACCAGCCAAGGATACGTTGTTGATTATCCTTTATGATCCTACGCCCGCACAAAGTGTCCTTATTGGAAATTTTAGCGAGTTGTGCAGAAATATTTACAGATATTAAACAACTGATAGTAAGTAAAATTAGTCTGTTCATTTTTCTCAAATTTAAATTCAGGTAGTTGTGATATTATTTAAATAGATCTGTTTCTGTTCATCAAAGGAGTCCTGGTAAAAAAGAAAGCATACAAGGTAATTACGACAAAACAAAAGAATGGAACAATGTACGACAATTGAACCCCGAATTTATCAGCAATCATACCCTGGATCGGAGGGAATACTGACCCACCGACTATGGCAAAGTTCAATAATGCGGAACCCTTACCGGCAAAAGCGCCGATATCTTCGATGGCAAGGCTGAAAACAGTAGGAAACATAATGGATAGAAATAACCCTAAGCTTGCCAGAATATACTCATTGTAACCGGTTTCCAGGGAAATAACTACTAGATAGCATATTATCATAATTATCCCATAAAATCCGACAAGCTTGTGGGCTCTGACGATACGAAGGATAAAAACGGCGGTCAATCCCATGGTGGCAGCTAAAATGTAATAAAGTGTCAGATATTTAGCTGCTTCCGTTTCCGAAAGGCCAACTACCTCTTTAAGGTAAGGGATAAAAAAACCGGCAGTACAGGCCTCTGCGCCAACATAAAAAAACATGGCAATCACTCCAAAAAACAAATGTCTGTGCCTGATGCTTTCCCTGAATAACCCGGGGATTGAAAAACTATCCTCTTTCGCAGCTTTAAGAGAAGGCATTTTAGAAAAATATATCAAAACAGCAATTGTCAGAATGGCAACAGCCAGCAACATATAAGGAAAATGAAACCTGATTTCGCCGCTATTTTTATAGATCAGCGCTGTGGCAACAAGCGGTGTGGCAGCATATCCGATCCTCGAAAACACCTGTACAAAGTTCATCCGGATATGTGCCCCTTCCTTATCGCCAAGCAATGTGATGAAAGGATTGGCGGCTACGTTAATAACGGTTATTCCGGTCGACAGTGTAAAGATGGCCATAAGAACAAAAAGATATGAATCGAAAAAACGGGCCGGAATAAAGAGCATGCACCCGAGGGAACATGTGATAAGGGCAACCAATAAACTTACCCTGTATCCATGGCGGTGGATCATCCAAGCTATCGGCAGAGGGAAAATGATATATGTAAGGTAAAATGAAAACTGGATCATTGTAGCCTGGGTATAGTTCAGTGAAAAATACTGAATCAGGGATGGCAGCAGGATATCGTTCATACAGAACATCGAACCTACTGTTAAAAAGACCAGGCAAAGAAGGATCAGAGGTTTATATTGATGTTTCATCAGACAGGATTATGGTCATAATTCAGAATCCAGTACAACTTCAATATCCAGTAGATTACATAAATCCACCAGTTCGTTCACGTAAGTGCCATATACAGCGGCAAAGTGCTGTGACTGAACATGATCTAAAACCTGCCTGACGGGCACATCGGTATAAAATTTAATACTGGGCCAGGACGGTAATGGGACACCCATCTCAACCCATTTAGGCTGTTCTTTTCCTTCTCCGGTAACAATGTGCATACGGTAACCCTCTTTGGTTTCTGAAAGACAGGCTAGTGTCATCCGTCCTTTTTTCATATTGGAACAATGAGCGATGCCTTTTAAAAGTACTGTTGAAATATACTTTATCTGAGGTTTATCTTCAATGAAGTCGGAGGGGCAGTATCCATCTTCACCTAATAATATCCATTCGGGATGATGCTCATAGTGTTCAATAAAGGCTACTTGTTTTTCTGATATCCATTTGAGCATAAGCTGAGCAACTGAATTACCAAGATCATTTTCATCAACATAAGGGTAACCGGCATCGGCTACAAGTGACGAAGGAATAGCATGGGTCATTCCCATTTCGAGATCGATGCCATCCACACACTTGTAAGAAAATGTATCGAAATTTTTTTCTTTACAAAGCGCCACTGTACCCATATATAAACGCACTGCTTTTTCGACAACTTCAACATCCGGATTACCAAGCGGATATTCCCAGTCTTTTGATACCCGTTTTGTTTCTTCCTTTACTGCCTCGTCAGTTATAGAATCCATTTTACGTTGAAGCTGAAGCATATCCATACTTTCAATTTCAGGTCCTATAAGGTCGCGCAATCTGGTGGGATTAATACCAGTGGAATATAGTCCCATGTCGTTGTAACCGATTGTGCCCAGGCGTGCATGTCGCAGCCTTTTCATTGTGTTTGCGGCTTTGGCGAAAGACAAGATTCCTTCAATATCCATAGGCGAATCGGGGGCATTGAACAGGTACTTAAATTTAATACCCCATTGTTCCATGGGAAAACGCATGGATGTAGAACCTGCACCGGCAGCAGGGGAGATAAGCGTTCCCTTTTCCCCGAACTTTCCTTCATGATCGGTAAATCCGCCAAAACTATAAAGAATCATTGGCTCGTTCCTGAACTCATGCAACACTCTGAAAACACCACGGGTGTCTATCCAATTAATAATATTGACAAACAGAAAATCCCACTCTTTTGATTTCAATTCCCTGATTGCTCTCTGAGGTTCAGGGCCTTCACCAAAAACAGGATCAGTCGCGATTAAATCAAGTCCTGCCTCTTTGAGTTGTTTTTCAGCCCTGCTGCTGATCATCTTCAGATTAGTCGGCTCATAAAACATTGTTCCGAATGATACATATCCTGCTTTGATCTTTTTCATGATGAAAATATTATTTAGTTTATAGATTTTTTACAAAAAATGGCAAATTGGCTGTCGAAAACTTGCCCTTACCATCGTAAACATATACGAAAAGCCTGTAAGCCCCTTCATTCAAAGGTGTCGAAAAGAGAATATCAGCATCTTTCAGTTCGATCAGGCCGGGAACAGGCTGTGGTTCCTTTTCACCCTGACCGGCGTATGAAGCATAACTGGCTTCGGGCCTTATTTCCCATGCATAGTTCAGTACGTCGCCATTAGCGTCGGTGGCAAAAGCCTTTGCCTTAAATTGTTTGCCCTGGCTGAGATAAATACTTCTTATGTTTTGATAGCCCAAAATCAACATTGAATCGAGCAAAGGAGCATAGTTGTCAGGTTTCTTTCCCAGCCAGAGACGGTGCATTACATTTACTGTGGCCGATTCGTTACCGTTTTTATCGAACATACAAAACTAGGTATGTGTAGTTTCCTGTTTAAACCCCGACCAATAGAAAACAAATTCACCGAGACATTCCCTGGGTTCCCCGGCTACTGCAACAAGGTATTTATTTTCATAACATAGCGCTTTCTCAAGGCCGGTCTGTTCGTATGGCGCTTTCCATTCGGTTTTTGGTGTTTGCCAGTACCCGTTGGGTCCCCATTCAGTAATTACATATGGTTTCTGCAACCCATATTTTTTCAATGCTCCCGGAATACGGTACATATCGCCATAAGTATTGATCCCCAGTAAATCGAGTGCAGGACAGCGCTTTACGATCTCAGCTATTTTTTCAATCATGCTGGTTCCTATCACTGTCATTACCGGATGATCGGGGTCGATTGCCTTAATACCCAATGCTATGTCATTTATTGCATCCCATAATTTCAGGTTGTATGGCAGGGTAGGAGGTATGAAATCAAGTTCATTGCCGATTGCCCACATTAGGACAGCAGGATGATCTTTAACTTCCCTGACTATAGTAAGAATTCTCTCTTTTTGTTTTCTGACTGCAAGAGTATCGTTATAATCAAAGCCGTTCCTTTCGGCTCCTGCCGGAAGATTGACCAATACTTTTAATCCCAGTGACTGCATCTTATCGAGATCCTCATAACCTGAACAGACCGAATTTCCACCATAGATAGATATCCTTTCCAGATATTCACTAGCAATGGCATCTTTGATAAAAAAGGGCTCGCCATCAACCAATAGTTTAAATGCGCCATCATCTACGGTAATCTGCACCTTTTGACAAAAGGAGGGCCCGGCTAATCCTGAAAAGAAAACCAGCATCAGTATTCTAGCTATTTTGTAAAAAGGTTTTATCATTTAAATAATTTGATATCAGATTACTCAAAGATAAATTCTTTGTCCTGTCTTAAAGGATTCCAGTGCCGCTGTCATCAGGCGGTGGCTAAGGAGCGTTTCGTCAGGTAAAACGTTACTGAAAGGATGGTTAGATCTTTTGCCACTGAATTCGAGCATAAAAGCTCCAATCATTTGTTGAAAAGCATCAGAGAAGCCAAATTCAAAAATACCGCCGGTGATGGAGGGTATAAATGACTGAGAACCAATGTCAACTCTTGTCCATCCTTGTTCTTTACCCGTAGTTTCCAGGTAATAAAAAGATTTGGGATCATGGGTTGTGAATTTCATCGAGCCCTCTGTCCCGTATACCTCAATGAACCAGGTATTAGTCTGCCCCGGGGCCATTCGTTTGGTTTCAAAAACAAGTGTAAACTCCTTTCCGCTAAGCGGATCGTCGCAATGGGTCGTAATTATAGCATTGTCAAAGGTAAGGCAAGGTACAATGTTTCCCTTACCATCCGGGCGTGTTTCGGCTATTTTCTGTAGGTCTGCAAAGACCCATTTGGGCTTCCATCCCATGCGGAATGGAATATGCTGAGTGTGAAGGCCAAGGTCGCCCATACAGCCATATTCACCGTTTATTTCTACAATCCGTTTCCAGTTAATAGGTTTGCTCAGGTCCATATCGCTTGCATGATGAAAACCGCATTTTACTTCAATCAGCCGTCCGTATTTCCGGGTTCTCAACCAGTCAATCACACGCTTTGCTCCCGGGAAATAAGGAAATTCTGAACTACACCGTATTATAAGGTCGGGTCGGTTTTTAATTTCTTTCAATATGTTAATATTGGCTTCCAGGTCAATACCAAAAGGCTTTTCACCCAGTAGATGTTTACCAGCCCGAATTATGTCTGTGTATATCTGTTGGTGAAGATTATGCGGCACAGCACAATAAATAGCATCAATATATTCAGAAGTCAGGAGTTCCCGGTAATCGGTACAGGATACTTTAATGTCATCGAAGTTATTGAGAAACCATGCACGGGCAGTTTCATTACTGTTATCACAAATGCCCGTAATAACAGGTTTGGTAAGGTTGTCGTCCAATAAATGAAACCAGCGCGCAACCGCACTGGCAAACTCTTTGCCCATCAAACCCAGACCGATGATCCCGAACCGAATAGTTTTACCCTGCATTCTAATAATTTCAGATGTGTAAATTAAAAATTTCTTTTGGATTATTTAGTTTAACAGTAACCGAATTCCTTTTCCACTTCAGTAATTGCATCTTCAATAATATCCATTCCAAGTGAGGCGTATTTTTCGTCCATAATAAGTGGCGGCGACATTCGCAGAATGTGTCCGGCCGGAATCCATGCAAGACCTTTACGGAATGCTTTCTGATATACCAGCTTACCGGCTTCGTCAAAAGATTCTTTGGTTTTTTTGTCTTTCACCAGTTCAATACCCAATAAAAATCCTTTTCCTTTTACATCGCCAATGATAGAATGTTGATCTTTCATCTTAAGTATCCGTTTCATAAAGAAATCGCCCACTGTGCGCACATTCTGGAGAATATCTTCCTCTTCAATTACTTCGATGGATGCGAGTGCAGCTGCACAAGCCATCGGGTTTCCACCGTAACTTGATGATGCAGATATTTTTTCAAGTAAATCACCATTCTCTTCGCTCACCACCATTGCTGCTACCGGGAATCCATTGCCAAAGGATTTGCCAAATGTTACAATATCAGGAATTACTCCCCAGTGATTTAAAGTAAGCCATTCGCCTGTACGTCCCATGCCTGCCAATACCTCATCGTCAAATAAAAGTATTTTATGCTTATCACAGAGTTTCTTTAGTTTTGGAAAGAAATCATCAGGAGGGAAAATACTTCCGGCCCAGCCTTGTGCCGGTTCGAGAACAAAAGCAGCAACATTGCCAACGGTTCCTTCCCTGATAAAATCTTCATAAAATTGAATATAAGCATCAGTATCAATTGTGCCATCAGTTTTAGTCCAGAGAGGGCGGTATGGATCGGGACGGGGCACCATGTAAAACCCGGCACTACGGGTTGGTCCATAACTAAATGTTTCGCCACGGAACATTTGTGCACAACTTACAGCGCCCAAAGTTTTGCCGTGGAAATCTCTGTAAGCAGAAATAAACTCATGTTTATTTGAAATTGCCCGGGCTGCCCGGATACCCGCTTCTACAGCAGCAGTGCCGTCTGAATACAATTGGATCGCATTTAATTTTCCAGGAAGTACATCAGCCATTTTTTCCATGAGTTTTTCTTTTACCGGAGTAGTAAAATCATGGGCATTCATGAGTTTCTTTGCCCAATAGGCAATAGCCTCCGAAACTTTTGGATGGCAATGACCAAGCGATGTAACATAAATTCCTGAAGAGAAATCAAGATATTGATTACCGTCAACATCAGTTAATTTAATGCCAGAACCCTCTTCAAAGCAAACAGGGAAAAGTTTAACCTGGCTGCTCAGGCCTTTCATATACCTTGCTGTATTTGAATGCATTGCCATGGACTTTGGTCCGGGTGTTTCTGTAATTAAATTCGGAATGCCAATTGCGCTTTCTTTCCACCAATCTTTTGTCATAACAAATAATGATTTAAGTACAATAATCTTGTTTTTTCACTGGTTTAATTTGTCCCTGTAGATTAGTATTTGTTTTCCCTTTAATCCTATCATAATTATAGATAGCTATTACTTATAGCTTGATCAAATGATACAAATCTAATCAAAAACAAACATAAAAATATGCATCAAAAATAACAAATATATTGCATAATATTCTAATTATACTTAAATTCACATAATTATTAAACCGATCATAAAAGATTATGATAGATTATTAGATTGAGCTTGCAATAATAAATGCGAAAGAGATGCAAAGCAGATAAAATCCTTTTGCTTATTAAGGATTATCAGTACCTTGTTAATTACACTGGTCTAAAAATGCGGTTATTAAATATGAACTAACCAGCAACTATGAAACCAAATTCTAAAAGCGACTTTATCCCTGTTTATCTGATTGGCATTGATGTAGGAACAACTTCAGTCAAAGGAGTTCTCTTAACTGGTACAGGAGTCCTTGTCGCATCGGCGGGACAGGAATACACTCTTGAATTTGGACCAGAAAAAACTTGTGAACTTGATCCGGAAGTCTACTGGGATATTACCTGCAGGATTATCAGTGATATTGTTCAGAAATCCGGAATTGACCCTGCACGTGTAGCAGGAATCGCATTATCAAGTCAGGGAGAAACAATCATTACAGTTGATAATGATGGCAAACCATTGCGGAAAGCAATCATTTGGCTCGATAACCGGTCGGTAAAAGAGGCAAAACGTATAGAAGAAAGATTTGGAAATCAACAAATCCTTGATGTTACAGGTCAACCTGAAGTTCTTGCAACCTGGCCTGCGACCCGCATTCTCTGGATACGTGAAAACGAAGCGCTTATTTTTAATAAGGTTAGTAAATTTTTGCTTGTTGAAGACTACCTTCTGTTCCGAATGACAGGCCTATATTGTGCTGAATATTCACTCGCATCTTCAACTTTGTACTTTGATATTTCAAAAAAAATATGGTGGAAGGAAATGCTCGATTTTCTTCAAATCTCCGAAAAGCAGTTACCCTGTCTTTATGAATCAGGAATCGCTGTTGGAAATCTGACAGAGGAAGCTTCTTCGGTAATGGGATTGAATACTAATACAAAATGTGTAACAGGCGCATATGATCATCCTTCCGGGGCGATTGGCGCCGGCAATATTGCACCTGGAATAGTCACTCTTACGATAGGAGCTTCTATGGCAATGTGCGTTACTCTTGATAAACCTATTTTTGATGCCTCACTGAGATTGCCTTGCCAGTGTCATGTCATACCTAGTATGTATTTTCTTTTACCCTATGCTCAAACCGCAGGTATGGTACTGAAGTGGTTTAAAGAAGAATTTTGCAGGGAAGAAATTGAACTTGCCCGGAAATTGAATTCCGATCCATATAATATTTTGAATGCTAAGGCTGAAAGCATTTCACCAGGAGCAGAAGGATTAATAATGTTACCTCATTTTATGGGTACGGGTTCACCGGAATTCAATAATAAAGTTAAGGGGGTTTTTGCCGGAGTAACTCCAGGCATGACAAAAGGACATTTTATCCGTTCAATTTTGGAGGCTGTTGTTTGTTCTGTTGAGCTTAACTTGGAAACAATGAGGCAAAAAGGAATTAGAATAAGTGAAATTCATTCGCTTGGAGGGGGAGCTAAAAGCAATCTGTGGAATCAGATACTGGCTGACATGACCGGGATCCCGGTAGTTACTATGTCACAAACAGAGAATGCTGCAATAGGAGCAGCAATTATGGCAGGTGTGGGAACGGGTGTATTTAGTAATATTGGAAAAGGTTCTAAAATATGTATAAAGGAGTATTTAAGATATGAACCGGATCAGGGAAATTTCGAAGTGTACCGAAAAATCTACCAGAGATACTTAATGCTTTATAAATATTTGGAGCATTATTGGGAGTTGTGATTAGACAGACTTTCATAACGGTACCAAAAATATTTACTAGAGGTGCCCTAAAGATTAATAAGGAGAATTATTGTATGGCAGAGATTGGTTTTGATAGTGAAAAGTTAAACATTTATTTCAAAGATAAATATTTAAAGGAAGATGCATTTTACGTTAAGGAAGTTTTTCATAGCAATAAGATATTTTTAACGGATTTTTTTTGCAGATTAAATTAACCTATTTAAAAATTAAGAAAAATGAAAACAAAAAATTCAGGCTTTACCCGACGGAACTTCATTAAAACTAGCGCTGTAGCAGGTCTATTCGCAGCTACTGCCGGATACGCAAACTCAGTTTTAGGTTATGCTTCTCAGCGCCCGGTTCGCATAGGTTTTGTCGGAATGGGAAGTAGGGGTACGAGTATGCTCAGAGTCGCCCTCTCTCTGGAGGGTGTGGAAATCCCCGCTGTTTGTGATATAATTGAAGAAAAAGTGGCCAGAGCGCAACGTCTTGTGGAAGCGGCAGGACAGCCAACGCCGAAAGGATTTACTGGCCCGGAAGATTATAAGAAATTGGCAGAATTAAATAATCTTGACGCTGTCTTCACAGCTACACCATGGCACTTGCATACCCCAGTTATGGTGGCGGCAATGAAATCGGGTAAATATGGTGGCACGGAAATGCCTGCTTGTGACGGGTACGATGAGGCATGGGAACTGGTGGAGACCGCAGAACAAACAAATATGCCTTGTATGCTGATGGAAAATTACACATATATGCGGAACGTAAAAATGGTACTTAATATGGTACGTCAGGGAATGTTTGGCGAGTTGTCGCATTGTGAAACAGGATATCAACATGACACACGCTATGTTACTATTAGCGCTAAAGGCGAACTACTCTGGAGGGCTTATGAGCGTGCATTGAATAATACCGGTAACCGTTATCCGACTCATGCCATCGGCCCGGTCGCGCAATGGACGAACATTAACCGGGGAAACCGGTTTGAATACCTTGTCTCTATGAGTAGCCGATCGCTTGGCTTAAATCACTACGCTGTAACAAAATTCGGACCGGATCATCCCACTGCCAAACTGAAGTATACATTAGGTGACGTAAATACATCCCTTATTCAAACTAATAATGGTATTACTATCACCCTGTACTACGATCCCCAGACTCCTCGCCCTGTCGATTTTATTTACCGTATACAGGGAACAAAGGGTATATATTCAGGTACCCTGAATAAAATATACCTGGAGGGTATTAGTCCCAGGGAGCATACATGGGAAGAAATTGATAAATATATGGAAAAGTACGATCATCCACTTTGGAAAGAATACGGCTCCATAGCTGAAAGCACCGGCCATGGGGGCAGTGATTATTTTTGTTTCCGCGCTTTTGTTCAAGCCATACGTAACCGTACACAGGTACCTATTGACGTATATGATGCAGCTACATGGAGCATTATTACCAAACTGACCGAAGAATCAGTTACAAATAAAAGTCGCCCGGTAGACTTTCCTGATTTCACACGCGGCCAGTGGCAAACCCGGAGGCCACAAACAATTGGAGAGATATGAGATACATGTTATTGGGCTTCTTGATTCTGTACACAGTATCGTGTTCAAATTCTGGATCTTCAATATTTAGTAAAAATACATTATTATTCACTATACACCAGGAGCGGGATGTCTACGACCAGAGCGACTATGGCGAACCACCTCAGTTCGCCATATGGCTTGAAAATAAGGCAACAGGCAAAGTGAAGACAGTATTTGTTACATATCGAACCGGAACCGGGGATTTTGAAGGAAAAATGGAGTGTCCCGTCTCGCTGCCGGCTTGGATTGGGGTGTTCCGAAAGGAGACCGGGAGGAAAGATATTCCTTCGATTCGAAAACCAGCGGATATGGCCGTCACAGGTGCCACACCGAAAGTGCCGGATTTTTCTACTCACGTCACAGTTCAGGCAAATTCTCAGTGGAATTATTATGTGGAAGTAAATGTTTCCGGTGATTACACTCCTGAGTTTCCAGCATTGCAACCAGACGGTACAATCGATCATCAGGGAAACGGTCAGCCGTCCATTGTCTATCGGGGCGAAATTACCGGAACCCCAGGTGACCAATCTACACCCGAGCTCATCGGACGTACCGAACAGTTGTACATATCCACTAAGATTAATCCTGACCTGAAAGGTATACGGAATGCGAAAGATGTATTTAGTAAAATCACAGTCACTTGTATTAAAGGGACAAAAAAAATAGACTAATAAAATTGACAAAGAATATTGTTTAGATTGAAGTTTTTGGACATATTTCTTTCATTTGACCAACTTATATTAGCCATATTAAGGCAGTTTACGCTATTTTTCTCAGTAGGTCTTCCTGAGCCAGACGTTTAGTGATCTGGATAGTATTTGCCGCATGCACACCGAAGAAGATCCAGAGTATTTCGTTTAACTCTGTCTTAGCTTTAATTTTTTTATCCAGACTGTAATGTTGCTTTTCTGTCCCAAAGCTCCCTTCCATACGTGTTACACGTTCTTTTCTTAGTTCTTTTGCTATTATCATCCTTTGACCTTCATGCTTGCCTGCTCTTCCTTTTCTCTTGAAGTTCGTTACAATACCCTGGCATGTGCAGTACTTCCGGTTGACATTGGTAGCATAAATATCATCCGCCTTCACTTCCTTGCCTCTGATAATAGGTCGGATATAAGCCTTAACAATGCTCACTATCCTGTCAGGGACACTTTTACCGGTTTTAAACATCTCTTTTTGTGGAGAAATAAAATTAATTTCCTGTGTAATCTCGTAAATTCTTCGTACTTTTCTCATACCATTTTAAGAAAATTACCCCGATTTTATGCCTTTTTGGCCATTTTTTGGGTTTTTTCTTAAAATTAATAACCTTTAATTATTAATCAATCAGAAGTTTTTGCTATTTACAAACATCCCTATTTACCTGATTATTTAAAAATCTCTATCTGATTTCCTGAAACATGTTTAATTTTTAAAACGCCTCCTTTAGGGAGTGATTGCCAAAGCCAGCCTTCAGAAACACTATCAGTAATTTCCTGCAACTTATTTCCATTTACAAGTATCTTTTTTGGTTTAGAGGTAAGTCTGAGAATCTCATCAGAAGAGTTACCGAAGGTGCTATAAATTATCTTTGAAAGTTGGTATGAAATTTTATTAATAATAGAAGATGTCCTTAATAAGTGATCGGCATTATCAGGAGCTAATTGTGGTGCAGCAGCCATGGCACGAATGTAATGTCGTACATAATCGCCATAGCCATCAGTTAACCATATTGCATTGGTTGGATAGAAATTTTTCCCTTCAATGTCAACCATATAAGTCGCCCAATTTAACATCCTAATTGCATTCCTTATATAAGTTGTATCACCGGTTTCTCCCCAGTATTTCAATTCCATTGAAGCCTGACGTGAAGAGTGGCTATTACCCGGAACGCGGTACGCTGTCTGTTCGTTGATGGTGATTACTCCATATTTATTATATAGGCCATTATCAAGTTCATTGTGAACCCATTGAAAAATACTTTTTACTGTTGCTCTCCAATTCGTATCTAATTTCTGGTTTTCCATGATATACATGGCATAGGTTATAGCATTTATCTGTGTATCTGACCATCCTGATACATCTTCAAAGAATGGTCCCCATTTATTGGTTTTGGCAGGATAGCTCTTTAACCAGTCAAGAGTAATATCAAATGATTTTCTATAAGCATCCGTATTACCTTTTTGCAGGTTAATGAGTTCATCAAATAAACCTAATGTGGCAGTCCAGAATGTCGTGTAACTAGACTTTTTATTCCTTTGGTCCAACTTTTTCAGATCCGCATCTATGCCTTGGTACCGACGGGCATTATCTATCAGAATTCCTGTCTCTCCAGTTTTAGCATTTACTTTAAAGGGCCAGGGGGAATTATCATTATCACCGGGTTGAACTTTAGAAGACAGCACATTCGCTATTTTTAATGCGGCGTTGAGATATTTTTCATCACCTGTTTTTTTGTAGAGATGGATCAGTTCATATCCTAAGGAGCCCGCCTTATCGGGTTGTAGATAGCCTTTAGCCAAAATCATGTCACCATCATATTCACCTGAGTGAATATCCGTATTATATGGATAAGGTAAATCGGGCCATTCACAATCACTTGATGATAATGAATGGGCTAAATAGTAATCAGCTATGTATCTCATGTTTTCCAAAATCGATTCATCGCCAGTATAATTGTAGAGCAAATCCCATGATGAAAGTGCCATCTGTAATTGGTCACCTCCAAGTCCACGTCTGTCGTGCCTCTCACTCCAAATCTGATGGTTCATGTAGTACTTAGTTCCATTAGGACAATATTCCATGTTTTTCCAAAAGTTCCAGACTAGTCTTAATACATGGTCATAAGATTGTCCAAGATTGGCCGAATACCATGGGAGGATATTTTCGTTATCATCAACCCGAACGGAATGATATATTATTTTATCTGACAGAATAGTGTCTTTTTTTGCTTCAATCAAGTCATTACTTAAACCATTATACTTTGAAGATTGGTCACATCCTGCTGAAATCAGCATTACAATAATAATAAGAGTCAAAATTTTGTGCATTTTATTCTGATTAAATAATTATATTATAGTTGAAAAATAAGGTTGTCTGAAAAGTGACTAGGACAGCCTTATTTTTCATTTAATTCGACTAAAACTAATAACCTGGATTTTGTATTAATAAATCATTTTTATTCATCTCAGATCTCATTATCGGGAAGAAATATGCCTTATCAATCCAGGATCTTTCCTGAATCACAATTGGCGTAATAGTGGGAATTGTAGCAGTAGTTAAATCAGGGTTAAGTTCATATTTGACATCTACACCGGTTGCGTCAATATTATATGCTTCAGGTCCTATTACCCATCGGCGTACGTCGTAAAAGCGGTTATCCTCCAGAGCCAATTCAATCCGCCTTTCATGACGATATCGATCATGCAGAGCGTCTCCTGATTCGGTGATTTCCGGCATTCCAGCTCTTTCTCTAATCATATTTATATAATTGCGGGCTTCACCTTCTTCACCCAGTTCAATGCATGCCTCGGCATAATTAAGCAATATCTCTCCATATCTGAAATATCGCCAGGGTGCATCCTGCCCGGAAAATCGCCCATCAAATGCTGGATCAATAAATTTACGAAGATAATAACCGGTATAGCCTCCGTTCCAGGGCTCGATCGGGCTTTTGCGGGTATCAAGTCCGAATACTTCCTCCATTTGATTTGTCTCAAAGTTCCATATTTCCCAGGTACCAACCTGAACAACACCTATTGGATCAATTGGAATACCATCGGTATTACGAGCAATCCATTTTACCCCTTCGTAAAGAATTGTACTATAAAAACGTGGGTCACGATTTTTATAAGGTTCTGCTGCATGAGCAGGATTATCCCAGTCGAACGAGCTTCCATCTGACATTTCATAATCGTCTACCAGATTACCTATTGGGGTATCCTGTCCGTACAAATGATAACCATTAGGACCGGCACAAAGTGGCAGGTCATTCGCTAATACCCCCCCAAGACCACTTACGCCACCGTATTTAGACACAAACATTCTGACATAAATATCTTCTTCGGTTTCGTTTGCGATGAAAATATCAGAATAATTCTGAGATACAGGTGTAAGCATAATAGGATCCGTAGGAGCAGGATATGCCTTGTGAAGACTGTATAAACCAAGATCAATTACCGCTTTTGCTGCATTTTTTGCAGCTAACCAACGATCCTGTTGATTGCCACTGGTATAACCCAATAATTCCGGATTCGAAAATCCTGAAAATAGAGGATTATTATTATGCAAATCGCTTGCCGCATAAAGCAGTACCTCTGATTTAAGCGCTAAAGCAGCACCTTTAGTAGCACGACCTTTATTATTACCGGTATTTACTTCGGGAAGCATACTTGCAGCCAAATCGCACTCTTCAATAATAAAATCTATACATTCTGCATAGGTATTACGGGCAATTTCAAATTCGTCGGTTAATCCATAGGTTTTATCAATAATAGGTACACCGCCATACAAGCTTACCAGCTGATGATACAAAAAGGCCCTTAAAAAATGGACTTCACCTGTAAGTCTTTCTTTTAGTAGCTTCCCATCAACCAGGGTGTTATCAAATAAACCCATATCCACCTTTTCAAAAAATATATTACATTGTCTGATGACAGGATAATTTCTTCTCCACTCTTCAAAAACCCATCCCTTAATTCTATCCTGGTCTATTATGCAATTATTAAACTCGAAATAATTATACCACATATCATGAGCTTCATCAACAAACTCAGCTTTCAACATACCGCCACCACCGCAACCAGGGTTTCTTACACTGGTATAAATGCCATTAACATAGGCCTCTATCAAAACCGGGTCTTGAAAAACGTCAAGTTCAGAAAATTCATCCAATGGTTTTCTTTCAAGAAAATCTTCAGTACATGATACCATTATCATTATCAATATACTACATAGGAATATTTTAAAAATAAATATACTTTTCATGTTTTCTGATTTTATAAGGTTAAAGAAATACCTACATTAAATACTTTGACAGGAGGATATCCAGCATAAGTGTTGGTTTCAGGATCATAATCCTCCAGTTTAGTTAACGTAAGAAGGTTTATTCCGTTAAAATAGATTCTAAATCCTTTTATGCCCAATTTGTTATTAATTGTACTTGGCAGGTTATATCCAATTTCAACATTTTTAAGCCTAATGTAATCAGTGCTTCTAAGGAAGTAAGTATTATTAATTGTATAGTCTGCCATCCAGTATTCTTCAGAAAAATTCCATGCTCTTGGCTTTGTGGCATTCGGATTATCTTCAGTCCAGCGCCCCTCAGCATCTTGCTGCAAGAAATTACCAAACAAACCCGAATTACTATAATGAAATGTTGTAGCTCCAGCAGACCCCTGAAAGAGAAGTCCGGCATAGAAATTCTTATAGGCCAGATTGATGTCTATACCTCCTGTAAATGTCGGTAAATCAGTTTTATACATCCTTACCATGTCAAGGTCATTAATTTCCCCATCTTTGTTAACATCTTCAAAAATAATATCTCCAGGCCGTGCATTCGTCCAATGAGGATAAGCATCCACTGCTGCCTGATCTTTAAAAACGCCTATTGCCTGATAGTACAATGGTGCATTGATGGGCCTATCGGTGGATTGTTGGTATTCCGGCACACCAGGTGTTTCATCCCAGAATTTAATCCTATTTTTCTGATAGGCGCCATTAACTGAGACTTGGTAGGTAAAGTATCCGATACTGTTCTTATATCCAACCTCATATTCGAACCCCTGGTTAACTACCTCACCAATATTCTCACGGGGCAGAGTTAACCCCGTTGTTTGAGGAACAGAAGCATTTCGCCTCCATAAGATATTGGTGCGGAGGTTATAAAAATAGTCTGCTGACAAAGTAATTCTATCACCAAACAATTGTGCGTCAAAACCAATATTTGTTTGATTTGCAACTTCCCAGGTGATATTTTCATTAGGAATCCGAAGTTCGTTCAAGGTTTTGACTTCTAAATTATTATTAAAAACATATGGTGTAGTAAAACCATAAGTTGAAAGGTACTGGAATTCTTCAATTCGGTCGTTTCCTGTTTGTCCCCATGATCCCCGAATTTTGAAATAGTTTATAAAGGGAATGTTCTCTTCCCAGAATCCTTCTTCAGAAATTCTCCAGCCCAATGAAATTCCAGGGAAAAAGCCAAATCTGCCTTCAGCAGGAAATATATAGGAACCATCATATCTCCAAACAAATTCTGCCATATACTTCTCAAGGTAATTATAGTTAACACGGCCAAAATAATTCAAACGTGCGCTTTCACTGGCCGATCCATTATTGTCTTTTTCTTCTGCACCCCCTGCAAACAACTGCTGAGCCGCCGTGCTAACATAATACCTTCGGAATGCCCAGAAATTCATTGATTTACTTTCAACCCCTTCCACTCCGGCCAGTAACTTAATATTATGTGCACCGGTAAAAGTACGATCATAATTGATCAGAGCATTTAGCGTTGTTCGGAGACCTTCCGACATATCCTGTCTCAGTCTTGGTTCCGAATAATATTTTGCTCCTTTTATAAGCACAGGTTGACCGTATTCATCGTATGTTTGGCGATCCCATCCATAAAGGTAATATGGTGTTTGCCAAAGTTTATCATTTTCGAAACTTTTATCAATCGAAACATTCCCGTTAACCGAAAGACCTTTAATCCATGGAATAGTAATATTTAATTTCATATTGCTTTCCATAATGTACCGTTTACCTTTATCATATCCTGTTGCACTCGTAGCCATAACTACAGGGTTCTCGCCACGTTCAATGTCAGGACCAGGCAACCCATTAGGCCAATATGCCGGCATAGTAGGAAAACTTCGCATAGCGGAAGCGAAAATTGTTGATGAACTACGGGTTGGATAATTCCTGTTTTCCTGTCGTCCGGAAAAATCAATACTCAATTTAATATTGTCAGTAATTTTCCCATCAATATTACTTCGAAAATTAATTTGTGAATAATTGGTAGCACTTTTTTTATAATTACCATCCTGATATTTGTATCCTGCCGAAAAGAAATATTTCAACCGGTCAGATCCCCCTGTTAATAAAAAATTTACACTATTTTGCATGGATGCAGCTTTATAAGTCTCTGCAAACCAGTCAGTATTGGGGTATAACCAGAGATCAGAACCATCTCTATATTTTTGAATTTCTTCGGCTGTATATTGTGGCGGCCGTCCCCTGTATGAATGAACTTCATTAACCATCTGTGCATAAGTTGCTGCATCAGCCATCTTAGGCAGGACAGTAGGCATACTCAATCCCTGATTAAGTGTAATGGAAATCTCTGGCTTACCTTCCAACCCACGTTTCGTTGTGATCAGGATAACCCCGTTTGCTGCCTGGGCACCATAAATTGCAGCAGATGCATCTTTTAATATGGTCATGGTTTCAATATCTGCCGGGTCTATACCCACCAGTGCTCGGTTAGCAATACCGTCAACCACTATAAGCGGAGAATTATTACCCAGAGTGTTTGATCCCCTGATTCTTAATGTAGCATTATCAGCTCCGGGCTCCCCTGACCGGGTGACAACTACCAAACCCGGCAATCGCCCGGCTAATGAATTTGAAATATTAATGGAAGGAGATGCCGTTAATTTATCTCCATCAACTGCAGATATCGAACCTGTTAAAGTTGCTCTTTTTGTAGTACCATATCCGATAACAACAACTTCTTCAAGACCTTTCACTTCGGGAGCAAGTGCAACATTAATAACTGTTTTTCCTGCCACAGCAACTTCCTGTGTAACATATCCTATAAATGAGAATACCAGAATAGCATTCTGATCGACTGCAGAAGGTATTAAATATTCCCCATTTAAATCGGAAATAGTGCCAATAGTTGTTTCCTTTACCCGGATATTTACACCGGCCATAGTTTCGCCGGTTGAAGCATCGGTAATTGTACCTTTAACAGTAACTTGCTGGGGGTCATCTGTTACAGCTTTCCCCCCTGGTGATCCTGCTGCTGCAAGATCTGTGGTTAATGATAGTACAAAAATTATTGTCATATTCAAGTACAATAAAATTTTGTATTTCTTCCAAAGGTTGTAAATAGAAGAATATTTTTTTTTCATGATTTATTAATTTTATTTATCACTATAATATTATAATCAAACATACTATATTTAATTAATTAATCTGTTTTGCAATTTCTAGAACATAACAATTATTAAATAAATAATGATTTCAATCTACGAAACAATACAAATTAGGCTTCCTTTTTTTCCTCTTTTTTAAATGGTTCTTCTCATAGGCAATAGTTTTTATAGGTCAGACTTAAGGTTATTTAAGTAAAGTAAAATTAAACATATAAATAAGCCAAAGATAAATATTAATCATTGACCATATGACCGAAAATAACAAAAATAATCAAAAAGAAAATAGGAAACAATAGTTTTAAATATAAAAATTTAAAAAATTACTTAATATCTTAAATAAATACATATCTTTGACACTTTAATAAAAACGATCATAAACGATTAAATTAAACATATAGACATATGAGTGGCAAGAATCTGAGAATTGAGAAATTATTCAATAAAGGAGAAAATGCAGTAATCATTGCAATTGATCATGGCATGTTCAATGGACCGATTCCCGGAATGATTGATCTGAAAATGACTGCTGAAAAAATCAATCCCTGTGTAGACGGGGTCTTGCTAAGTCCCGGCATGCTGAAACACCTCCGTTTTATCTTTAATTACAAAGGAGCCCCCATACCCATTGTAAGATTAAACTGGAGTTCAGTGTATTGTTTTCACTGGAATTACAATAATGCCTATACCGTGCTGGCTCAAACAGTAGAGGAAGCTGTGGCAAATGGTGCTGAGATAGTCTTGGCATCCCTTACACTACAAACTGGAAATGAGGAGACAGATACTCGTAATGTTGAAATATACAGTCGTTTGGTGAATGCTGCAAGTAAGCTCGGAATTCCGATAATTGGTGAATATTTTCCTGCCCATTCGGGAACGATATCCAGGGAACAGATGCATGAACAGGTTTATATCTGCTGCCGGATTCTCAGCGAATTGGGCTGTGACATGATAAAAACATTTAATACATATGATTTCAGGAATGTAACCGAAAGTTGTCCGATTCCGGTTCTTGGTCTGGGGGCTGAAAAAACACCCTTACAGATTCAGGCTCTCCAACTTGCGGCAGAAGAAACACGAGATGGCGCACGTGGCGTTGTTTTTGGTAGAAATGCTATTCAGGTAAATGATCCGTTTTCTTTTCAGGCTGCTCTTTGTGAGGTTGTCAAAAAGGGAATAACCCCCAATGAGGCCATTTCAAAGTACAATCTGACCGATAATTAAAAACTTTCATTATATGAATTAGGGTGATGTTAGTTATATATTAGGGAAACTGCAATTAAGTATTTGGTTAGATGGTTAGTTTGTAGGTTGAGAGAGAAATCAACAGGTATATATAATTTATATTAGGTGACTTTTCCATTTTCAGATATTTTGTAATGAGACTCGTGGATGGTTAAGAACTTCAATATAGCCGAAGCTTCGATTATGTTGCGGGAGTACGATCAGTTAAGATCAGATGCAGACTGCTTCAACTTCAATTACTGTTTTGGGAATAAGCTTCCCAAGAAGCTTATTCCCAACCTCTGTGATAAGTACGTTGTCTTCAATTCGTATACCGCCAAAATTTCTATAAGTATCGACTTTGCTATAGTTGATGAATTCCTTGAATTTGGAAGCTGCATTCCAGATATCGATAAGTTCTGGAATAAAGTAGCAACCGGGCTCAATCGTGAAGACATGACCATAATTTAAAAGGAAGTGCAAATCTAAGATATGCCAGTCCGAACTGAGTACTGCGTTTTATCTCATCTTTATAACCAATATAATTCTCGCCAAGAGCCTCCATGTCATGGGCATCTAGCCCCAGCAGATGACCAAGTCCGTGAGGCATAAAAAGAGCATGAGCACCGGCGGCAACTGCCTCATCAACATTTCCCTTCATTATTCCCAAATCCTTTAGTCCTGATGCTATAATCCGGCATGCCATCAGATGCAGGTCACGATTCAACATACTTGGTTTTGAGGCATTTATAGTTACAGAGTTAGCCTTCAGAACGATCTCATAAATTTCCTTCTGTCTTTGATTGAATTTACCACCCACAGGAGTTGTCCGGGTAATGTCTGAAGTATAATGCAAATTTGTCTCAGCGCCACAATCAACAACCATCAGGCCACCATCCCTCAAAATATTATCGTGGGAATGATTATGAAGTGTCTGTCCATTCATGCTGAGAATTATCGGGAATCCTGTTCCTGCGCCTTTAGACAGAGCTATTCCTTCAATTATACCAAAGATTTCCTGTTCTTTTACACCTGTTTTATACATTCGCATTGCTGTAACATGCATCTCAAAAGCAATTTCAATTGCTTTCTCCAATTCTTCAATCTCCACCTGCTCTTTAATTGATCTCAAGGAGATAACAGCTTTAATCAGATCAACAGATGCAAGAGCGTTCATTTTGCATGGATTTTCATTCAGCAATAAACCCAGAGTCATTTTAGTTTCACCCTGGTAAGGGGGGGGAAATGAATCTTCCGCCCTTTCCCTGCAAAATTCCTGATAATATCGTGCAGGGCTGACAACGGAGCAGTGTAAGCTATCCCCCCGCATTTTGCTGCCAGTTCTTTAACTGTTGGCTGAGGCCCCATCCAGATTATATCATCAATGTCAATATCGTTGGCATATATCATATCTTCCCCCGAATCAAAATCCATAAAACCAACAAAACCCGGAATATCAATACCGAAAAAGTATAAAAAATCACTGTCCTGCCTGAAATGATATGGATTATCCGCATAATTCCTAGGTGCTTCACCATTACCCGGAAATAATGCAAGACCTGACTTCATGATTTTATGCAGATTTGCTCTTCTGTTTATGTAGACGTCACTTTTAAACATGCCTCTTTTCTATTTTGGAATTACAGAATTGAAGTTACCAAATTGACCTTGTTATTCTTGTACAGGTCAATGAGTTTCGGATCGATGTTTTTATCGGTTATCAGATAACTGATTAAGGATAATGACGAATAGGTGATATACGAATCTTTCTCAATCTTTGAGGAATCACAGAGAAGAAAAACCTTTTGAGCCGCTTCGGCCATTTTGACGGTCACAGATGCATCCTTTTCAGTTGAACTGCTTAACCCATGAGCCAGAGAAACGCCACCGGCTCCGATAAACGCTTTATCAGCTTTGTAACGGGAAATAAGATTATCTGTCATTGGACCGTACAGGGCTTTACGTGAATTATCCAATTCACCACCGATCAGGTATACTATAATATTCGTAAATGGCAATAGTAGCGAGACAACGGGCAGCGAATTGGTGATGATCCGTAAGTTCCGGAATTTTGTCAGAAACCTTGAAAGGTAGTAAGTTGTTGTTCCACAATCTATATATATTGTATCATTGTTCTCTACAAAACTTGCGGCAAATCTACAAATCTCAATTTTATTATCGCGGTTCTGTACCGATTTATCATCAAAGCTGAAAATGCTGCTTATAGTTTCAGATCTTATTGCACCTCCGTGAGTCCGTGCCAACATGCCCCTTTTCTCAAGAGTGTTCAGGTCACGGCGTGCAGTTATTTCGGATACACCGCACTTTTCAACAATATCCTGAATACTGATAGACTCAACTTTGTCAAGATGGTTCAGAATATACTTTTTTCTTAATTCCTGCGTCATTGAAGTATATTATTACAATGTTATTGATAGAAAGATCCAAAAATAGTCAAAAAAATACAATAGTGTAAATCCCATTTATTTTTTAAAAATATTGTTGCATTATATCCTATTAATATATAATTTTACACAATTATTGAAACGATCAAAATCCATCATATACAATCATCATAATTAATGGAAGAAATATCAGATTAGAATGACTTTTCGGTAATTGACATAATGTGTTAATATTTGCCTTTGACCACTTTATGTTCGGCGGGCCAATATCTGGAATGATAGGTATGAAAAAGGCGGCAGAAAAAATCAATCTTTGCATAGATTGTATCTTGAATGATTCTAGTAATGTGGAAGCACCTTTGTTCTGCTTGTAATTATAAAGGAGCTCCGATGTCAATTGTCAGATTAAACGGGAGCTCGGTATATTGTTTTCACTGTAATTAAAATAATGTTTACGTCGTTCATGCTCAAACCATTAAGGAAGCAGTTGTAGAGAATTGTAAGCTTAGCGTAACGGTTACTTCCGGTACAGGTAACAATTTTGTAATACCTTTTGAAAGCATTGTAACACTTCAAGCAGGAGGCGACATACTGTAACCAAAGAATTTGCAGGACAAAGAATTAATTTTGAAGAGTCATTCGCATGCAAATAAATAATTAAGACGTTCTTTTTATTCATAAAATTAGTAGTAAAACAAAAAAATACTTTACATGAAAATCAAATTATTATTGGGACTGATTTTATTATCGTCTCGGGTTTCTCAGGCACAGCCTGAGAGGCTTATTTACCATGAAATTCAAACTGATGAGACCGGAAAGATAATTCCATGGTACAGCAAAGAACCGGGGAAAGCTTATAGTCATGTTATTCAGTCAGTCTGGCATTTTTGGGACACCATACGGGTAGATATGAACGGGCTGCCTTATTATATGAACCACCAGGTGTGGCAACCAGATTATAATGATCCCAGAGGACTGGGGGGTGATCAGATCCAGATGGCTTTGTCTTCATGGAGATTATTATATGCTTACACAGGAGAGATGAGATTAAGGGAGAATATGAAATTCATGGCTGATTATTATATCAGTCATGGTTTTTCTTCTCCTGTATGTAAATGGCCAAATATTCCTTATCCCTACAATACACTGGTCTATTCAGGTATTTACGATGGCGATATGGTCATAGGTAGAGATTATACACAACCTGATAAAGCAGGATCGTTGGGTATTGAATTTGTGAGACTCTTTAAGATGATGAGTAGTGAAAGATACCCCAATACCACAGATAGGCTATACCTTGATGCAGCCATAGGAATAGCCAATACTCTGGCTAAAAAAACAATAGAAGGTGATGAAAATAATTCACCATTACCGTTTAAAGTAAATGCTCTGACAGGAGAATTAGGCCAGTTACTAACTAGCACACGCAATGGAAGGGACACTACTTTAAGCAGTTATACAAGCAACTGGTCGGGTACAATGGAGTTGTTTTTAGAACTGATAAAATTAAACAAAGGGGATGTGGTTTTATATCAGCAGGCTTTTGATAAAATTTTGGCCTGGATGAAAGAATATCCATTAAAGAACAATAAATGGGGGCCATTTTTTGAAGATGTCCCTGGCTGGAGCGACACTCAGATTAACGCTATTACATTTGCGCAGTTTATGATGGACCATCAGGAATATTTCCCTAACTGGAAAAAGGATGTAGTTGGGATATTCGACTGGGTTTACAGGATACTTGGGAATAAAACATGGGAAAAGTACGGAGTGATTGTTGTAAATGAACAAACAGCATATCAGGTACCAGGTAACAGCCATACATCCCGGCAGGCTTCTGCCGAGTTGCAATATGTTGCATTAACCGGTGACACCAGCAGAAAGCAAAATGCTATCCGCCAGTTCAACTGGGCTACATATATGGTAGATTTTGATGGGAAAAATCGTTACCCGAGGGACCAAAACTGGCTCACCGATGGATATGGCGATTATGTGCGTCATTTTTTAAGGGCCATGGCAGCTATCCCTGAATTATCACCTTCAGATGAAGATCATATTCTGTCTTCTTCATCAGTGATACAACGGGTAGATTACAGAAATCAGACAGGAGCAGATCTTGATAGAGGTGACCGTAACAGTAATGTTAATAATATAATTCTGCGTTATACTGCTTATGATAAGACAGGTACAGAGCAAATGCACCTTCTGAAAAAGCCCTCGAGAGTATTGCTAGATCGCAATGCAGTTAACGAAACAGATGATTTAAGTTTTGAAGGTTATAAATGGAGGCCATTAAGAAATGGAGGCATCCTTACAATCAACCGTATTAACGGAAATGTTGTAACGGTGCTTGACTAACAAACTGGGAGATGATAATACTGGGGTTGTTTAAGAAGACCTTTTTAAACAGCAAAGTACGCTAAGAAGGGCAAAGCACGCAAAGCTAAAATCATGTCTTTCAGTTCTTTGCGACCCCGGTTAATGGATTTGACTTTGAAGATAACCCTTTTGGAAGGGAGTCATTTAATAAAATTTGTAACTGGCAACTTGAGTTAGATAAAAGAACATCAGGAGATTTATGAAAAGAGATTCCGACAAATATCCGATTTGGTTTCCAATAATATTTATCAGCCTTGATCTGATAATAGTTAACCTGGAAACAGGATTTTCGCAAAATCTGTCTAAATCAAATACCAGGTGCAAAAGCCGGGCATATTGACCACATTTGGCCGGTCAGATTACAATTAACATACATAACTAAACAACAAGCATTTAACTCTTGCTTTTGGTGGTCAATTTGATCCGGCCAACTATGGTCAAGGCCACTGGCTTTTCCATTTAGTAAAGAAGTCGTAAAAGCTATTGCCAGCCAGAAGAATAATTAATCAAGATACTAATTAGGATACCTAAAACAACAAAGAAGTCGTAAATATCTTATTATTAAATTATTATATATATGGGTTCGATTCCCCGCAGCTCCACGATCAATCAGGTGGCCTGTTTAACGAGTCCGCCAGCTGCAGATGATGAATAATCCGGACATCTGTTATTCAAGTATGATTATTTCTGAATCATAAGCCCAGGCTGCAAAATACCCAAGTGCACCATTATTAATGTTTGATACAGGATTATATGG
>Ga0315544_1000346_pt1 | contig 44727 bp, 56 predicted proteins | sample SalMarSW160130MG_2_FD_202543 | JGI IMG/M metagenome (GOLD analysis project Ga0315544, IMG submission 202543) | Salt marsh sediment microbial communities from the Plum Island Ecosystem LTER, Massachusetts, United States - Salt Marsh Sediment SW1601-130 ... | reverse complement strand
TTAAGAAATTCCACCGCTAACTCACATTCTCCATGAATAAATACCCAACGGATAGGAAACCATAATTTTTCAAGATCAAAGTGGCTATAATCTAAAATATAAAAAATACCTCCTGGTTTTAAGGCTCGGAAAACATTATCAATAATTTTTAGCTTCTGATTGTCTTCAAACCCATGCAAAACAAACGAAATAAACACTTTATCAAACTCTTCTTTGAAACTTAAAGGTTCTTCAATTCGCTGCTCTTGAAACTGAGCCTGAGAATATTGTTGGCAACGCTTTTTAGCTATACTAATCATCTCTTTACTAATATCTAATCCTAAAATCCTACTTTCAGGCCCAACTTTTTTAACCATAAAGTACTCTATCTTGCCAGTCCCTGAACCTAAATCCAGAATATTCTCTCCGGATTTTAAATCCATTTTTTCAATCACTTTTTTAATAAAATGAGGATAACTGCCTAAAAAAAATAAGCTTATCATTAAATCATAATACCTAGCTTCTTTTGGTCTAAGTTCTACTTTTGATCTTTTAGATGACATTTTGTTTTCTTCTCATTGTTGTTATTTTGTTGGGTATAACGGCGGCCAATCAAGTTTGCCCAATATCTTTTCTTGGTTCTTTCTATAGTATTCGTAATTCTCTCTATATTTTACGTATCCGTTTGCCATTCCCTTATCTATCGATGTCCAAAGGTGGGTTACAGCGATAAATATTGCCTCTGGCCTTGGCATACAGCCGGCAATCCAGCCATCTATAGGTATATACTTATCCAGATGTTTTATCGTGTTATAGGAATCCCAGTACATTCCGCCATTTATAGGACAAGAGCCGAAACCCACTGTATATTTGGGCTCATACATCTGTTCATAGGTCTTTATAATAGCCTTTAAGGTTTTTACCGAAACATATCCTGTAATTAGAAACAAATTTGCCTGTCTTGGTGTAGCTACCGGAATCACACCGAATCGCTCGGCATCCCAGCGAGCGGTTATCACCGGCGGAACTTCAATTATTCCACAGCCGGTACAAAAATATATCGCGTGCAGCGAATACTTATTTGCCATCTTAGCAGGTTCTTTGAACCATTTTGTGATCTGATTTCTATCCAACTGTTAACTCCTTACGGCCAAAGTTACAATCAAACCAAGAAGAGCCAGCAATGTTGGCCATTTCCACAAGTACTTAATTGCCTGTTCAATTCTAAACCTCGGGAAGACAGCGTTTATACATAGGCCAGGCACGAAAACTACTAACATCTTGACAAAGAAGATAACTGGATTAGCTGCTCCTCCCAGAAATAAATTTACGAAAAGAGCGATACTAATAAACAGAACAAAAGCGTGTTCAATAGTAGCCAGGGCCAAATATTTGCCGCCGTATTCGGTCATCGGACCGGAAGAGATCTCCTGAGGCGCTGAACTCATATCAAACGGTCTGATCCCAAGTATCGCAGGCAGGATAAGAAAGTAAGAAAGTCCTGATAAAAATAGTGGAAACGAAATGATTGACCAGCTCGTACTCTGTTGAGAGCTTACCACTTCCATTATAGAAATGGTTTTATAATGGGTCATTACCGCCAGCAGTATAAGAAGCAAAGGCACCTCATATCCAAGACTCAGGATAAGCTTTCGTGAGATGCCAATACTGATATTTGGGTTAGCTCCCTGTCCTCCTGATAGCGCAAGACCTAAAGGTGCAAGCAGCATAATGTAAAGAATCACCAGTAGTCCACCAGAGCTACTTAAAGGACATATTTTCCCAAAAGGCAGAAATAAGACCGCCACAGTAGAACCGGCTAAGGAAAGTACTATCCCTAAGTCGAACATACGGCCGTGTGATACGCTTTTTTGGTAAAATAATCGAATCATATCAATAACCGGCTGGATAAGAGGAGGGCCATAGCGCCAGTGAATTCTTGCCATAATCTTCCTGGCTAATCCTAAAAAGAACACGCCCACCACAAGTGCCAAAACTGGAGACAGAATTATCTGTATTACCTTTGTTACCATGGTTTCCATTTAAGCTGAACGAAAATTAAAAATGCTAAGAATATAATGATATACATTACATAGTTACCCACATCTCCGCTGTATATGCGTCTTATAATGCCAGCAAGCCTTTGAATACAAGAAGCGATCCAATAATAAAATTCATCTATTACGTCCCTTAAGAAAGGGCTTATCATTTTATACAAGGGATTATAAAATTCAGCTGTGTAATGATATTTATCCACCGGCGTATGTGCCCCCGCGGCGTAACTATCTTCCTGAGCAACCGGTACAGACTTCGCAGTTGAACGAAAGACCAGCCAGACCAAGGCAACAGCTACTAACACAGCGGCAAAGATGTTCACTGTATTCAATGCTCCGGTTTCTGAGGCAATCCCCCATAATGTTACATTTAAGGATTCAAAACCGAAAGAAGTCCCGATTGAATTGATAACCTTAAGGGGGATACCAGGCAGTATACCAAATAAGAGTATAGTGGCTGAAAGAATAATTATAGGAAGCTGCATACTAAACGGCGCTGGTTTTACATTCTCATATTTTTCAGGAAGCTGACCCAAGAACATATTATGAAGGAATTTATAGACCGAAAGGATGGTACCCCATGTTCCTATCAATGCGGCAAAAGCTAAAAAAGGCGAACCCTGGAGAATCAATGTTTTATAAATCAGCCATTTGGAAACAAATCCGTTGGTTAAAGGCACACCCATCAGTCCAGCAATCCCCAAGAGGCCGCCAATGAAAGCAATGGGCATTTTTTTGATTAATCCGCCCAAGGAATTTAAATCCCTTTCCCCTCCAGTTCTGTATTGAACTGCGCCAACGCTCATAAACAGAAGTGTTATATATATAGCGTGATTAAGTGTATGAAATATACCTCCGGCTACGCCCAAGCTGGTGCCGAAGGCGATTCCTAAAATCATATATCCACCTTGCCCAATTCCGTGCCAGGCCAAGAGTTTTTTAGCATCATTTTGCAGCATTGCTATAAAGGTAGGGATAACAATGGTAACAGCCCCTAACCAAGCAAGGATGTAATGATAACTTAGCAATCGCGGTGTAATCACATTACGCAGGCCGACGATAACATACAGAAGAATAAGAAAGCCATATACCCCCATTCGCGTCAGCATTCCGGAAAGTACAGCGGTAAACGGCGATGGGGCCTCAGCATAAGAATCAGGCAGCCAGGTATGCAGAGGCATAACCGCATTTTTAATCCCGAAAGCAATGCCAAAAATGATTAATATAAACAAGATATATCCAGAAGAGGCAGAGGTTATAACAGTCGAAATTTCTAATATATTCAAGGTTCCATAAGTTTTATAGAGTGATAACATTCCAATAAGCATGGCTATGGAACCGACAATTGACATAACTATATATTTCATTCCAGCGGCTAATGCGTGTCCTCGGTTATAACTTATAAGCAAAAATGTGCTCCAGGACATAATTTCCCAAAAGATATAGAAGCTAACCAAATCACCTGTTAATACAATCCCGAGCATTGACGCATTGACGAGGAGCATCATTAAATAATAAAAGTCAGTTCTTTCCCTGCCTTTCATATAGCTCAAAGAGAAGATAGTACAAAGTGCTCCTAAACTCGATATGGCAATGGCAAAAAACCAGGAAAGCATGTTTAATCTTAAGACAAGGCCGAGGCCGAAAAATCCGAAATAAAATGTTTTTTCCGGCGATTTGCCATAAAGATTAGCAACGAAGGTTACCAAGACCAAGGAAATACCGACAGCAAGAGAGTCCCTAACCTTGCCAGAGATCTTTCCCAGAAAATAAGTTAGTAGCGCTCCACCAAAAGCAGTTATTAGTAAAATCTCCAAACTCATCCTAAAACGCTCCTGATATAATCGAGTCTATTTAGAAGCTCTGAAGCAGCCGAATCTAAAACATCGGTTACAAGCTTAGGATATATTCCCACAACTAAGATTAGTGCCACGAGGGTAAACATAGGAATCAAGGCAGCGACAGGAGCTTCTTTCCTTCCCGGATTGGATTTTTCTCCCTTAAAATATAGAACCTGGACAACACGGAAGAAATACGCCCCTTCAATTACCGTACCAAACAAGGCAAGACCAATAAGTACACAGAAGTACGTTTCTTTAGTAGCCAAAGCAGCTCGAACAATTAAAAATTTGCTGGGAAAACCTATAAAAGGCGGCAGTCCTACAAGTGAAAACGCACCGATGGTAAAGGCTAAACAGGTTAGCGGCATTTTTTTGCCCATCCCTTCTAAGGAAGAAATTTCCTTCGAGCCAGTTCGATAAATCATATACCCCACTGCCAAAAATAACAGGGCTTTGCTCAGAGTGTGATTTACCAACTGGAACAAACCACCGGTTACTCCGTAAGAAGTAGCTATTGCCAGAGCGAACAGGATTAAGCCTATTTGGCCTATGCTGGAATATGCCAGCATTCTTTTGATGTTGTTTTGGCTAAAAGCGCACATCTCACCTACGAGAAGGGTTAAGATTCCTAAAAGTGCCAGAAACAGCAAGAAGCTCTGAGCGCCAAATATAGTAAATACTACCCTGGCTACGGCATATAGACCTACCTCAATGGCTATGCCGGATAGAATCGCACTTATAGATGATGGAGCCGATGAATGAGCATCAGGCAGCCAGGCGTTCAAAGGGAATATAGCTGCTTCTACTCCCAATCCAGTAATAAGTAAAACCATGGGCACAAACAAGGATATCGGGCTGGCCGAGGCAATCTTTTCGGCAATATCGGCCATATTAAGCGTACCGAATTGACCGTAAAGCAAACCTATTCCTATAAGCAGAAGGCTTGAGCCAACAGCACCTTGAATCAGGTACTTCACCGCCGACTCGATTCCGGCTTTGTCTCTCAGGTAAGCTACGAGAGCATAGGATGAAATGCAGAGAATCTCGAAGAACACAAAAAGATTGAATATGTCTCCCGTAAGAACAACACCTGTAGCTCCGGTAAGCAACAGAAGATAAAGCATATGGTATTTTTCGGTAGGGCCTTCCTTGATGTAATCCAGTGCATAGACAGAAACCAAAAGACCTACTAAAGCGATGACAACGGAAAACAAAATACCTACGGGGCCGGCTACAAGATTAATACAGAATGGAGGTCGCCAGCCGCCAATAGAGACAATTACAGGATTTTCCAATACTTCGGCAAGCAACAATAAAGAAACAACAAAGTTAAAGCCAAGTGCCACCGGCGGGATGTATTTAACAGCATCTTTCCAGAAAAGAGCAAATAAAGGAATGGCAAAGGCCAGCCCCAAAGGTACTGCAATAAGAAGTGCAGGATTTACCATCTTTGCTCCCTTATTTTACGAAGGTTAAGCGTACCATAATGCTTATATAATCTAATGGCTAACGAAAGGGCCAATGCTAAAACGGCTACGCCAATTACGATAGCTGTCAGAACCAATGCCTGTGGTACCGGGTCAACCATATGCTCAGAGTTTATCCCGGCCCTCGAAAAAATGGGCGCAGTTCCTTTCGTGATGTAACCGACGGAAATTAGAAAAAGGTTTACACCTGTATCCAAAATGCCCAGGCCGATGATGACTTTAATAAGGTTATGTTTAACCAAAATGATATATAGCCCGGCCAATATAAGGCCAAAGGCTCCTATGTAATAAATGTAATCAACCAAAAAACTCATCATGTCATCAACTTTCCTCAATTAAGTTGTCAATAATACTGGCTAATTCTGAACCGACCTTAAATCCGATGGCAATATAGATAATGGGGATAATGCCGGCACTAAAGAGCGTATTCGCTGTGCCCTTAGGCAAAAAATTTAAGAGGAAAAAGCCGCTAAAAACTAAACCAAGCAGGCCTATTACTACAAAGAGCAGACCCCCTAAAGATTCTGCAAGATTAGATGCGACCCGGCTAATTCTTCTTTCCCGGCAGCCCAGATAAACTAAAAGAAAGCCGGAGGCAATAATCGCACCTCCCTGAAAACCTCCTCCGGGAGTGAGATGTCCGTGGATAAAGATATAGCTGCCGAAGACAAGGATAAGGGGAAACAAAAGCTTGCATCCGGTATAGAGGACCAGGCTGGCTGGCTGTGTTTTTCTCGTTTTTTCTTTTACACTGGTTGTTAGCACCGCGCCTAAACCGATTGAAGCAATGAATAAAACTGTAACTTCGCCTAAGGTATCAAAACCACGATAACTTACCACGACTGATGTAACGATATTGGCGGATCCGGTATCTTCGATACCTTCGTCAATATAATGCCTGCCTACTTTTGTCTTGGGTGTACCGAAAGGAATCTTTGCCAGTGACAAGCTAATTCCCACGGCTACTATTATTAGTGAAAGGATGGCAACTGCCCTTCTCATTCTTCGTACCTCTTTGTTCGCCTGATGGCAATAATGAAGATGGCTGCAGTCAATGCAGCGCCGATAGCAGCCTCAGCCATCGCTACGTCGGGGGCCTGAAGGAAGTAGAAAAGTATGGAAGCAATTAGGCTTACCAAGGCTGCGGCAATTACCGCGCTAATTAAGTCTCTAAAAATAGAGGCTGCGACGGCCCCAACAAGCATTAAAACTACTAAAAATGAAACAACAAAGGTCATTGCTTTTCCTTATATTCTTCAAACTCACTGGCCCTATCCACAACGCTTCTATCACACAAAGAAACGCCGCTTTTACGAGATGCCCGTCCTAAGGCGTGGTTAGAGATAGGATTGGTGATGAGGATAAACAAGGCAATAACTAAAGTTTTTGGCAACCAGCCGGGCTGGGTTATCCCAACGCCAACGATAGTCAGGAAAGCACCTAACGTTGTACATTTTGTTCCTGCCTGAAGTCGGTTGTACACATCGGGCAGTCTGAATATACCCAGACCTCCTATAAAGAGGAATATTATCCCAATTGCCGTAATGATAGTCCCTATAGTTTGCATTTATATTCCATTTTCCAAAAATCTGGCAATAGCCACTAAACCGATAAAAGTTAAGACCGCATAAACCAAAGCGACATCCAAATAAACATATCTTTCAAAGATAGAACCCAAAAGGACAAGTAAAGCGGTGGTAATCGTAGCTATGGTATCCACCGCTACCGCCCGATCCGGGGCAGTGGGGCCTTTGAGCATACGGAAGAGGCACAAGGAAATCGCCAGCCCTATGATTACAAGAAAGATAATTTCACTCATATAAAATACTCACATCCATTAGCTTATTTGTATATACAAATAAAGCGATAGATATACCCAAAAAAATTATTTCCTTTTAATTATTTCCACGATTTTTCTTACTCGCACATCAATCACTCTGTAGCAAATCTTCGTTCCTTCTTTCCTGCCTTTAATGATACCCGCATTTTTCAATATCCTAAGATGCTGGGAGATTGTAGATTGAGGCAGTCCCAATACCTTCTGGATCTGGGCAACATTACATTCGTCCTTGAGCAGACCAACCACCATCTTGAATCGCGCTGGATGAGCCAAGGCTTTCAATGTTTCGCTGACTTTTTCGTAGTTTACTGCCACTGTAGTACCCTAATCTTCTGCCTCTTGATTATTAATAACAATTCCAACCGTCTTATTATTTATGTGAATATTACACTTAAATACTTCTCAAACCTCTGACCTATCATATTTGTTGCCTCATCAATATCTTCAGTCTCCACATTTATCCAGTGAATCAGAAGATTATCGCCAATAACATCTAATGTAAACGTGCCGGGAGTCAAGGTAATTGAATTGGCTAAAATCATCTTTGCAATGTCAGATTTGAGGCGAGTCTTTATAACTACAATACCTGGTTTTATAGGCATTTTTGGGTGGATAACACGATATGCAACGTCGAAATTTGCCTTAATTATCTCCCATAAAAGCACGATTATATATACCAAAGAAAATAAAATCCCCTTTGGAGTTAGCGAGGGGAAGCCTAACTTAGAGTAAATGTGAGCCCCAAAGAGGGAAATAATCAGACAAACCAGGACTCCACAAATGAGTTCCTGCCAGTCTAATTTTGAGACCAAAGCCAACCACAAAACAAAGGTGACTACTAAAAGCCAAACGAATCCTTTTACCTTTTCAGATGTTGAATAAACAGTGTGCTCCATTTAAAAACCAAATTTCTTACCTATATGTTTGTGAATATTCTCACAAGGAACCATATTTTTCTCCTTATCGCTGATTTTGTCAACAGTTTTTTTAAATATCTTAATATTTGGATATTTGAATGTTTGAATTTTCTTGACAGATATAACAACCGTTCTAAACTCTTTTGTCGTTTGAATATAGACCGAAGCGATGAATCAGGAGGTTTTATGAAGCGTAAGAAAATTCCGGATGAAGCTGTTCAACGGTTGCCGATTTATCTTCGAGGTTTGTTGTCCCTGTCACAGCAGGGGCACAAAAATATATCCAGTAAGAGGTTAGCTGATTTTCTTGGTGTTAATCATTGGCAGATAAGGAAGGACCTTTCCTACTTTGGTGGTTTCGGCACACCCGGCATAGGCTATAACACCGAAAAGCTGAGAAGGCAAATTAGAAAAATTCTCAAACTCAGCGTGGTTCACAAGGCAGTTCTGGTAGGTGTGGGCTATCTGGGCTCGGCTGTTTTGAAATATCCGGGATTTGGAATGCTCGGATTCAACATTGTTGCTGCATTCGATAACGACCCTAAAAAAATCGGTCGACGAGTAGGAAATATTATGATCGAGGATGTTTCAAACCTCCAGGCATTGCAGCAAAGAGAAATTGAAATTGGAATTATTACTGTTCCTTGCGATGCCGCTCAGGAAACATTCAATAAGCTAATCGCGGCAGGGATTAAAGGTATCTTGAGTTTTTCACCGTGCTATAAAACAGGCCGCCAAAAAGTCAAAGTAATAACTATTGATATTGCGATGGACCTTGCTCGTCTGCCATACTATATAACTACAAGACGGATTACCAAGGTTTAAGCTAAGCAAAATCGTACCTTGTTATTGTCTAAGAAGTACCAACAACACGTATGGCTTGCAGCTTGGAAATCCCTCTTAGTGTGATACCTGCCCTTTGCTCTGATTAGCCAACTTGTCCAATATAGTAAAATACTTGGCTTCAGTTTGCAGCCCCACCCAGCACCTTAACTCTTTGCCATTGTTGATAATCAAAACCGTTGGGATTGCACTCATACCGTATCGCTGTGCTACTACAGGAATCCGGTCAACATCTACTTTGCGCACGGCAACCTTGTCGGCGTACTTATCAGCAAGTGACGATATAGTCGGAGCCAAGGTTTTGCAGGGAGAACAGCGATTAGAAGATAAATCCACATTACTCAACTTTCAACACTTCCTTTATTGTTTTTTTCAGTGTTTCTTTTGGTAAGGCACCTACTGCCATTTGCGGTTTGTCATTTAGCGGTACAAAAAGGATGCTGGGGATGCTCTGAATGCCGAAAGCGGCCGCTAATTCCTGCTGAGCCTGTGTGTCTACTCTGTAAATATTGAGCTTACCTTGGTATTCTTGAGCAAGCTCTTGTAAAATAGGTTCTACCATTTTGCACGGCCCACACCAATCGGCATAAAAGTCAACAATGCAAGGCAGCTCACCCTCAAACTTCCATTCTTTATTTTGCTCATAGTTAAAAACTTTTTGTAAAAAACTCTCTTTCGATAAAGATTCCATAAGAGGACTCCCATTTTCTTTAAGCACTTCTAAGTTAGAATCAGACTTGTTTTCAGTGTGGACAGCACCCGATCCTTCTGGTTTCTCTTTCGGTCGTGTCGAGAGAACCGATGCCAATAATACTCCCACTACCGCACCGTAGATTGCGCCGCGGTAAGGATTCGCCGTCAGCGGGCAGGCACCGGAGGAACACTTGCCGAAATAACCCATAACTGCACCTATTGTTCCGCCAATTAGCACACCTAATAAAATCCTGATAAACATAGCTATATTCCTTCCCTCAATCTTCTATTGATCTCCGAGATAGTCTGGGCTCAGTAAGCTTGCCAAACCTATACCGAACTTATAAATGTCATAATATTTGAATTAGCTCAATGACGCAAGGGATAAAATTTTTGGCTTGTAGATTCATATAACAATGGTTGCGAAATGAACCTGTATATGGTACAAGTAAACTATGTCTGATAAAACACAGGATGAGGTCCACAATGTTATTCTGGACTCGGTAAGCGAAGGTGTTTTCACAGTAGATTTAGACTGGCGGATCACTTCTTTTAACCGTGCGGCAGAAGAAATTACCGGTATCCAGCGAGAAAAGGCTATTAGCCAACACTGCAGAGATGTTCTAAGGGCAGATGTTTGTGAAACGGACTGTACACTGGCAGCAACGATGCAAACCGGCAAACCAATAATGAATAAAGCTGTGCACATTATCGATGCAGAAGGCAAAAAAAGAGCAATCACCATATCGACGGCTTTGTTGAAAGATTCCAAGGGTGAGGTTATTGGCGGAGTTGAGACGTTTCGTGACATGAGCATGATAGAGCAACTCCGCAAGGAAATCCAAGGTCGGTATTCATGCGAAGATATTATCAGCCAAAGCCATAAAATGCAGAATCTCTTTGCCATTTTTCCCAACATTGCTGAAAGTAACACAACAATTTTAATTGAGGGCGAAAGCGGTACAGGTAAAGAACTTTTTGCCAGGGCTATTCATAACCTCAGTTTCCGTAAGGATAAACCTTTCGTTGCAGTGAATTGTGGTGCCCTGCCTGAGACACTCTTGGAGTCCGAATTATTCGGTTATAAAGCCGGTGCTTTTACAGATGCCAAAAAGGATAAACCCGGACGGTTTACTTTAGCCCAAGGTGGCACCATATTTCTGGATGAGATTGGCGATGTCTCTGCTTCTGTTCAGGTTAAACTGCTGCGAGTTCTGCAGGATAAAACTTATGAACCGGTCGGCGGTATTTCACCTGTGAAGGCTGATGTTCGTATCATCACAGCCACTAATAAAAAACTCGACCAGCTTGTCAAAGAAGATAAGTTCAGAGATGATTTGTATTATAGAATCAATGTGATGAAACTGGAATTGCCTCCGCTAAGGGACAGGAAAGAAGACATTCCTTTGTTAGTAGAGCATTTTATCAGCAGATTTAACCAATTACATAATAAGAATATCTGCTGTGTTACAAACGAAGTGACAGCAGCTCTATTGTCTTATGATTACCCAGGCAATGTACGTGAGCTTGAGAATATTATTGAGCATTGTTTTGTTCTCTGTGAAGGCGAGGTAATAGAAGCCAAACACCTACCCTCATCGATTCGTCCTTCCCTGAAATCCGAATCGACAAAAGATAGCGAGCCAACCACTATTAAACAGATGGAGATTATTCTGATAAAACAGGCTCTTAAACGAAACAAGGGTAACAAGACCGCCGCGGCAAAACAGCTTGGAATCGACAAAAGCACATTATTCCGCAAAATGAAGGTTTTCGGCATTGATATTGAGTGATTCTCTTAAATATTAGAGATGTCGATTTTACCAAGTACAGCTAACGGGATTTTTACATTTCCAAACGGAGCACTTAAAGCAAATCCGGCGATATGCTTATCAATTTTTCCCATTAACTGTCTTGCGATTTCTATGCCGGTTTGCATGGCTTCTTGTCGGTTTTTAGCAGCGTACATCTTCTCAAGAATCTCATCAGGAACGAATACACCAGGGACTTCATTTGCCATAAATTCAGCATTCTTATAACTTGTAAAAGGCCAAATACCGGCAATGATTGGTACTCTAAATGATTCGGTGGCTTCAAGAAATTTGAAAAAGCTTTGTGTATCAAAAACAGGTTGTGTGATGGCATATTCGGCGCCAGCTTCAACTTTTTTGCTAAATCTATCAAGCTCAAAATTAAAATTTGACGCAGCCGGATTAACACCTACACCAATGGTAAACGACAATTGAGATTTCAGAGATTTTCGCGCTATATCGATACCACGATTAAGATTGTTCACCACGGCTGTCAGTCGAACTGAATCCAGGTCAAAAACACCTGAAGCATCTGGATATTCTCCTATTTTAGGAGGGTCACCTGTAATAAGCAGTAGATTTCGAATTCCTGTGACTTGAGCACCAAGTAAATCGGATTGTATGCTTATCAGGTTTTTATCGCGGCAACAAAAATGAAGTATTGTTTCGATAGGAACATTCTGCTGTATTGTGACGGCTGTTATCATGGCAGACAACCTGGAACTGGCTCGAGGGCCGTCGGGTATGTTGATTGTATCAATACCCATCTGACTGCATAGTGAGGCTTTGTCCAGTAATTGGGATGTCTCGATTCCTTTGGGTGGTGAGATTTCTACGCTGATGATTCTTTCTCCGCTAAAAAGCTTTTTCCCCAGTCGAGATCTTTCTTTTAATGGTACAGGTTCTTTGGCAACAATCTGTTCAGATTTGAAAGTAACTGAGGTCTTGGGCTGTGACGGGGTTAGTGTCTGCCCAAGCGGCTTAAGCGTTCTGGCTATCTCCTTAATATGAGCCGGTGTCGTTCCGCAACAACCGCCTATTATTTTAGCTCCATTTTCAAAGAAGCGTTTTGCATACTCGGCCATATATTCAGGCGTACACATATACATTAACCTGCCATTGACCTGTTGAGGCAAACCGGCGTTTGGCTGAAGTGATATCGGCTTGTCTGTAAGATTTTTTATCAGTTTGAGAGAGTCTAACATCGATGACGGTCCTATCGAGCAATTCAGACCGACTGCGGCTACTGCTTCTATGGAAATTCTTGAAATAGCCTGTTGTAGTTGGTTGCCGTAAGCAGTTTCGTTTTCCTCGGTAACGGATAATTGTGCGATGATAGATAAATCCGTAACTTCTCCGATAGAATCAATTGCAATTAGCATTTCATCTAAGTTAGAAAAAGTCTCCAAAATCAGAAAATCAGCACCCGCCTTTGCAAGCGATTCGGCCTGTCTGCTAAAGGCTTTTGCAGAATCCGACTGTAAAGTTTTTTTGTTTGACAAGTGGCTTGTCAAAGGCCCTATTGCACCCGCTACAAGAACGTTTGTTCCAGCCGAGTTTTTTGCAATCTCGACGGCTTTTTCATTGATCTGTTCTGTTTTTTCAGCAAGGCCGAATTGTGCTAATTTGACAGGATTGGCACCAAATGTGTTAGTTTCGATGAAATCCGCCCCCGCCTGTACATATTCGGTGTGTATTTTACCGATCAGATCGGGTCTGGTTAAATTCAATTCATCGTAACAAGTATTTACAAACACGCCGTGCTGATACAACATTGTTCCCATTGCACCATCGGCTACAACAACTTTTTTGTCAAGCAAATCAAAAAATGTATATTGACTGGAAATACTCATTTGCTAAAAATTTACTTCTTTTAGATATATAATATATTGCTTATGGCTTGTTTTCATATTGCAATTAATACACGAAAGTGTATTAGCACAATTGTATTAAGTCAAAAGATAATTGAATTGCCTGATTTAATATCTCTACTGTCACAATTGTTATGATGGATTTGGGAAACTCAATCAATATTATCAGTAATTTGAGAAACTTTAAGAGATGAGATAAAAACAGATGGTTTAATGAAAAGTTTTTTTAGTATCTGTTATTTGTTCAGAACCCCAATCAAATTTCATACACCAACTCTGAGGTAATTTTATTTAAACAGAATATAGTTTCTGCCGTGTCAATAGTGGCATTTTGCAATTGTTGGCTTATCTAACGGGCTGCGAATTGCAATCATTTTAAGGTTCTCTTGATTTGGGTATAAGGCACTTCACTTTTTGTAAACGATTATTTAACAGTAACATACACCTCTGTTCTGCATTGTTGCTAATTCATGGCATATTGTTTGCTACTTGTTTAGTCGAGGCATAATGTAATGAAGATAGCAGTACCCATATATAATGACAGTGTTTCGAACGTATTTGATTTTGCTCACAGGCTTTTGCTTGTGGATATTGAAAACGGCAAAGAAACCGAACGCTCTGAAGTGAAATTAGAGGGTCTATCTTTGCCACAACGTGCATATAAATTAAAAACTCTTGATGTTGATGTACTTGTTTGCGGAGCGGTCTCACGTGTACTTGCCAACATGGTTATAACATCAGGAATCCATGTGCTGCCATACATAACCGGCAGTATTGATGATGTATTAAAGGCATATTTAACCGGCCAATTGGTAAAGCCGGAGTTTACTATGCCAGGTTGCTGGCCCGGTGCACGAAGAGGCTTTGGACGCAGGCGGCGAGGTTGTCGATGGCGAGGTGGATGACGCTAAGAAATAAATTGACCGGACTGTTTGTGACATTTTTGTGCAACTGAGGGGGACGGAGTCTAAGCAGAGCAAAGAAAGGAAAAATAGAATGAAAATAGCAATAACATCGCAGGAAAAAGAGCTTTCAAGCGAAATTGATCTGAGATTCGGACGGGCAAAATTTTTGCTCGTAGTTGATACCGAAACTGATGATTTTGTGGTGCATAACAATGAATTAAATTTAAATGCTGTTCAGGGTGCAGGGATTCAGACCGGCAGCAATATAGCCAATCTTGGCGTCGAGGCGGTGATAACCGGTAATGTCGGTCCAAATGCATTTAAGACACTCAGGGCAGCAGGTGTGAAAATATTTCTCACTGAGAAGCAAACTGTTGCCGAGGCGATAGACTCGTTCAAGGCAGGAAAATTAAAAGAAGTTAAACAGGCTAATGTTGAAGGACATTGGATTTAGAATTCAAACGGAGCAAGGAAACTAATGCATATATATCTGGATTGTATTCCGTGTTTTATCAGACAATCGCTCGATGCGGCAAGGCATGCGACAGAGGATGAATATATCCATGAGCAGGTAGTCCGTGGAGTGCTTGGTCTGGCAAATAATATGGATATGAGCCAGTCTCCACCGGTGATTGGACAACAGATACATCGTCTGATTCGAGATCTTGTAGGCGTTGAAGACCCTTATCACAAGGTTAAGCAACAGTTTAATAATGCGGCATTGAACTTGTATTCCAAAATGCGTCACTTAATCATCGAATCCGAAGATCCGTTCGAAACTGCAGTTCGTCTGGCTATAGCAGGAAATATCATTGATTTTGGAGTCAAAAGTCAATTGCGGGAAACCGAACTGGCCGAAACGATAAACCAGTGTCTTTCTAAAGAACCTTCAGGTATGCAACTGGAGGATTTTCGAAACGCAGTAAATGAAGCAGAAGATATTCTTTATATTGCAGATAATGCCGGTGAGATTGTTTTTGACCGTTTGTTGATTGAGCAAATGCCCATAGACAAGGTTACTGTGGTTGTAAAGGGCTTACCGGTAATAAACGATGCCACGATGGAAGATGCCGTAATTGCTGGTTTGCCTAAGATTCTGGATGTCATCGATAATGGTTCTGACGCACCGGGGACAATTCTGGAAAGCTGTTCTCCATCATTTAGGAATCGCTTTGAAAGTGCTGATCTGGTTGTAGCCAAGGGACAGGGCAATTACGAAACTCTCAGCGATGTAGATAAGAATATATTTTTCATACTTAAGGCAAAGTGCCCTGTTATTGCAAGGGACTTAGGCTGTGAAGTCGGTGAGATGATTTTGAAAAAGAGCGAAGCTTTTAATGATATTACAGATTTAGTTAAGGAGGCAGAATAAATGCCAAGTTTTGATGGTACAGGACCGTTAGGTCAAGGGCCAATGACAGGTAGAGGTCAGGGTTTTTGTCTGTTGAAAGAGTCAAAAAATAAACCGAGTCAGGTAAAAGGCCTCGCCGGCATACAAGGTTTGCCGGTTAATTTGAATAACAATAACATAAAAGTTCAGGAAAGGGAGGTGGTTAATATGCCATTTGGAGACGGAACAGGTCCGGCAGGATTAGGACCAATGACTGGAAGAGCCGCTGGCTTTTGCGCAGGTTATCCGGTGCCGGGCTATATGAACCCTGTTGTCGGTAGAGCCGGTTTTTATGGTGCCGCTATACCACCAGTCGGGCCGTATGGTACAGGCTTATATAGTTATGGCGCTGGATATGGAAATCCTTACGCCGCATGGAGCAATCCGTGGTTTCGTAGAGGTTTTGGCCGAGGTTTCGGTCGAGGCAGAGGCTGGGGCCGTGGTCGCGGTGGCGGCAGATTTGGTTATTGGTAACAAATTCAAATTAGCATGTAACCCCTTAGGGGTAAATTGCAGAAAGGATGGATATTATGCCAAGAGGTGACGGTACAGGTCCTGGCGGCCAAGGGCCAGGCACAGGACGTGGTATGGGACGAGGCCAAGCCCAAGGTCAGGGTAGAGGCAGAATGGGTGGACCATTTGCTGCAGGGCCGGGCGGAAGTTGTGTGTGTCCGAAATGCGGAACAACGGTTGCTCATGTTGCCGGACAGCCTTGTAATGCGATAAGTTGTCCAAATTGTGGAACGAAAATGACAAGAAATTAACATTTTTTTCGAAAGGAGAAATATTATGCCAGGTGGCGATGGAACAGGTCCTGGAGGTATGGGACCAATGACAGGTAGAGCTGCAGGTTTTTGTGCTGGTTTCCCAGTGCCGGGTTATGCAAATCCTGTTGGCGGACGTGGTATGGGTATGGGCTGGGGTCGAGGCCGAGGTGGCGGTTTTGGTCGAGGTTTTGGTAGGGGCAGAGCTGGATATGGCTTGCCTGCTTATGGTAGTGCTGTGAATCCATACGCTTATGGCGGTGCTGCAGGTCCATATGCTTATGGTGGTGCTGTGAACCCGTATGCTTATGGCGGTGCGCCATTTGCTCCAGGCTTAACTGCTCAGCAGGAACTCGATGGCTTGAAAGGTCAAGCAGAATATCTTGAGGATAGCCTTGACGGAATCAAAAAGCGCATAGAAGAACTCGAGAGCCAGAAAAGCAGCAAAGAGTAAAAAACACTAAGGTGGACATCGGATTTCTTAAAGCCTTTGAGCTAAAAAGGCATAACGTTTATCTGTGTAACGGTAGATCCTATGCTGCGAGGATCGGACGCTTTGTACATAAGTAAATTTTCTGTGCCTGGTTCCATACAGTGTTTAAGAACACTGTGTTTCGGGTGAAGCTCTAACAAATTTACAAGGAGATATGACGATGCCAATATTTGAGTATAAATGTAAGAAATGCGGGCATAACACCGAATTTCTGGAAAAAAGCAGTGGTAAGAACAAGCACGTCTGCGAAAAATGTGGAAGTTCGGATATGCAGAAACTATTTTCAGGTTTCTCCGTTGGGCAAAGCAGCCAGGGGAGCGATTCATGCTCAACCGGAACGTGTCCAACCGGAACATGTGGACTCTGATAGAAAGGGTTGTTTATGAAGATTGCAGTAACGTCAACAGGGCCTACTCTCGATGATAACGTGGAGGCTCGGTTTGGTCGGTGTCCCTATTTTCTGATCATTGACACTGACACAATGCAGTTAGAAGCGATTGAGAATCCCAATATGGCCCTTGGCGGTGGTGCGGGGATTCAGTCTGCTCAGTTAATGTCGGAAAAAGGTGTAACAACTGTACTAACAGGCAATTGCGGCCCTAACGCATTTAATGTTTTTGGTCAGGCAGGGATACAGGTTATTGTTGGTGTCAGCGGGCCTGTCCGCAATGCCGTTGAACAGTTCAAAACCGGGGCTTTATCCTCTGCTTCGGAACCTAATGTAGCCAGCCACTTTGGTATGAGCGCTACGCCGACAGTCCCTAAAGCAACTGGGCAACCAGGAACTAATCCGATGGGTCAAGGCGTAGGAGGAGCAGGTTTTGGTATGGGCGGCGGTCGAGGTATGGGTCCCGGCGGTGGGATGGGACGCGGTATGGGCAGAGGCATGGGTCGAGGTGGAGGTATGGGTATGACAGCTTCGATGGGTATGCCTTCGACCGGCCCTGCAGCAGGTCTCCCAGAAAATGCCGGACTGCAAAACCCTGATCAGGAATTGGCTGCTCTAAAGCAGCAGGCAGAGATGCTTGAGCAGCAAAAACAACAACTGAATCAAAGAATAGCTAAGCTTGGAAGCGGCCGCAAAGCCGCAGCTTTTGTTCAGCCGGATAAATGCACCAGCTGTGGTATCTGTGCCGATGTATGTCCGACCAATGCTATTAGTATAGACAAATATGCTGTTATAAATCCCGATCTATGTACTGCCTGTGCTGCCTGCATATCTGAGTGTCCAAATGGTGCGATTGTAATTACTCAGCAAAAAATTGGTGGTTAAGAAACATAATCAAAATAAGCAAAACGTTTTAAGCGGATTGTAGCTTGATTGAACATTAGAAAGAGGAACTAGATGAAACGATTTATGCTCAAATCCAAGATTCACGGTGCCACTTTAACCGGCACTGAACTGGATTACGAAGGAAGTATAACCATTGATGAGGAACTTCTTGAGAAAGCTGATATATTACCGGACGAGCAGGTTCATGTGCTTAATATTAATAATGGCCAGCGATTTGTAACTTATACCATTTCAGCACCACGAAGGTCAGGCACTGTATTGTTAAATGGGCCGGCAGCAAGGTTAGGCACTGTTGGTGACAAAGTCATAATTATATCGTATTGCCAAATTTCTGCGGACAAAGCAAAGGATTTGAAAGCAAAAACAGTATTTGTTGATGACAAAAACAAGCCAAAGGAATAGGTAAGTGAGAAAAATATACCCCCGATGTGGACAGTGTGAGATGAAAGAATGCCGTGATGGCAAAGATTGCTTTTCACAAGCTGACAATCATAAGCAATTATATCAAGACGATCAAATAGCAGAATTGCACAGGGCAGCTTCATCGGTTGAGGGACGGTATTATGGTAAAGAGACACGATTGGGCGAAATAATATTGCTTGCAAAGGAGTTAGGATTAAAAAGAATAGGACTGGCTTTCTGCATTGGCTTAAGTGACGAAGCAAAGATTATCGAGGAAATTCTTTCAAAGCGTTTCGAGGTGGTTTCAGTTTGCTGCAAGGTTTGTGGTATTGATAAAAAGGATTTTGAATTGCAGCAAATTTCATCGGAAGGCCGGGAGGTTATGTGCAACCCGGCCGGTCAGGCTCAACTACTGAATGAGGCAGAGACTCAGCTTAATGTTATATGCGGGCTTTGTGTCGGTCATGACGCTATTTTTGCGAAGGTTTCAGACGCTCCTGTGACAACGCTTATCGCCAAGGACCGTGTATTGGCCCACAATCCTGCGGCAGCTATATACTGTCAGTATATTCGAAAGCGGTTTAATAAAATTACATAGCGGAGATAAATAATGGATTCGATACTTGACGCCACGGAAGTTATTGTAGGGTTTCACCCCGATGGTTACAGGATAGACAAAACAGCTTCGCCGATGAACAGGTATACAAAGTGGAAAATTCAGCCGGGTAATCATTGGTGCGATCCGAAGCCGGTCTGTTTCGATTCTCTGCCACAGAACGGTTGGATTGCGAAAGATAAATTTGATTGGGAACGCATAAGTAATAACTGTGAAGCAATTTAATATGAAAACAACAATTGCAAGAAGAAGGTCGATGGTTGGGAATGAACCTGTTTGGAGATCGAAACAGTGACCAGATGCGGCATAGGTCCAGAATTTTCCACTATCACTGTTCTATCCGGTGTGTTGACCGGTTTGTTGACTTATTTTTATCCAGATTGGTTTATCATAACTTGTATTCCGTACTTGGTCTTAGTAATAATTGGAGTTGGACTTTTGATGACCGGCACTGTGGTCTATGTGCATTCACTTCGAGTATTCAATCGTGGATACAGAAAAGAGCAGTTGGTTATAGTTGGCCCATACTCAGTGGTGAGACATCCCATTTATGCAGCATGGATATTGCTCATTTGTCCGGGAACTGTCCTGTTCTTTCGGTCATGGCTCATGCTTTTAGTACCTGTAACAGCGTATATCAGTTTTAAAGCATTTATTCATAAGGAAGAGGACTATCTGAAAAACAAGTTTGGGCAAGCTTATTCAAATTACCGTTCAAAGATTAATGAACTTTTTCCAAATTGGAAATTTTGAAGAATAATCGCAGTGAGATTAAGGAGCATTACAAAGCATGAAAATAGCGATTGCAAGTGGTAAAGGCGGTACAGGAAAAACGACTATTGCGACAAATTTGGCCTGTTCAATTGCTCAGGCCGGTGAAACCGTTCAATATCTGGATTGTGATGCAGAAGAGCCAAATGGTCATATCTTCTTAAAACCTGAAATCAAAAGCTCAGAAGATGTCACCGTTGGAGTACCTGAAGTTGATATGGCTAAATGTACAGGCTGTGGAAAATGCGGACAGCTTTGTCAGTACAGCGCCATAATCTGCCTGAAAGATAAGCCGCTTGTCTTTGAACAGCTATGCCATTCGTGCGGCGGTTGTATGGCAATTTGTCCTGAAGGAGCGATAACGGAAAAACAACGCAAGATTGGCGTCGCTGAATTTGGCAAATCAAATGGTGTGTATTTTGGGCACGGCAAGCTGAATATTGGTGCGATTCAGACACCTGCAATCATAAGATACGTAAAGCAGAAAGCAATCAACGATGGAATAGTCATACTCGATGCCCCGCCAGGTACATCATGTCCTGTAATTGAAGCGATAAAAAACAGCAATTTTGTTTTGCTTGTTACTGAGCCGACGCCTTTTGGCTTAAATGACCTTGAATTAGCAGTTGGGATGGTGAGAGAGCTTAAGCTCCCCTTTGCGGTTACAATAAATCGCAGTGACATCGGGAATGATGCGGTAGTTAAGTACTGTCAGCAGGAAAATATTGAAGTTCTTATTCAAATACCAAATGACAGAAAAATTGCTGAAAGCTATTCACGAGGTGTGATGATAGTAGAAACAATGCCTGATTATAAGCAGAAGTTTTTGAAATTATATGAAGATATACAAAGTATGGGAAAAGACAATTGAAGCACGATCCTGATTTCATGAAAAAAATAACCAAAGATCTGGAAGCTCGTAAAGCAGCTGCCAAAATTCTTGAGGTTAGTGAATTAGCCAATAGCAATGACTTAAAGAAGGCTTATAGAAAAGCCGCCACTAAATATCATCCGGATCACAATGCAGGCAACCCTGAAGCAAATAAAAAGTTTACTCTTATAAAGTGTGCTTATGAACTTTTGGCTTTCGATAAACCCTGCGACAAAATTCTGGAAGAAATCAATTCCTGGCCTGGTATGCCTGAAGACGGCAAATATAAAATTGACAATCCCTGGGGTCATTTTTTGTGGTGGAGAGAAAAGTTTTTTGATTCTGACTCTAATGAAAAGAAAAAGCAAAACAAAAGCAATTTTTGCATTTGAAAAGATAAAATGCTAACTAATGATCTAAACGATAACTTTTATGAACATATTAAGCCACGTTTATACCAACGTGTGGGCCGGGAACTACGTTCGGCACATTATGTGTTAGATATTGGTTGTGGCAATTGTGCGCTTGCAGGATATTTATCTGAAACCTATGGGCAAAAAGTTACTGGTATTGATATTTCATCTGATAACTTTCCAGACAAAAGGAAGATAAGTAAAGATTGGCCGCTTGTTCGCTGTGTTCGCAGAAGTGCTTCGAGACTTAATTTTATCCAAGACGAAACAATAGACGCGGTTGTGATGTTCTGGTCTTTACATGAGATGAACGATCCTAAAGCAGTTCTGCAGCAGGTTTATGACACTCTAAAGTATGGAGGCAAAGTACTCGTAGTTGAATTCCCGCGCAATTCATTGGCCCAAAAGTTATGGAATGAGAACTACTATAACAGCAATGAATTAACAGCTTCTCTCCGTAAAGCCGGTTTCAAAGATATCCAAGCTAAACGAATTGAACACAGACAGATACTTTGGGTAAGTGGATACCATGGTACCAATTGAACCAAAAGCAGAAGTCGTAATTGTTGAGGCCTACGGAAAGCGATAAGATGAAAATAGCAATGACAGCTACGGTTATATTGTTTATCGCTATGCTGATGGCCATGACGGGGCGTGGGGGCGGCAATTTTTATGTTCCTGTCCTAGTCGCAGCGGGGTTTACGATGCACGAGGCGGCTACTACCGGTCAGTTAATTCTCGTAGCTACTGCTGTAACGGCCTTATTAATTTTTCAGAAACACAAAACAGTAGACTGGAAGTTGGCGCTGGTAATCGACCCTCCTACAGACATCATGGCATTTGTTGGAGGTTACTATGCACATATTTTTAGCGGCACGGTGTTAAAGCTTGTTTTTGCAGGTCTGCTTGTCTTGGCAGGTTTTCTTATGCTCAGACCAATTAAAGAACAGACCAGCAAAAATCAAAGGCGAATAGGGTTTTGGAAACGTCAGTATGATAATTGCGAATATACCATTAATTTTTGGTTGGTTATTCCAATAACTGCAGCTACTGGATTTATGGCAGGTATGGTCGGAGTTTCAGGAGGTTCGTTTAAAATCCCTTTGATGGTTCTGGCCTGTGGGGTTCCAATGCGGATTGCCATAGGAACATCCTCAGCTATGGTAGCAGTAACTGCTTTGATGGGTTTTCTTGGACATACTGTTAGTGGAGATTTTAATCCTACTTGGACGACTCCGCTGGCAGTTGTGGCCGTGTTGGGCGGTTTATTCGGAGCTAAGTTTTCAATCATAGCAAAACCAGAAAATTTAAAACGAATCTTTGCTTATACTACGTTAGCAGCAGCAGTATTCATGTTTGTTAATGCTATGGTTTCCGTATCCAAATAATCGAAAAATAGAAATTGTGATTGTTGAAGCTTATGAAAAGCCAAAAGATTTATTTATTTAAGAATACCGTATCTCAAGAGCAGAATGAACCGGCAAAAGTGATTTTTAGTGGTCCCGGCCAGATGAAAATAGGACCTGCTGCTGAATTTGGCGGCAGCGGTCAAACACTGAATCCGGAGGAGATGTTTGTTGCTGCAATTAACAGCTGTTTGATGAATACATTTTTTTATTTTACGCAAAAATTTAAAATCGACATTTTGTCATACAATTCACAGGCCTTTGGACAACTTGAAAAACAATCTGATGGATTTCGGTTTACCAATGTCGAAGTTCGAGCGAAGGTTCAATTGCCTGAAGACAAGTTTGCTGACAAAATTCAGGAAGCAGGCCATTTAGCTGAAAAATATTGTCTTGTCTCTCGTTCTGTCACCTGCTCTGTCGATTATCAGTTGGAAATTGAAATTGAAGGAAAATAAACAATTAGGAGAATAAAAACATGCCATGGGTAAATCAGGATTTATGTGTCGGTTGCGGTGTTTGTGTAGATGAGTGTCCCGTAGAGGCGATTACGCAGGACCAAAGCAGCAAAGCAATTATTAATGATGACAAGTGTATCCGGTGCGGCAAATGCCACGATGTATGCCCACAGGATGCCGTAAGACACGACAGTGAGAGGATTCCTCAGGAAGTTGAAGCAAACATAACAAAGACGAAAGAACTTTTGCAGCATTTTGAGACACCACAGGAACAGGGAGAATTTTACGAACGGATGATTCGCTACTTTAACAAAGAAAAAAAGGTAGCTGACCTGACCATAGGCAAAATAACTGATTTGAGAAGCGCTATAAACAAAGAAGAATAACCAGTATGTCAGTATAAATTTATTAACAAACTTGTACCTATGTAAATATAAAACAGGAAGGAAAGTTTTATGAAGGAATTAGTCGTAATAAGCGGAAAGGGAGGAACTGGTAAAACAAGTATAACTGCCGCATTTGCGTCGCTGGCCCTTAATGCCGTGCTTGCCGACTGTGATGTGGATGCGGCCGATTTGCACCTTGTTTTAGAGCCGAAGATTAAACAGGAATTTGATTTTTCCGGAGGCAAACAGGCTTCGATTATTTCTGAAAAATGCGTAGGCTGCGGCAAATGTGCCGATATGTGCCGATTTGACGCGATAAAATTAGACGGCCCGGCTAATGATGTTGTTGGAAAAACGTATACGGTGGATTCTGTTTCCTGCGAAGGCTGTAAGGTATGTGTTGAATTTTGTCCCGTTAACGCAGTCACTTTCGAGCCTGCCATAAACGGTAAATGGTTCGTTTCCGATACGCGTTTTGGCCCTATGGTACATGCAAAGCTTGGTATCGCAGAAGAAAACAGCGGTAAACTCGTAACTCTAATTCGCAAAGAAGCTAAAAGAATCGCTGAAGAACAAAATAAAAACTTTTTGATTATCGATGGCTCGCCAGGAATTGGCTGTCCTGTGATTGCATCAATTACAGGTTCGGACTTGGTTCTTGTGGTGACAGAGCCGACGCTGTCGGGCAAACACGATTTAGAAAGAGTAGCCGAGCTTACGGCTAATTTTGGAATTAAAACGCTGGTCTGTATTAATAAAGCAGATATCAACCCCGAAATGAGCCTCAGTATTACTAAGGATGCCGGCAAACTCGGATTGAAAGTCATTGGAAAAATCCCCTACGATGAAGCTTTTACCAAGGCACAGATAATGAAAGCTACGCTGATCGAATATACAGGCGGTGATACAGCAGAAAAGACAAAGGCGATGTGGCGAGAAGTTATATATGAACTTGGCTGAGGATACTACTTTTATGCTGCAACAGGTTGCATCATATTTCGATTTTGACCGAGTAGCCGACGGTTACGACAGTTGGTATAACTCCGCCAAAGGTAAGATTTATGACAGGTTTGAAAAGCAGGCTATTGACAAGCTATTGGCGGGTGTTTCGAAACACAGCCGAGTATTAGAAGTCGGATGTGGTACAGGTCATTGGAGTGAATATCTCAGCTACAAGGATTTTAATGTAACAGGAATAGATGTTTCTGCAAAGATGATAAACATTGCCAGGCAAAAACATATACGAACCGGTCGTTTCGAAATTGCAGACGGGCGAAACCTCCCATTTGAGGATGAGAGTTTTGATATAGCAGCTGCAATAACTGTTCTTGAATTTACGACAGAGCCGGAAAAAATTGTTTCAGAGATGGTCCGATGCGTCAAGAAAAAAGGTGTAATCATAATAGGCGTTTTAAATGCCTTAAACAGATATAACCAAAAAAGAAAAAATAAGCATAGCGGTGTATATTCATCAGCACATCTATTTACGCCGCGACAAATACAACGTCTTTTAGGCAGTTATGGCATACCGAGGATACAGATAACAGGATTCGTACCTGAGAAAGATTGGATGCTTGGAATATCGACGCTGTGGGAGCATTTAGGTCAGTTCCTCTGCCCACAAAAAGGCGCATTTATTGCAGCAAGGATTAATTTATGAAAGTGCAGGCAGAAATAAGTATTTATCCACTGCGAACTAAAAGTTTGTCCGAACCCATAAAAGAGTTTTGCAAAATTCTTTGTGCTCATGGCTTGGAAATAAAGACAACCGCTATGAGTACTTTTATAAGTGGTGAATCAAAGAACTTGTTCAAAGCCTGTGATGAGATTTTTAAACAATTAACTCAAAAATATGAAATCGTAATGAATATGAAAATTTCTAATGCTTGTCCATTGGACGAGCCAAAGTAATTTTTGAGGAATATTTAAATATGACAAAACAGACCACACAAAATCAGCAAGCTCAGAAACAGCAGATGGAAATTGAACAGGATCAGATTCGCCATCGAATGAGTCAGATTAAACATAAAATACTTATTTTGTCCGGCAAAGGTGGTGTGGGTAAAAGTACCGTTGCTGCCAATCTTGCTGTTTCTTTATCTCTTGCCGGTAAAAGTGTTGGACTATTAGATATTGATATTCATGGGCCGAGCATCCCTAAAATCCTTAACCTTGAGGATAAAACATTAATGGCAGTTGGTGACGCTATTATGCCTGTGTCCGTTTCGGCAAACTTAATTGTGATGTCAATCGGGTTTATACTTCAGGATAGAGACGATCCTGTTATATGGCGAGGACCTATGAAATATCATATGATAAAGCAGTTTCTCAAAGATGTTGAATGGGGACAGTTAGATTATCTTATTATTGACTCACCTCCTGGAACTGGTGATGAACCGTTATCGGTAATACAACTTCTTGAAAAGCCCGATGGCGCTGTTATTGTTACTACACCACAACAGCTTGCCTTATCCGATGTCAGAAAGGGAGTTTCTTTCTGCAGGAGTTTGAATCTGCCCGTTATTGGTGTTATTGAAAACATGAGCGGATTTATATGCCCAAAATGTGGTCGTAATACGGATATTTTCAAGTCAGGCGGCGGCGAAAATATGGCTTTGGAGATGAACATACCGTTTCTGGGCAGGATACCAATAGACCCGCAAATTGTTGATGCCTGCGATTCTGGTCAGCCATACATAGAAAAATATCAAAACACTATTGTTGCCAATAGCTTCAACGAAGCAATTAAACCTATATTGGAACTTGATAAAAAAGAATTTGACAAAACAAACCTATTTCAGAAAGGAGATAAGAAAATGCGAATAGCGATTCCATTAGCACAGGGAAAATTAAGTCTACATTTCGGCCATTGTGATCAATTTGCTATCTTCGAAACTGATGATGACGGAAGCAGAATTATCAGCAGAAACGACGAGACGCCACCTGCCCATGCACCGGGTGTACTGCCAAAATGGCTGCATGAGATAGGAGTAAATGTAATCGTTGCCGGTGGTATGGGTCAGCGTGCTCAGCAGCTTTTTACCCAGAATGACATTCAAGTAGTTATTGGGGCACAAGCCAGCACACCTGAAGAACTCGTTTCTGCTTATTTACAAAATACCCTTGCAACAGGAGATAACATCTGTGACCACTGATCGCAGCAGATAAAAATGTGGATTTTTTCTATTTAAACTATGAGATAAAGGGGAAGTTGTGAATACTGAGACGGTGCAAAATACTCTCACTGATACACGTAATTGTGTTCACCCTGCATGCGTTGTATGCAGTTCAGCAAATACCAGAGGGCTGCATATGGAGTTTGATGTGGATGATGATGGCGGTGTTCAGGCTACATTTCAATGTGTTGAAAGTTTTGAAGGATACCCTGGTATATTACATGGTGGAGTAATCTCATCAATTTTAGATGGTGCATGGGTAATTGTATGTTTGCACGTGGTCAGGCAACCGTGACAGTCGAAATTATCATAAAATTTCGGCACCCTGTTGTAACAGGACGAGAGGCAACGGTTTCAGCAAGAATCACACGAGTTTCACATCCCCTGTATCTATTGGAAGCTGAGATTACCCAGGACAGAAAAGTCAAAGCTACAGCACAGGGTAAATATTATGACCAGCCAAAACTGATTGGCTCAGATCAAGTGGTTTTCTAATGCAATATACAGATAAAGTACTCGAACATTTTATGAATCCGCGAAACACAGGTGAAATCCCAGATGCCGATGGTGTCGGAACACTGGGCTCAGAAGAATGCGGGGATATGATTCGAGTATGGATTAAAGTTACTGATGAGCATCTGACAGATATTAAGTATAAGGTGTTTGGATGTCCTGCGGCAATAGCCTGCTGTAGCATGATGACAGAACTTGCTATAGGCAAACATGTTGATGAGGCCTGGAATCTAACCGATGACCGGGTTGCCGAGGCGCTTGGGGGGCTGCCTGAATATAAATATCATTGCTCTAATCTTGCAGCTTCAACTTTGCATAAAGCAATAATCAACTATGTTTTTAACAGCCTAACCAAAACAGAAATCATTTCTATCAAGATACTTGTAGATAATACTCCTTCCGGCAATTTTAAGTCGGAACATGGGTTAGCTTTGTGGATTAATTACGGTGACAAGAGAGTACTTTTTGATACAGGACAAAGCAATTTGATTTTGCAAAATGCCAAAACTCTGGATATCGATTTTGCTAATACCGATGCAATTGTAATAAGCCATGGCCATTATGACCATACAGGTGGTTTGTCTGCCGTTCTTAATATTGCTTCAAATGCAAAGATTTATTTGCACCCTTTAGCAACTGAACCTAAGTTCAGTCAAAAAGATTCGAGTGCAAGGTATATTGGCATGTCTGACCCTGCAAAGAATGCCGTTCAAGGCCGTCACGTTATATGGACAGCAACGCCTGCTTACTTATTTCCCGGGCTGGCAGTAACCGGGCAAGTCACGCGTATGAACGACTTCGAAGATGTCGGAGGAGCATTTTTCCTTGATGAGAATTGTCAGAAACCTGATGACCTGTTAGATGATCAAACATTGTTTATCGAATCTGCTAAAGGGCTTATAGTTGTTCTTGGCTGTGCACATTCAGGTGCTGTAAATACACTTGACTATATCAATGAATTAACGGGCAACAGAAACATATATGCTGTCATAGGCGGTATGCACCTGTCAGAAGCAAGTCAGATACGAATCACAAATACAATCGATGCCTTTAAAAAATACGACATTCAAAAAATTATACCCTTGCATTGCACTGGTCTGAAGGCTATGGAAGTTATAAAACACGCTTTTGGAAATAAATGCTTGTTTTTAGGTGCAGGCGGGCAGATCAATTTCTAAATAGGATTAATACTGAGTATGTCAAATAAAGAACTGGAGTTAAATACAATATGTAAAAAATTATCACAAATCAGCGATTCCGACTGGGTGGCAATTAAGTTTGAGAAACAAATACCTGTAAATGATATTGAACCTATCAGGTTCTGTGAAGCCGTATATAGGGCTCAGAAAAAGCGCATATCTTTATCTCTACCTAATGTATGCTGTGATGGTGCAAAAAGGTGTTTTGGTTGGCTTAAAAATAATGATGTGAAGCTGGCTCAAAGGCTCTCTGAGAAAACGGGTATCGACCAGAATGTAGCCCGTGAATTGGTAAGAAGGGTGCCTGTTCTGCATGAAAAATTATCCGGGATTTCACTCGGCAAGGATATTGATGGTGATGTCTATATAAGTTATGCCAGCCCGGAATCGGCAATGAAACTGGTTCGATATTGGCAGAAGATGACCGGATACAATCTTGACGCAGAAATCTCATGCTTTATGTCTGTTTGCGGTAATGCTGCAGTCAAAAGCTATATTGGCAAAAAATAAGTATTTCTTTTGGATGCCCTGATTCCAGAGAATACGGCGGCATCGAAAAGGGGCAGCTTGTTATTGGTCTTCCACACAATGTTGCATTCCACATAGGCGTTACTGATAGTTCAAGTGAATAGCGAAGTCTTTTTTGAAGATTAGTATGGATAACTTAGTTCCGACAAGAGTGTTTTTAACAAAAGGGGTGGGCAGACACAGATATCAATTGAAGTCCTTCGAAGAGGCATTAAGGCAAGCTGGCGTAGCTCAGCAGAATCTCGTTCAGGTGTCATCGATACTCCCGCCAAAATGCAAAATCATTGCCCGTGAAAATGGACTAAAGTCGCTTGTTCCCGGCCAGATAACTTATTGTGTAATGGCAAGATCGGATACTGATGAACACGGTCGTTTAATAGCATCCTCGATAGGTATTGCCGTTCCCAAAGATAGAAATAACTGGGGATATATCAGTGAGGTTCATGGGTATGGGATGAATCAGCAGGAGGCCGCCGATTTGGCTGAGGATTTGGCGGCGGATATGCTTGGAACAACTCTTGGTCTTGAAGTTGACCCTAATCAGGCCTGGTCTGAAAAAGAGCAGGTTTATAAAGCCAGCGGCCTGATTATCAGAACCTCTAATATTACGCAAACAGTCAGAGGACAAAAGGGACTCTGGACAACAACCGTCGCAATTGCAATGTTATTACTTGATTGAAAGATTTATGGAGAATAGTTATGACTGATCCTCTAACACCGTATGGTAACAAACCAATGGTTACCCCAATCGTCAACGCTGTTAATTATCACTATAGTTCATTTGAGGTCTTAAGACAGATCACAGACGGTGAAATAGACGGCTATACCTATCACAGAGACGATAATCCTACTGTTCGTGCTGTGGAGAGAAAAATAGCTGCTCTTGAGCAGGCTGAAGATTGTATTATTTGCACCTCCGGCATGGCCGCCTGCACAATGGTCTATTTGACCTATCTAAGCGCCGGTGACCATTTGATTTTGTTCCACGATATATATGGGGCGCATTACAAGGTATCACTCATACTTGAACGAATGGGGATTGATATTACATGGATCGATGCTTGTAATGGCAATAAAATTGGCGAGTATATTAAACCCAATACAAAGATGATTTTTTGTGAGAGTCCGAGTAATCCTTTGTGCAAGGTTCTAGATATTTCAGCCTTACGAAAAGAGGCCGACAAAGTCGCAGCTTTATTGGTTGTTGATAATACCTTCGCTACTCCCTACCATCAAAAACCACTCTCGCTTGGTGCTGATATTGTAGTACATAGTGCCACAAAGGGATTGGGCGGTCACAACGATCTTATGGCAGGTGCTATAGCCGGGTCAAAAAACCATTATGATAAGTTATGGTTTACCCGCCAGGCTATTGGGACAACTTTGGATGCCTATTCAGGGTCTTTGCTGGAACGAGGTCTTAAAACATTCGAGTTGCGAGCAGAAAAAATGGCAGCTAATGCAATGGCCATAGCAGAATATTTAGCCAGGCACCCCAAAGTTTCGCAAGTACGATATCCCGGACTGAAAAATGACTCAGGACATTCTACCGCCTCAAAACAAATGCAAAATGGTTTTGGGGGAGTTCTGGCATTTGATGTGGGTAAAGACCAGGAAGATGCCAAGAAATTTATAAGCGAGCTTAAAGTAATATGCCACGCAGTCAGTTTGGGTGCAACTGAATCACTGATTTGCATACCATACCTTACAACGCTGCTTTATATGCCGCCGGAGCACAGGACCGTTTTTGGAGTGCGTCAAAATACCGTTCGTCTTTCAGCGGGAATCGAGAAAACCGAGATACTGCTTAAAGATATAGAACAGGCGCTGGACAAATTAGAAATCAAACCGGAACCAATAACAAAAATTGATACCGTGCAAAAAACTTTAAAAAAAGGAGGAAGTGACTATGCCAACATACGAATATAAGTGTCAGAGTTGCGGTCTCACATTTGAAAAGTTCCAAAGCATGAAGGATAAACCCTTAGGAAAGTGCCCCGAATGTGATGGAAAAGTTCAGCGTCTTATTAGTGGCGGAGCGGCAGTGATTTTCAAGGGGTCAGGTTTCTATGCGACTGATTACGTGAAAAGTAATTCTCCGGTTTGTGGTCGAGACAGGCCTTGTTGCGGCAGGGATACATCTTGTGATAACAAACCCTGTGAATCTTAACACTAAAGATAGGAATATAAAAAGTTGACGGAATGAAAATGAGCATTTCGACAAACTATGTTAGGCTCAGAGAGGAAATTCCAGCAAATGTAACAATAGTTCTTTCTGTTAAAACAAGAACGGCAGAGCAAATAGAAGAAGCTATAGACGCAGGTGCTACTGATATAGGCCAAAACTATGTTCAGGAAGCCGGACAAATTTACAGTGCTTTGCAAAAGAAAGCGGCTAAAGTCAGATGGCACATGATAGGTCATTTGCAAATGAACAAAATCAATAAGGCGTTAAGAATCTTCGATGTTATACAAACTGTCGACTCTCTGGAACAAGCAGAGGCTATTAATGAGAGAGTAATGAAAGCAAAAAAGCAGGCAATTCCGATCTATATAGAAATTAATATCGGCAGTGAAGATGCCAAGGCAGGTATAAGACCCGATGAACATGAGCCTTTTGAAAAATATATGGAAAAATTTGTTAGGGATATGTCCCAACTTAAGCATTTACGAATCGAAGGTTTTATGACTATGGGACCCCGCTTTGGTAATCCTGAAAACGTAAGGCCATACTTTAGAAGAACAAAAAAGATATTTGACGCAATCAAAGATATGGCTTTGCCGAATGTAGATATGAAATACCTCTCCATGGGAATGACAAATTCGTATCGAATCGCTATAGAAGAAGGCTCCAATATGATCAGAATAGGAACGGCAATATTTGGAGAAAGAAATGACGGATGACCTATCTTTTAAAGATTATGCCATAGTCTCCTGCGGGACGCTTGCCCCGGAGCTAAATTTCCTGAGAAAAGAAGGCTTCCTGGATGCCAGGCAAATTGTTTATACAACACCGGGGAGGCACGAGGTTCCTAAAGAGCTTGAAAGTCAGTTGATACAGAAAATAAATACTGCTAAGCGGCACTGTCAAAAAATCATAATAGTTTATGGCGGCAAATTCTGCTATGCAAACATCGACAATCCTTACAGGACAATAGATACGATAATTACCGAGCAGGCAGTTGGAATTTCAATTTCCAGAGTGAATGCAACTCATTGCGTAGATATGTTAGCCAGTGAGAGCCAAAGAGAGCAAATAGGCGGCGGCCGGAAAGTCTGGTGGCTTACGCCGGGATGGATAATCTATCGCAGCCGTGTCTTCCATGATTGGGATAAAGGCAAAGCCAATGAGAATTTTCCGCAGCATACTGGTGGTGCTATATTATTGGACGGCATAGACTTTTGGGGCAACTATTGTCAGGAACATCCTGAGAAGATACTTGAATTCTCTGACTGGATGGGAATAGAGATTCGACCCTACAAGATTACCTTAGATAGATTGAAACATCTACTTTCAAATTGTGTGGCCTGAAATGTGGACTGGGATATGGAACAATGGGAACAACAGCAGGGAGTAGCATTCTTAAGAAAAATTGGAATTAAACCTGGCCAGACGATCCTGGATTTTGGCTGTAGAGTTGGCCATTACACCATTCCAGCATCCAAGATCGTCGGAAGTGAAGGAATTGTTTACGCCGTGGACAAAGAGCAGCAAGCACTGAGTGAGTTGGATCAAAAAGCAATTCATTTGAATTTGAAAAACATAAGAACAATAAACAGTTCAGGCCAGATACAAATAGACTTAGAGAGCGACTCTGCCGATGTAGTTTTATTCTATGATGTTTTGCATTATCACGAAAAAAAAGATAGAGAAAAGCTGTACACCGAAGCTTATCGTGTTTTGAAACAAAAGGGTCTGTTTTCTGTTTATCCTAAGCATACCTTGGAAGATAAACCAATAATGGAGTTTCAAAACATGAGTTTAGGAACTATTAAGCAAGAAATTCAAAATTCAAATTTTGTTTTCGAGAAAAAGTATTGCGGTCTTATAAGCCATGATGATGGTCTTAACCAGGGCTGTGTGTTCAATTTCAGAAAGAAAAAAGAAAATCACAATCGTATATGACAACCAGTCAAACAATAGACTGAAATCAGGTCGGGGCTTTTCACTCTTAATGGATTGCATCTGCACATTTGAAAAGTTCCAGAACATGAAGGATAAATACTTGGAAAAGTGTCTAGAATATAACGGGAAAGCTGAGCGTCTTATTAGCGACGGAGCGGCAGTGATTATCAAAGTTTCAGGTTTCTGTGCGACTGATTAAGTCAAGAGTACTTCTCCGGCCTATGGCCGAGGCCTTGTTGCGGCAGAGATACATCTTGTGACAATTAATCGTGTGAATCGTGATAAAAAAAGCATCAATAATTTGCATGATAAAAGAATAGTAAAGGAATTCGTTAGGTCAAGAAGCAAAAAAATGTCTTTAATTGATTGGATAAAAAGAAGAAAAAATATAACCTATCAGGAAAGCGATGGGATAAACTTAGCGATCTACTTTATAAATCAATTTGAAGGGAGGACATTTACTTTTAAGGGATCGAAAAAAAAATATTTTGAACTCGGCAGAGAAAGTCTCCTTGAACGCATTCAGGAGGAATTGGATAGTATGCTTATATTATACCGCTACACAACAAGGATAAAAAAATACACAGATAGAAAAGGATTTCTTCAGGTAGAGATAAAGTTGGTTGGTAAAGCAAACACGATGAATAGATACAATCCGTTGGATATAGAATTGGATGTAAAAACTGAAATGCCAAATAATAGCCCCGGCATTAAATGACTGATAGAATAATTTAAATTCAAAAGGAAGCGATGGTATAATTGCTATAATCATGGATGGTAAGAAGCGAGAATATATATTTGGACCGGTACCTTCCAGAAGGTTAGGAAGGTCACTTGGTGTTGATCTTGTGCCTTTCAAAACATGCAGTTATGATTGCATATATTGTCAACTGGGCAGGACCACAAACAAAACCTTGGAAAGAAAGGAATGGGTGCCGATTGATATTGTCATCGACCAGCTCAAAACTAAACTAAGTTCTAAACCAGACTATATAACTCTTTCCGGTTCAGGCGAACCGACATTGTACTCGATATGTGGTGAGCTTATTTGTAGAATCAAAGAAAGCACAAATATACCAGTTGCAGTTTTAACGAATGGTTCGTTGTTATGGTTACCAGAGGTAAGAAAATCTCTTTTAGAAGCTGATCTGGTTATTCCATCCCTTGACGCAGGTAGCAATCATCTATTTCAATATGTTAATAGACCTCATACCAATATCTCCTTCGGAAAAATGTTGAAGGGATTGGTAAAGTTCCGAGATGAATATGATGGGAAATATTGGCTGGAAGTATTTTTATTAGCTGGAGTGACTACGCCTGAGATGGAAATTAACAGACTGAAAACCTGCATAAGTTCAATACAACCGGATAAAGTTCAGGTAAATACAGTAACTCGACCACCCGCAGAAAGCTTTGTTGAGCCGGTTCAGAGACAACTATTGGAAAATCTGGCTGAGCAATTATTTGAACGCTCAGAAGTCATTGCTGATTATAAAGGTGTTCATAAGAAACAGGAATTTACTGCTCAACGCGAAGATGTTCTGACTCTTTTAAAGCGCCGTCCCTGTTCTGTCGAAGACATCGCCAAAGGTCTAAGTTTGCACAGAAATGAAGCCCTTAAATACATAGAAGAATTGTCTGCTGAAGGCAAAATCGAAGTTATATCAGGCCAAAACCAACTTTATTATAAAGCTGTCATATAAGGCCGATAATTTTTTGCTATCGGATTATTTTTTGTGAAAAGAGATATGTGAAAACTAATTTTTTGAAACCTCGTGTTGTGGCATTTGAAGTGACACGGAAGTGCCGGTTTAATTGTATTCACTGCCGGGCGGCAGCTTCAGAAGAATCTACAAAAGAATACCTGACCAAAGAGCAGTGCAAACAAATTTTTTTTTCTCTTGCCGAGTACAATAAGTGCCTGGTCATACTCACCGGCGGTGAACCAATGGAAAGAAAAGACATCTATGAACTCATTGAATATGGCAACAATATAGGCCATAGGATTACGATGGCAACCTGCGGATATATGATAAATGATTAAACAGCAAAAAAACTCAAAGAGATTGGGATTTTAACACTTTCGTTTTCACTTGACGGTTCTGATGCCGAATCACACGATTCTTTCCGAAGAGTTACTGGTGCTTTTGATATTACCTTGTCCGCCATTGAAAAGTTCCGCAAACATGGTATCCGGTTTCAGATCAATACTACTGTTACCGATCGCAATATTGAGCAAGTGCCCAAAATAGCTCAATTAACACAAGAACTTGGAGCATATTGTTTCAATCCTTTTATTCTTGTGCCTACAGGTCGTGGTGCTGCAATTTTGGATGAAATCCTTGAACATGAAAAATATGAAAGGCTTCTTTGCAATCTTGTTGATATTAAAAAACAAAGTGCCATAGATGTTCGTGTCACTTGTGATCCTCAATTTGGCAGGATAATGGCGCAGACAAATTCTTCTGAAATACCATCAGCAAAGAAAAAATATAAAGGATGCCTGGCAGGCAGTGAATTTGCATTTATAAGTTATCGGGGGGACATTCAGACATGTGGGTGTCTTAATGTATCGGCTGGTAATCTTGTTGATAACGGCTTTGACTTTGAAAACATATGGAAAAACTCTGAGATGCTTAAGAAAATTAAGAACTTCTCAATTTATAAAGGCAAATGCGGTAAATGTGAATATATTGATAGTTGTGGTGGTTGTCGTGCTAGAGCTTATGCAATGACAGGCGACTACCTATCCAGTGATCCGATATGCAATTATCAGCCGATTTGATGTACATAATTTTTAGCTAATGGTAACGTAATTGATAACAGAACAAAAAATTCAAGTTACTTTTAAGATTAACGTTCTATAAAATAGTTTACCTAATATCTCATCCTGTTGGGAATCACGCCACGCACACCGCCTTTAGGTTTAGAAATATCCCCTTCTCGCCTTGGAATTAGATGGATGTGGGCATGCATGATAGTCTGGCCTGCACTTTTTCCACAGTTTACGCCGATATTAAATCCTGTTACCGTCGAATCGGATTTTTCTATTTTATTACGAAGAATCCTGATTAATTCATCGGCGTCCTTTTTTTCTTCAAAAGTCATAGAGAAAAAATCTGGTGTGTGGAGAATTGGAAGCACCAAGACATGACCTTTTGTCACTGGATGCTTATCCTCGATTGCCACGACAGTTCCAAGCCTTTCGATAATCCTCGACTCGATAGCCACTAAACAAAAAGGACAATCAAATTTGGATTCTGACTTCATAAGCTATTATTTTCCTTTCTCGTTACTACCGATTGACTTATCGATTTTGCCGTCGGGCAGCATATTGTCAGGGTGATAAATGCCTTTTTCCTCCAATTGGTATCTTTTACAGTTTTGCCAGTTTTTGATCGATTTACAATACTTCTGAGCCCAAGATTTGTCCAGCCTTTCTTCTCTTTCAAATCTTCTTAAAGGACAAATGTTAAACCATTTACATACCATAAAATACTCATACTCAAAAATATATTTTGTAAATTAGCAATCACTTTTAGCACAAATTGGAGCAGATTTATAGAAAATCAAGTTTCTATTACGCAACACTTTCTCCTTGGAGAACATACTTTCTGCTATTTTCTATTACCCTGTCTGTCTGTGCAGAAACATCTTGAACATATCTTGTTGCCATTGTCAAATCTGTATGGCCGAGGAGCCTCTGAACAGCAAATGGATCACCCGACCTTGCTGCTATCGTAGCAGCAGTTCTTCTAAGCGAATAGAAACCTGTCCCTTTGGGCACATTAAGACCTGCTTTTATAATCAACCTTCGGAACTTTGTTGTTACTAAATTTATCATTGTATATTTCTCATTACCATTCACATCAGTCTTCACAAGTGTCTGTATGTATAGATTGCCTCTGGTTGTATAAAAAACTAGACTACCTTTTCTGGGGATCTTTTTAAGTGACTTAATTGTTTCCGGCCATAAAGGCAAGTCCCGGTAAATGCCTGTTTTTCTTCTCGGCAATATTACTCTGCCATTTATAAGGTCCAAATCACTCCATTTCAGAAATGCGCAATCAGTACATCCAATTCCACGTTAATCCGCATCTAAATATAGCCCGCGCGGCGATTGAGCGGGATTAAAGTAAATTCCCATCGGCTCGAACATATCAAGCTTACATCGCCTTATTACAGAAGGAAACAGTACAATGTAAATTTACAATGCTAATACCCACAAACAGAATCTATAAGCGTTGTGATAGTAACCTTAATGTGGTCTGGCAAATCCTCCCAAGATTTAACTACCTCTTGCAAGTCTTTGGGCAAATCTTCTAATGTCTGGGTAGTTTTTGTGGCAGTTTTTTGTTGTACTTTGCCTAAGTCTTGTTATTTAAAGAAGTTAGAGATTTGGTGTTGTGGTTTGCTAAACCGTAGGCTGAGTCAAATCACTATATTAAGCGAAATGAAACCACCTATTTGTTTGTCATTTCTATCTTGACGGAACAAGATTAGTTTGTATTTTATGAGGATACAGAAGCGACTGTGATTCCTCTGAATGACGAGAAGTTCGGGATGTTATACGGAAACCATATATACATTGTTAGAGTAAAAAGTTTCCGTTATCTAGGTGAATAGATATGAACGAAAACATAGAATCACCAGATGTAGAGCCAGAGGATTCAGGGAAAGGTATTCCCATCAAACGCCTTAAAGGAAGACGAGCGTTCACTAATGTCCGGAGAGAACTTTCTGATGAGGAGCTTTCATCTCCGGCTGTTCAGCGAATGCTTATTGATGATATTGAAAGGTTGGAAAAGGAAAATTTCGATCTTTTAGAGTATCAAGAAAAGTTTCATGAGGCTGATAAAAAAGCTGCTATCTTGGAGGAAAAACTGAAGGCAAGTGTGACCCAAGAAATAGCTTTTGGCGTTTGTCTCACTTTAGGTGCTGCTTCGTTGGCTTACGCACCATCAGTATGGACTAATCAACCTACAGGGTGGATAGCGATCGCTTTTGGGGCATTCCTAATAATTGGCGGCATCGCTTCAAAGGTGGTGAAGCGATGAAAATTATAATTCAATCAATAGCTGACAAAGGTATCAAAGGGAAAGAACGCCTTGTATTGAAGGTCAAATCGGACACCGATATCGGAGATTACATCATAATTCAAGCAGAGTATTCTGACGAACAAGTTACAACAAGCACATATAATACGTTTTGGTTTCCATACAAAGCTGTATCCGCTGGTGATTTAGTCGTTTTATATTCAAAGTCAGGGCGAGACAATGAGAAAGAATTTAAAAGCGGTCTAAAAACTCATTTTTTCTATTGGGGTTTAGATTCTTCCATATGGGGTCGCAAAGACCGAGCACCTGTTTTGTTACATTCTCCAGAATGGATTAGCAAGAAACCAGAAGAACTCTAACATGGGCATTCACGCTGATCCCAAAAGCCTCGCGGCTTTTGGTCCAGGTGATGCCCGGCGTTAGGGAATGAATATGATATCATATGAGTATAGACTTAAAGGACCAACCCAGCCATCATAGTGCGCAACAAAGCGCGCAACAACTACGTTCGTTTAGGCTACTTTCACGCTTCAGTTGTGCTTCGGCCAGCATCATAAGTTCTTTTTTAGCAACCATTAATCACTTATTAACAAATACTTACAAATCTACATCCCAGACTGTCGATCCGAAGGTTGTGAGTTCGAGTCTCATCGGCCTTGTTCAAAGCCTTGTTGATATTAAAAACCGGCAAGGCTTTTTCTCCATTGCAGTTCTAACAAAGTAATTGTAAGGAATATTAATGCCAATCTATGGCAATTATGGTCTCTTTTATCGCAGAATCGCGAATTTACCAAAAAATATCAGTATTTTTCAGACAATCATGTATAAAAAAAATAAAAAAGCTTGAATTTCCGGGGAACTTCTGTTATTTTTAAATGAGTATAAGAAGTGAAGGTGTGCAAATATAAAATCCTTACGGCCTTAAAGAACCGGAGATGCTCTGTATTCTTCAGGTTTCTGTCAGGAGGGTCTATTTATGAAAAAGTCATATCCTAAATCATCATACCCAGTATTTTTCATTATCATTTTATTCACAGCACTCTTTATGACCACTGCGGTTTCGGCGGCTGATTGCGACTGGAATTCCGGAGACTCATATAAGATGCACTGGCCGCAAGAGCCGGATCTGAATCGCACAGGTGTCGCTATCGCAATGACGATGGCAACTTTGGCGGATGATTTCGAATGCTCAGGCAGCGGGCCGATCGAGGATATCCATTTTTGGGGCTCCTTCTATCGTGATAACTTGCCCCCGAACGGACCGGATAGTCTGACTTTTAAAATCAGTATCTACTCGGACATCCCTGCAATCGGGGATCTACCGAGCAAGCCGGGCGATCTGCTCTGGACCCAAACATTCGTCCCCGGCGAATACTCTGCCGAGAGAATCCATGTTGGCTTGTCGGACTGGTATGACGGAGTTTACGGAAGCTATTCCCGGCAGAATCACAGATATACTTTTCAGTACAACTTCTGCATCGATGACGATCCTTTTATTCAGGAGGAAGGGACGATTTACTGGCTCGTTGTCGATGAAGTCGGACAGGGTGACTACGAATTTGGATGGAAGACAACGACACGTGATCTGCGCTGGAACGACGATGCCGTCTTGCGTCTTAATGCAAATTTTCCTTGGGTTGAATTGATTTATCCCAACGTGCATGAATACAAAGGCGAGTCGCTCGACCTGGCATTCGTGATAACCGGTACCGGTACCGGTGGTAACGGTGGCGATCAGACAGAGCGTCAATACGATTGGGGCGACGCTCCGGATGGAGCAGCGGCACCTGGTTATCCGACACTATCTACTAATAACGGGGCATACCATATAATTGACGGTCCATGGCTGGGTGACGATACGGATCAGCCGGACAGCGAATTAAACGGCCAGCCGGAGTCAAATGCTCTCGGTGATGACCTTGATATCGAGCCATTATTTTCTATTGGTACTCCAAACGACGACGAAGACGGTGTATTTATCCCGCCGATGTACCGGGGTCAGCCGGCAGATATAACACTCATGGTCGGCGGCGGTGGTTTTGTTGATGCGTGGGTCGATTTTGACGGAAATATGAGTTGGCAGGCCAGCGAAAAAATCTGCTGGTGGTTTCTGCCCGAAGGAATTCATACAATCTCCTTTATTGTTCCCGATGACGCCGTATGTGGGGAAACCTTCGCCCGATTCCGGATAAGCAGAGATGGAACTTCATACCCGTGGGGTCCCGCCGACAGCGGGGAGGTCGAAGATCATCTGGCCGTTATTCACGATAATTGTGCGCAGTGTACCGGACAGGAGTTTATCCGTGGAGACGTCGATCAGGATGCCGAAGTCACCGATGCCGATGTTACCTTAATTATGAATTACGTGCTTTCAGGAGCTCCCACACCCGAGTGTATGGATGCCGCGGATGCCGACGACAACGGTGTTGTAGATATTAAAGATACAACATATATTGTGCATTACCTCAACGGAGGTCCTGTGATTCCTGAACCATTTCCGGATTGCGGTCCGGACCCCACGGATGATACGCTGACTTGTGACCAATACGACAATTGTCCCGGAAACACCTTAATTATTACTGAAAACGCCAAATGGTTTAATCTGCCGGATGTGACCGAGAATGGGATTGACATCAGGATCGACAGTAACGACGGCACTATACGCAGAATCGCGGATGACTTCGAGTGCAGAAATGAAAATCTCCTTACGGATATACATCTTTGGTGTTCCTGGAAATATGATATACGGGGTACAATTGAAAAGATTCATATCGGTATCCATTCAGACGACCCGGTCGGATTTTTAGGGAACGATCCGGACAATGAATTTTCCAAGCCGAGCCCCGGCGTACTGTGGGAAATGGATTTTCTGCCGGACGAGTTCCGGGAAACACTTTACTATACGCTTCCCGATTCCGGCGAATGGTGGTGGGATCCGATTAACGGAGAACTCATTGAGGGCGGGGATAATAAAATATGGCGGATAGATATCAACATTGACCCCAATATGGCCTTTCGACAGCAGGGTACGATTGATGATCCACGAATCTACTGGCTTGAAGTGCAGGTTGATGCGAATAACGGCGAATTCGGCTGGAAAACCCGCCGGTGGCCCGATCATTATATGGACGACGCCGTTTGGGATATTGGTACGGAAATGCCGCGATTCTGGAAGGAGCTGCGCTATCCGAAGGGGCATGCTTATCATGATCTGGAAAGAGATTCAATCGATATGGCATTTTGTCTGACATACACGCACGGTGAATCTATGCCTACTTCAAGACCGGTCAGTGCGACTCAGTGCCCCATTGCAGCGACACAATGTCCGACGGTAGCAACCCGTTGCCCGCCGGTTAATACCCAATGCCCTGTTGTTCAAACTCAGTGCCCGCCTCTGGAAACACAGTGTGTAGCAATAACTACATGTCCTCCGACGGAAACTAGGTGCCCGGTAGCACCAACTCGGTGCCCGATAGTATCAACAGAATGTCCTGTTTATGAGACCAGGTGCCCGCCGACTGATACTAAATGTCCTGTTGTCGATACTCAGTGTCCGATAGTTGAGACGGAATGTCCTGTTTATGAGACCCGCTGTCCGCCGTCTGATACTCAATGCCCTGTCGTATATACCCAATGTCCCTTTTTAGAAACAGCGTGTTATGCAATAACGAATTGTCCTTCAACGGAAACTACTTGTCCGGTTGCTTATACCCAGTGCCCTGTCGTATATACTCAATGTCCTCCTGATGTGACCAGATGTCCCCCCGTAGAAACAAGGTGTCCGTCAGTATATACAAAGTGTCCGCCAACATCTACTATATGCACAGCTGTCAGTACAGAATGTCCACCGATACCGACACAATGTCCTCAGGAACCAACACTATGTACACCAACTCAGTGCCCAGAGGAAACTTTGTGCCCGGTAGCATCTACCAAGTGCCCGGTAGTTCAGACAGAATGTCCTGCTTATGAGACCAGGTGCCCAACAACTGATACTCAATGCCCCCCGGTTGTATATACTCGGTGCCCGGCTGTCGAGACGGAATGTCCTGCTTATCAGACAAGATGTTATCAGGTTGAAACCGAATGCCCTGCGGTTGATACTAAATGCCCGGTCGTTGATACTCAGTGCCCGATAGTTCAGACGGAATGTTCTGCTTATGAGACAAGGTGTCCGCCGGTTGAAACTAAATGCCCGGTTATTGGTACCTGGTGCCCGATAGTTGAAACAGAATGTCCGAATGTAGATACGGAATGCCCGGAAGCATATACCAAGTGCCCGGCGACACCAACTGCTTGCTCTGGCGGTGATATATGTCTGATTAAAATGTCCCCGATTTGTGATCCGTTTCTTACGTTTACACCGGGTTGTTCTCCTTTAGGATCAAACGGAACTCAAAGTTCTCGCATAGAGAGGGAATGTCCGGTGATTGAAACCAGGTGCCCGACCGTTATATCTACCGATTTATTGGCAAAATCAATGTAATATAGGGATAAAACAACATATATTAAAAGCTTAAAAAAGAATCCTTGAGTCGTCTATATGGGTCAGGGATTCTTTTATTTTAACACTGTAGTATTTTTTACGAGTTTGCCTATTTGCTCTTGTTATTTTTCTTTTTGCTCAGAGTATGGCAAAGGGTATAATAAATCGAGTGAATCGAAACAGGAAACAAAATATTGAGGAAATTTCGGCGGACGTTCCGGCAGAGATATCGGCAGAGGCAGGGACTGTAGTCTCTGTGATAGCCGGCTTGGCAGCCGCCTGGATTGCTGCAGGTTCCACCGGTTTATTGGCATACCCCCTTCGACGGACTCTGACATTAGCAACTCTGGCTATCGTCATACTTACACAACGTTCATTCTCATGGCGAAATATTACAGGCCTTTTGATACTGCCGGCAACAATTGTGTTAGCCGTTTATATGATAATCCTGCCCCTGCCGGCCATCAATGTAATGGGTATCGCGCTCGTTATGGCGTCTCTTGCGTTATCATCCGTCGGACGGACAAAGAGGATGCTTCTTATCGCTTCTGTAGCTGTCACCGTCTTTGGTCTCTACCGGATGGCTTGTACAAGCATACCGTTAGTCTGGTCAATCTCCGACCTGCTGGGCTGTTTCCTTGGGAAAATCGGCAGCGTTATATCAAAGCAACCTGTTTATTCGGGAGCTACGTTTGCCGGTCTCGACTTTCTTGTTCTTACGGGCGTACTATGGATTTTATGGCTTGCCTGTAGCCCTAAACCAAGGAAGATACGAGCAATCTACAGTTTTTCAGGGATTTTATGCGGGCACGTATGCTATCTTATTGTATTGTCCTTTGTACCGGAGATTCTTACATCAATACCGGAGTCCATCGGGCAAACAGGCTGGACATGGTCGGCTTTTTTACATAAGGCTATTCCGTGGAATCTTCCTGTTTTAGCCTGCGCGATACATCTGATAGCGGCAGCTGCTATATTCAGGTGGTCTGATTGGTATCGGGACAATTCCACAGAAAAAAGTTTCTCAAAAAGCTCCGGCAGGATTCAGTATATTCTATTACCAGCAATATTAATTCTGGCCGTCCTTGCACCTGTCGTGCTTGCATTGTTCCCCGAAGAATTGTCCCTGCAGGGCAAAAAGATTGTTTTCTATGAAAAAGGATTTCTAAACTGGCTCAAACCGGAGCACGGCCAGTACGGCAGACTTTCAAGTGGGATGTACGGAATGCTTCCTGTTTATATAGAAAGTCTGGGGGCAAGCAGTCTTATTTCGCCGGACCTATCTGATAACGATTTACGTGATGCCGATGCCCTGGTTCTGCTCTTTCCCGATGATCCCTGGGCCAATGGTCAATTGGAACGAATATGGGAATTCGTACGGAAAGGTGGTTCGCTTCTGGTTATGTGCGAGCACACAACAAGAGACAATAATGACAGTAATCGTTTCAATGAGGTATTGAAACCGACCAACATACATGTTGAGTTCGATTCGGCTACCTATGCCGTCGGCGGCTGGTTACAGTCTTATGATGCAATAGCCCACCCGACAACGATGGGCGTTCCTGATGATCGTAATCAATTCGGTGTGGTCATCGGTGCTTCTCTCGAAACAGGCTGGCCCGCTCGTCCGATTCTGATAGGTCGATGGGGTTGGTCCGATATAGGAGACCGGGGAAGCAGCCGGGCCATGATGGGTAACGGCCAATATGATTCGTCAGAGAAGCTCGGCGACTTGATTCTTGCTGCAGAGCAACCTTTAGGCAAGGGACGTGTTATAGCATTTGGCGACACATCAGGTTTGACAAATGGTATTAATGTCAATTCGTATGTTTTTACTTCTCGCCTGTTTGGCTATCTGGCCGGTGGTGTGAAAAATGCCCATCCTCTTTGGAGGCAGATTCTGGGCATTTCAGTCTGCATTATACTCACAGTGTTTCTGATTATATGCCCCGGACAATGGAAAGTTATTATAACGGTTTTATGCCTTTCGAGTTCGCTGATTATTTGCAATAAAATCAGTCAAAATGCCGGTAAAATTCTGCCCGATGGCCGTTATAAAACACCAAATAACCTGGCCTACGTCGATTCATCCCACCTGGAAGCATACAGCGCGGAATCCTGGCGTCCCGACGGCATC
>Ga0315544_1000344_pt1 | contig 44947 bp, 39 predicted proteins | sample SalMarSW160130MG_2_FD_202543 | JGI IMG/M metagenome (GOLD analysis project Ga0315544, IMG submission 202543) | Salt marsh sediment microbial communities from the Plum Island Ecosystem LTER, Massachusetts, United States - Salt Marsh Sediment SW1601-130 ... | reverse complement strand
AGGCCATAAAATCCACTATAATTCGGCGTACTATTATTCAGATCATCCCCTTTAAGAATTGAAAGATTAAAGTAACTCGCATTAAATGCATCCGAAAGCTTCCCATAAACCCCATTGGCCGCCTGTTCCAGTTCATCAGGATTTTTTATCTCACCAATGGATATTTCCTCTTCGTGAAATATTTTTTCACAACTGGTTAACAAACAAACCGCAAGTATACATAAAAATGAAGCTTTCACATTTAAATATTCATTCACAATGAAATCAAAATTAATACCTTTAATTTAATAATGTTTAATAAGATTAAATTACGACTATTTTCAATTGATTTAAACATGCAGGAATTTGAAGGATCTTTATTCAATTAATATTTGTATGAAAATGGCAGTCATTACAATATCCCTGAATAAGTTAATTTATTAAGTTCAATACAATTAGAAATCAAATCCATGCCCGTCCCTTACTTTATCGATATGCACTGTCATCCTTCGCTGAAGCCTTTTGGGAGGAGCTTTGATAGTAACAGGAACAGTTCTGATACACGGTCCGACAGCAGCTACTGGCATCAGGACCGTCCGAATATCATCACCCAATTTCTGAATATTGCCTTAACCGTGACAGAGTGTTTTATAAAAACGCAACGGATTTCCTGAGATGTAATTTTGTTTGACGGGATTTATCTTAATAACTCTGGCTAAGCCCCTGCTTTGGCCTCATTGTATTTTACCTGCATTTGCAATACACCTTTGTGAAATTCAGGGAATCTTGTCCACAGGTCTTTTTCACAAGCCTGCAGCTCGGTACATTCAATACAACAATCGAATCCCTTTTCCTGTACACAGGCACGCACAGGGCAATTTGCAGCGACAACACCTTCCGGTTTATCCGGACTTTTGCATCTGTAGCAGAAAACCTTTTCCGGATCGAACTCCAGTCCGTACCTTTCTTTGATGTTCCATAGTTCATAAGCTGCCTTCTTCTTCTCGTCATCATTCTCTATGGTTGCAATATATAACGGACAATCAGGAGGACACGAATATCCGCAATATTCCAGTTTTTTCGGATCGGGAACACCTTCCTCTCCAAATGATCGGCCAAATGTTGTGATTTGCGGGCAAAGCGCAAAGACACCGCATGCCATGCAGAGTTTTGAGCTGTCCTTTAAAAACTCGCGGCGATTGGATTTGTTTTTCATGTCTGTGGTTTTTTAGAAATTATACCGCCAAGCGTTTATAAAGAAAAGACAATTTTCGGTAAAAATATACGTATTTTGTGATTGGTAAATGGTAATTGGTGAATCGTGATTGGTAATTGGTGATTGGTGAATGGTGATTTGTGATTTGTAAGCAGTAATCAGTATTCGGTATTTAGTAGTTGAGTTGTTTAACTGTGGAATTGTGTAATCGTTAGAAATGATTAATCGATGAATCGGGCAATCGATGAAATGAAGTTAATCAACCAACAGAATGTTTTTTATATAACATCAGTTATTCAATTCATCAGTTCTCCAGTTAATCATATTTAGTATTGATTAGTTGAGAAGGTGTGTTTACTATTCAGAGTTTAAAGTTTTGAGACGGAAGACTGAAGTCGGAAGACAGAAGATTGATGCTGGCTTTGCCCGCTGAAGTTTTAACGAAAGCGGGTTACTTGTTGCTGGTTGCTGGTTTCACTGCCTTTTTTACATGCCGTGCAAAGACACGGCATCCAGGATTTATTACTCATAACCGCATAGAAATCTGGATCCCTGGTCTACGCCAGGGATGTTAATTCCTCTTTGGTTTTCAGGATTTGGAATGTTGATCCCAGATATAAGGTGTGTAATCTGCCTGCCGTTTTATCGGCTTGTGGCTTGCAGGCAGTTTTGTTGCTGGAAGTGGCAGCCGGAGGCAATCGTTAAACTAGTTAATTGTTTGTTTGGAATTCATAGTTTAGATTTTGAGATGTGAGATTTGAGACTTGAGACTTGAGACTAATAACCAGAGACTTTTCCCGAAATCCGCAATCATAAAAAAAGTTGTTAATTTTTCCTCTTGGTCTGTAACGTAATTAATAGTATATTCATTTCTTTAATAACTATAATATAAACTTTGCTTATACAACATTATTTCTAACCAATATCTGCAATCATGAAACGTACAATTATTCTTACCCTTATTATTGCCGCCATAAGCATACAAAGTTATTCTCAAAATGATCTTAAGTTATTTTATTTTGGTGCAGGCGTCGGATTTGGTTTTTTTAGTCCGGGTGATGTCAATGATTTAATAACTGATTACTACAGTTATGCTACTGAGGAATTTGGAACTTATGATATGTTTGTATATTATGTGCTTAATGTCAAAGGTTCATTCTTCTTCTCAAAATATACCGAGCTGCAACTGGAAGCAGAATGGGGATTCTCTCCTAAATTAGTTATGATTAATGATGAAACTGACACGTGGTTTTACAGACGACTAACTCCTGCTCTTAAATTTAACGTTCACATCCCTGCAAGTGATAAGCTCTCAATTTACTTTGGCCCGGGTATCAACTGGAATAGTCTGAAGTTGAACACACCCGAAGACACTGGTCTGAAATCTTCATGTATTGGCTTTTCAGCCCAGGCAGGTGTTATGATCAGGTTCAGCAAATGGACCATTGCTCCTTTTATAATAGCTGACTTTATCAATACGGATGATTCTGAAACAGTGGGAGATGATGCTGGTCATACAACAGATGTTGGACTCAATTATACCGGAGTACATTTGGGAAATACCTTTTATTTTTAGCAAAGAAAGAATTTTGTCAATCCAAAGGCCAAAGAATAAATTTGGCCTTTTTTTATTTCATGAACAGCGCCTGGTTTACTAAGAAAAAATGCAAATGATATATCCTATTTGCTACAGATTAAAATAGAGGTCAAGATAAACAGGCAGGTGATCACTGAATCCTCCTATATATAAAGGTCCCTGGTATGTTCTGTAAGGTTTCCATCCGCCATATGTCCTGTCCTCCTGCAGAAGAAATTCATAATCTGCGATATGTATGCAATTTATACAGGTAGTAATCATAGCGTCCGTTTTCAATAAATTACCCGAAACAATAAACTGATCAAACATATTCCAGATGCCTTTATACTTATACGTTCCGCATTTGCAACCTGCTTTTAAAGAAGTTGATAAATTGTATAGTCTGCCGCATATCACCGAATCTTCCGGATCCTGTGCATTTAGTATTCCTGCCAGACTTTTGTCAGAAGGCTCGTCATTAAAGTCACCTGTAATAACAATGTTGGCGCACGAATCAAAGGACACTATCGAGTCTGTTTCCATTTTCAGCTCCTTTGCTACAAAAAGTCTTTTGACCTCAGATCTTTTCTGTCCTCCTCTTCTTGATGGCCAGTGGTTTACAAATAAATGAAGTGTATCCTCTGATTTGGTCAAGGCCTTGAAATATAATATATCACGGGTTGTTCCATCAATTTCATAAGGAAATACTATGCGGATAATCTCTGATTCCAGCTCTATTATTACCTCTCTGTTATACAATAAAGCAACATCTATCCCCCGTTGATCAGGAGATTCAAAATGTACTATTTTATAGTTAAATTTCTGCAGGGGCGTATTCAAATACAATTCTTTCAATACTTTCATATTCTCAACTTCTGCCAGACAAATTATCTCAGGAGGTTTGTTCCCTCCTGTTGCAGCAATGGTTTTAAAAATGTTCAATGCTTTTTTATGATATTTCAATTCCGTCCATTGTTTTTCGCTATCAGGCAAAAACTCACTATCTGAATATGCACTGTCGTCCTTTGTATCAAAAAAATTTTCAACATTGTAAAATACAATTCTCAGACCACCTCTGTCAGACAAAAGGGAATTATTCGTTATCTGCCCTGAACAAAAGAAACAGGAGAATACCAATAAAAATAAATGCTGAGTAAAAAAATACGGATTACTCATAACGTTCAAATGCTCCTAAATCAGGTTGGCCATCAAGAATTCGGCTGTTTCCAAGGTAATCATATTCCAAAAATGTATGGTCCTGAATAATCCGGATTTCACCCGAATCTTTTGCAGTTGAAAGAGTGTCCAGTTGAAAATCATAAGCACCCAGCACAATACTGTCATTTATAAAGTTAGGATCTTCATTCAGCACAATAAAATTAAAATGTTCCGGATCTTCGTAATCCAGCGAATCGACATGGTTTTTAATCAGGCAATGATCGAAGTAGTAATTGAATTCAGCGTCGCTAACACTGTCTTTATAGATCTCCTGGGTGAGAACACCATAAATGATTGAGTTCGCAAACTCAAGGTTTAAATCTCTTTTTAACGTAACATCAATAATTCTGAAATCATCATCCAGATCAGCCCAATCATAATAATTTGTAAATAGTATGGTTGGGAAAGCACGACTCTTGTACCCTCCCTTGTAGTATCCGGGGTAAAATGCCGATACATTTGAAATCGTGCACTGATAAAAATGATAATCGCCCCCCATACACAAACCCAGGGCATACATTCCGCAATCTGCAATTACTGTATTGTAGGCAGTAATGTTTCCCCCGAAAGCATAAATACCCCTTGATGCAGAATTCAGAATCATGCAATTTCGAAGCTCAACAGAAGATTTTGTGTCCAGATCAGGGTAACCTACCTGGATACCGGCATTCGCGTTCCTGATCGTAACATATTCCAGCAGGTTACCCGTACTCCTTGGATGTATATATATTGTACCCCATTGTCCTGCCGTATTTTCATACTCTCCGTCAAATCTTGCTCCTGTAAATAGTATCGGATTTTCAAGTGTCCCTCTTGCTTCCAGTCTGCCCCATACAATAAGGCTGGAATAATTATGAAGATAAACAATTGTTCCTGGCTCAATTGTTAACACTTCAAAAGAATCAATCGCCATATTTTCAACAATCAGATAAGGTTTTTCGCTGGTCCATGTTTGTGATTTGATGATCTCATTTCTAAAAAGATTGACATCCTGTCCGTATGCAATTAACTTTATATCCTGCATATTTCCATTTGTCAGGCATATCACCGAATCTTTTACGACTAAAGGACTATTCGCATTTAAAGGATCAATGGTAACTTCAACAAAAACATAAATACTGTCATCAGGTGGTATTAGTATGTTTTTATGATTTTCCCCTTTTTCCCCATCGACATTTAACCGAAAATATGAATCTGAACCCTGTGCTAAATACAATTCTGAGATTTCAACAGGTTGATCATACACGTTATAAATTTTGAATCTTTTTGTTACAGACCCCAGCGTTGTAAGGATAGTATCAAAATATACAGTGTCTGTGGAAAAATACAGGCAGGCATTTTTGTCAGTAAGCAACTTTTCGTCTTTGCATCCAAAAAGTATCAATAATAACAGGCCGACAGAAAATAGTATTTTAAAGAAACCTTTCATCAATAATTTTTGCAAATGTATATACTTTGATCAATATTTTATTTAATAAACGGATTTCCCGGATATGGATTGTCTTTCCATTACAGGAATAAAATATTTTAATTCCACTTGATTTTACAATATCTTTATTAAATTTATTACAATATTGTTTGTCACATCTTATTAAGAAAGTCTGTTTTCAAATGGAAATAAAAAAAGCAACGTTTTATGACCTGATGGATGTTCTTTTTCTTCTCAGAGATTGCATTTCAGATATGAACAGTAAAGGTCTTAAGCAATGGAACAGTACTTACCCCGGACCAGAAATCATGAAAAATGATATTGAAAAAGGAACTCTTTACATTTGCACAGACCTGGGAATAGCAAGAGGAATGATTAATCTTTCCGATGAAATTCCGGAAGAATACAACGAGATCAAATGGAAGGGTAAATCTGATAAAGTATTATATATTAACCGGTTTGCTGTGAATCCCATTTGGAAGGATTCAGATGTTGCTCAACAACTTCTGGCATTTGCAGAAAAGCATGCAACAAAAAATAAATATCCGGGTATTCGGTTGGATGTATTGGACAATTTTCCTGTTGACAGTGCATTTTTTACTGCCAAAGAATACGAATTTGCAGGAGAATTTCATTCAACATTTCAAAAAATGCCATTCACCTGTTACGAAAAAAACCTGTGATTTCAGAACCACAGGTTTTTTTCAAATCATCTGCATTTATAGAGTAATTGGAATTCCACGATAAAAATCAAGAATTTTAGCTGCAAAAATATATTCGTATTTCGCTTGCAAAAGATCCGATTCCGCTTTAATATAATTATTTTTAGCTATGTTGTATTCCACTGAATTTACCATCCCAACACTAAATTTTTGCTCTGTATAATGAAAAGATTCCTTGTTTGATTTCACTGCTTCTATAGCAGAGTTATATTTCTCTCTTGCTGATATGGCATCATTATGTGCCTGTTGTATATTTTTATACAACTGCTGTTTCACCTGATCCAGTTCAAATTTGGAATCTTCCATTTGGATTCTTGCCCGACTTATTCCGTTGTTAACTTCCCATCTGTTCAATATAGGTATACTAAGACCAATACTTAAAGATTGTGCAATATTGTCATTAAACTGCTGAGAATAGGAATAATCTGACACACCATAGGAGGGTGAAACCACAATCTGACTGGGATTACCCTGAATGTACCCTATTTCCTGCTCAGAAAAATCATTTGTGTTAACCAAGGTCCTCTGATCTGAATAACCGGTATAAATACTGCCTGAAAGATAAAGCATCGGACTGCGCCTTCCTTTCTGAATAGCCAGTTGTTTTTCATAACTTTTTAATAAATACTCAGCACTCTTAACATGAGGCAGATATTCCAGTGCATCATTATACACCAGAGAAACAGAAGGAATATCTTTTGCGATGTTAGGATCAATAGTATCTGGCACAACAATGTCAAAATTAGAAGTTGAATCCAGGTCAAGCAATTGAGATAGATTCAATATGGATAGATTCAATTGATTCTGAGTATTGGTAACAATTAAATTTTCATTGGCTAATTGAGCCTGTATTTCAAGCAGATCGCCTTTTGCAACATTGCCGGCATCAACAAGTTTTTGAGTGCGGTCGACCTGAAGTACCGTAACTTCTTTCTGGTTTTTTGCTACTTCCAGGAGTTCTTTTTGAAAGAGTATCTCCAGATAAGCAGATGAAATATTGAACGTATTTTCAATTTTTTCTTTTTCAACATTTTGTATAGCAGCCAGGGATGCATACTGATTGCTCCTAATGTTATTGTAATTTTGCAAACCGTTAAAAAGACTGATATTTGAAGTAACACTGTAATTATCAGATATGGAATTGTTCAAAATAAAGTCATTGGTAAATGGGTCAATCTGACGGCCAAAACCATAATTTCTGCTGATGTTCCCGTTTAAATCCGGTAAAATATTCGTATAGGATTGGAGTAAATCAACATTTGCTACTTTCGCCTGTAACTCCTGTCTTTTTATTTGCAAATTATTGGCATGTGCATAATTGATACAATCTTCCAGTGTCCATTTTTTTTGTGAAAATGCCTGTACCTGAATAAATGAAATCAAAAAAAGGAGCAAATACTTAATTTTCATGGTATTATTATTTTATGTATTGATATGAATTATTTTTTGTATCGATATAGCAGCTTAATATAACCGGAATCTGTTTCAGTATCTAAAATCTGAATCAATTCCCGTTTTGAATCGTATGTATTGATCTTATTTCTCAAGGCTTCTATTTTTGTCTTTGAATGCACTATTTTCCAAGTTTGAAATACCAAACCATCCTACTCTGTGTTTCTATATCCAATTGTTTTTTGGAAATCATAACCTCCACTTCAGCCGAATCATTATCTTTTATGATTCCCACAGAAAACATACCTCCTTCATGATTAACTTATTTTCATTGCTTTTCGTATGTTCTCTGTCACAATATGGCCATCAAATAATTGAATAATTCTATGGGCTTTATCAGCATCCGCCGGTGAATGGGTAACCATTACGATAGTTATCCCGTCAGCATTTAACTGCGACAACAAATTCATTATTTCTTCTCCGTTTACCGAGTTTAAATTCCCTGTTGGTTCGTCAGCAAGTATAAGCTTTGGTTTGGATATGATTGCCCTTGCAATTGCAACCCGTTGTTGCTGTCCTTCCGAAAGTTGCCGTGGATAATTTCTTTTTCTGTGTGAAATCTTGATCTGATCAAGCACCTCGTAAACCCTTTTGCGCCTTTCAGACGCTGATACACCCATGTATAGTAAGGGCAATTCGATGTTATGATATACTGTGAGTTCATCAATCAGGTTAAAACTTTGAAAAACAAACCCTATATGGCCCCTTCGTAATTTTGTCCTTCTTAATTCATTCAGCTGTGATACTTCCTTATTATCAAACCAGTATTTTCCTGAAGCCGGGCGATCCAATAAACCAAGAATGTTAAGAAGAGTGGTTTTCCCACAGCCCGAAGGCCCCAGAATTGCAACAAATTCACCATCCTCAACCGCAAGATTCACACGGTTCAAAGCAATAGTTTCGATTTCATTGGATCTGAAAATTTTTGTAAGTTCTTCGGTGCGTAACATAATTTTTATTCAATTCATTTCAACTGTTTTATTTTTTCATTTATCGTGCCATAGATATTATCTTATTGTTTTTGTGAGTCTTACATAATTTAATTCAAGAAAAAGTTGTACGGAAATGCTACAAAAACAGTACGATTTCGAACAATTAAAAATTAATACCTACATTTGTTATGTGCCTGTTTACTTAGGATGATAAACTTCATATTTTCATTATATGATCGAAAAATTAGGAAAAATACTGGCAATTGACGACAATGAAGATATTCTTTTTGCTTTAGAGTTGTTGCTTAAATCAAATGTTGAAACAATTACTACTGTCAGTAATCCAAAAGAAATACCGGATTTGTTAAAAACAGAAGATTATGATGTCATACTTCTGGATATGAATTTTACGAAAGATGCCAGTAGTGGTCAGGAAGGATTTGACTGGTTAAAGCGGATATTGGAAATTGATCCGAATGCAGTTGTTGTATTCATTACAGCCTATGGTGATGCGGAAAAGGCAGTGAAAGCGATAAAAGCCGGGGCAACTGATTTTGTTTTAAAACCATGGCAAAATGAAAAGTTACTTGCAACCCTTTCTTCGGCATTAAAACTCAGAAAATCAAAACTTGAAGCCGGGCATTTGCGATTCAGACAAAAAGAATTGTGCAATATAATGGATAAATCTTTTCACGAATTTGTGGGAAATTCACCTGAAATGCAGGAAGTCTTCGCCACAATCAAAAAAGTTGCACAAACCGATGCCAATGTATTGATATTAGGCGATAATGGGACAGGAAAAGAGCTTGTTGCCAGAGCATTGTATCGTAACTCCCAGAGAAAAGACGAGGTTTTTGTTAGTGTTGACATGGGTTCCATCACAGAATCGTTGTTTGAAAGTGAGCTGTTTGGCTATGTAAAAGGGGCATTTACTGATGCGAAAAGTGACAAACTGGGAAGGTTCGAAGTTGCATCGAAAGGAACGCTTTTTCTGGATGAAATTGGCAACCTGTCTCAGGCTGTTCAGGCAAAACTACTGACAACCATCGAACGTCGCGAAATTATAAGGGTTGGAGCAGTAAAGCCCACAGCTATTGATGTTAGATTAATATGTGCAACGAATAACGATATTCACCAGATGGTGAATACAGATAGTTTCCGGCAGGACCTTCTTTACCGTATTAATACTGTTGAAATACATCTTCCTCCTCTGCGTGAAAGAACCGGTGATATTGCTTTGCTTTCGGAGCATTTTTTGAAAGTATATGCAAAAAAATATAAGAAAGCCATAACCAGAATTAGTCAGGCAGCTATGAACAAATTGAACCATTATAGCTGGCCTGGAAATGTAAGAGAATTACAGCATGCTCTTGAACGTGCTGTCATTATGTGTGAATCAAATACACTTGAACAGGATGATTTTTTCTTTTCAAATCAAAAGAAAAAACAAGAAGATGTTGCATTAGAAACATACAACCTGGATGATGTGGAAAGAAAAATTATTGTCAAGGTATTAAAACAAAACCAGGGAAATATTACTCAAGCTGCCAAAGAGCTGGGATTAACCCGAACTTCTCTTTACCGAAGAATGGAAAAATATGATCTTTAAAAATTTTAGGTTCAATCTCATTCTAAGAGTAATATTTCTTACAGCCTCTATCTTTCTGTTTTATTACTCTTTTTCAACCGATTATTTTTTTACACCAATAATTGTTGGCGCAGCAATTATTTTTGAGGTTTCATCCCTTGTCAGGTATATCGATAAAACCAATCGTGAACTTACATCTTTTCTTGAATCCATTCGTTTCAATGAATTTACAAGAACTTTTAAAATGGAAGGACTGGGCTCTTCATTCAATGAACTAAATGAAGCTTTTAATGAAGTAATTAATGATTTTCAGCGTGTACGATCAGAAAAAGAGGAACATTTCTATTATTTACAGACCATACTTCAAAATATTGACATTAGTCTTATTGCTTATCAAGGCGATGGTACAATTGAATTGATAAACAAATCTGCCAAAAAGTTATTTCAGGTATCAGGTCTGACAAATATTAAAGGATTGGAAAAGCTTAGTAAAGAACTTGTCGATGTTTTATTTAAAATAAAACCCGGACAAAGTGAGCTTGTTAAGGTTTATGATGAAGACGACTTTCTCCAACTGGCAATTTATGCCACTACCATAAAAGTGAAAGATAAAATTATTACACTGGTCACAATAAAAGACATTCAGCACGTATTGGAAGAACAGGAAACGGAAGCATGGCAAAAACTTATCAGAGTGCTAACTCATGAGATCATGAATTCAATTACACCAATTTCCAGCCTTTCCTCGACACTTAACAATCTTCTAAGTCAGTATTCATATGATGAACAAGGGAAAACTCCGGTAGAAAATGAAAGTCTTACGGAAATTGAAAAGGCTCTTCAAACCATAAATAAAAGAAGCAACGGGCTTTTGCATTTTGTGAATACCTATAGAAATTTGACACGGATCCCCAAACCCAATTTCAAAATCTTCCCGATTGAAGATCTGTTCTCCAACATTAAACTATTAATGGAAAAAGAACTGAATAAAAAAAATATTAAACTTATTCTAAACATTGAACCACCACAACTTGAAATTACTGCCGACGAACAACTGATAGAACAAATACTAATCAACCTCATCAAAAATTCAATCGATGCTCTGAAAGGAAGAGATAATGCTGAGATTCACTTAAATGCTTTTTATAATAAGAGGGGCCATTTTACAATTCAGGTAACTGACAATGGTCCCGGAATAATCCCTGATGTTCTTGATAAAATTTTTATACCGTTTTTCACAACAAAAACCAGCGGATCAGGAATCGGTTTGTCTTTATCCAGGCAAATTATGCGTCTGCATGGCGGAACAATAACTGCACATTCAAAACCTGAAGAGGAGACAATATTTACATTAACGTTCTGATGCTTTTATTCTTATCATTCTATTTCCAACCTGAATACTATCCCCTGCCCTGAGCTTGGCCCTTTTCCTGGTTTCAATTTTATTGTTTACCCATACTTCTCCTCTATCAACGAGGATCTTTGCATGAGCTCCGCTTTGAGCTATACGAAGTAATTTTAATAATTTGTTCAATTCAATAAATTCACTTTTCAGTTTGAAGTATTCAGATTTCATACTATTTAACATAAATTTGTTTTAAAAATAATCGAAATTCCGGCAGATCTGAATCATTTCTGTTGTAAAAAGTTTGAATGACATATTTATTTCTGTTTCCTGATAAATGCAATAAAAAAATCAAACATTCTGTCAGTATCTATAAGAAACATCCATTGAAATTAATTTGAACATTTATCCATTAAATAGTGTTAATCAATAAATTATATATTTATATATTTATATATTTATATATTTTGGTATGTTATTTGATGTAATTATAAGTTTCATATACTATAAAAAAATTTACAATATGGCATTAGAGCATTTAACAAAAGAAAGTTTTAAGGTGAAAGTATTTAACTTTGAAACAAATAAAGAGTGGAAATTTGAAGGTCAGCGACCGGCAATCATCGATTTTTATGCAGATTGGTGTGCACCGTGTAAAATTGTTGCCCCTGTTCTTGAAGAATTGAAAGAAGAATATGGTGATAAAATCGATATCTTTAAAGTAAATACGGAAGAGGAGCGTGAAATATCTGCAATGTTTGGAATACAAAGCATCCCAAGTTTATTGTTCGTGCCTGTTAACGGACAGCCCCAGATGGCTATGGGTGCCTTACCCAAAGAAACATTCAGAAAAGCAATTGGTGATGTATTGAAAGTGAACTAATGTTAAGAACAATTAAAAAGTATCTTCTTACAATAGCAGTTACAACAACCGGTATTGTTGGAGGATATTTATACTGGAGGTTTATTGGATGCAATTCCGGTTCGTGCCCCATAACTGCAAATTGGTATACAAGTGTTATAGCAGGAGGTTTGATAGGTTATTTGGTTGGAGATTCGATCCATGATGTTTTTAAGAAAAAGAAAAATAAGACAAAACAAATAAAAAGCTGAATCGTTCCCTGAAACCCACGGGCAAGATCGAAATTGCAGCATATGAAAAACAACTGTTGCATTTTGCAGCAGAAGGTCCGGAAATATACAAGTGCCTCTTTTTTCCAAATTATCTGAAAATGAATTCAATAATTTACTCCAGGCAAGAATTGTGAATCCGGATGAAGGGTTTTATTATCCGGAAAAGGTAAGTATTCTTCAGAATTATTATACAAAAATCTGTTTAGCATGAGTTACTATTTCTCAAAAACAATTAATAAAACATACGAACAAGCACAGTCCTATGTTGAAGAAAAATTAAAGACGCATGGCTTTGGTATTGTAACCGAACTGGAAATGCATAAAAAATTTAAAGAGAAATTGGATGTTGATTTCAGACCTTATAAGATCCTGGGTGCTTGTAGCCCAAAACATGCATACGAAGCGGTTTCTGCAGAAGAACATATTGGATTAATGCTACCCTGCAACGTAGTAATTCAGGACAAAGGAAATGATCAGTCAGAAATATCAGCGATTGATCCAATTGCTTCAATGCAGGCTATCCATAATGCATCTTTGGAAAAAACAGCAGCAGAAATTCGAAGAAGGCTGAAAGAATTTATTGATTCACTATAAGATCCTTTATTCAAACTGTTTGATAAGCTTGTGTCTGTCTACTTTAAAGGCATGATTCCTGGGCAGCTCATCAACATAAATAACTTCCCTTGGTTGCAAATGCTTAGGAAGTTCGTTTTTAAGCATAGTTTTTATTTCTTCTTTTGTTACTTCGCTACCTCCTTTCTCAAGGATCAGAACAACCTTCTGACCAAGTTTTGTATCAGGCAATCCAATAACAGCACAATCCATACCGGTTGATTTGGAGATCACCGCTTCCACCTCTTCAGGTACTATTTTTATTCCACCGGAATTTATAAGATTATCATATCTCCCAATCCATCTGAATTTCTTTGAATTTACCAGATCGACAACATCATTGGTAATTATTTTATCCTTAAGGTATTTCGCTTCAATAATCAAACAGTTTCTATCATCAACTTTAAATTTAACTTCAGGCATTGCATGATAGTATCTTTCATATTCCGTTCCGCTCAATCTTCTGATTGCAACATGCGAACATGCTTCTGCCATACCATAGGTCGCATATACTTCAATTGGTAAATCACGCAATAAAACTTCCAGCTCATTCCTTATTTCTGCTCCTCCAATGATAAGTTTTTTTATCCTTCGCAGAGTTTCAACACTATTTAATGAATTGTAAACCTGTAAAGGAACCATCGCGCAAAAATCAACATTTTTGAAACTGCCAAAATCAGGCATACTTGTCGGTTCAGAAAGGAGCAAATTCAAACCTCCTGCGAAAGCTCTGACTATCATCATTTTACCTGCGATATAGTCTATCGGAAGACACAATAATGCATTTTGTCCAAATTTAAGATTAAAATAATCGCAGGTATTTTGTGCGGAATGCATCATGGATTCCTTAGACAACTGGAGTTTTTTTTGCTTTCCGGTTGTGCCTGATGACATTTGAATTATGTAATCTTTTTCGTCAATCCATTCAAGGATAAATTTATACACCTTTTTTTCCCACTGAGATACACTCTGATCATCCAAAAAACCTTCACAAAGATATTTCAGATCATCAATGGGATAAATTTTATTGTTTAGCAATAATCCATTATAAGTTTTATGCATATCCCTTGCTTTTTGAAGTAAACAGGCTCAGATCCCACTTTTTGTAAGGGAAATAATACAACTTTTCTCCTTTCAGCGCAATAGGTGAGTCAATATTATTTTTAAACAATGCTCCTGTACTTAATCCATGATATATAGAATGATTAAGATTATAGGTCCATTGTGCAATTGCATTTAGCCCTATATTTGTCTCAAGAGAAGAAGTAATCCACCATCCAATGTTCATCTTCTCAGCCAACTTGATCCATTCTTCACAGGCTTTTATCCCTCCCAGAATGCCGGGCTTCAGAACAATATACTGTGGTTTGATGATTCTAAGCAACTGCAATTTGTTTTCGACAGGGTACTTCCCGATAAGTTCTTCATCGAGCGCCACAGGTATTGGTGATTTTTCACAAATAACGGCCATTTCTTCAATTTGCGAAGGCATAATAGGTTGTTCAATACTATGTATTTCCAGGTCGGCCAATAAATTTAAAATATCCGGGGCTTCTTTCGGGGAAAAGGCTCCGTTTGCATCCACACGTATCTCAAGATCATCTCTGCTATATGTATTCCTAATATGGGAAAGTATTTCATATTCATCATCAAAGTCAATAGTTCCTATTTTTAGCTTCAAACATGTAAATCCTTCTTTTAACTTATTCTTTATTTGCCCGGTTAGTTCTCCCTTATCTCCTATCCAAATGAGTCCGTTAATTGAAATGGAATCTTCCCCTCTTGTAAAAGCCGATGGATATAATATCTTGCTTCCACTATTTGTCAGGTCTTTCAATGCAGTTTCAAGCGCGAAGCTGAGAGATGGCCATTCATGCAGTGATGTTTTAAAATTGAACTTCCCAATATTTATTTGTTCAACAATTTTACTCAGTTTTTTTTCAAATCCATCCACATCATCCATGCTCAAGCCCGGGAAAAGTGAACATTCTCCGATTCCAACAGCCTTAGGATTATCAGTATCGTAAAGTATCAGGAAATAGACAGCCTTCCTTACCAGAATATTGCGAGATGTGACTGCCGGTCGCTGAAATTCAAATTCATAATATCTTGTCGTAGCTTTTATCATTATAAAATCAATCCTATACCAAAGGTAACAGAAAATGCAAAAGTGCTAAATGCAAGTTTCTTCAATTCGCTATTTAGCTTAAAAGGCTCTGCATTTTGCAATACAACGTAAATATTATATATAAACAAAGGAAAAGTAAGAACATATAAAAACTGATAAACTGAATGATAATACTTGAGAGTATAAATGAGGCTCACAAGCAAAGAAAGTGAAAGTAAAGATACATGATAATATTTTGCAGCTTGTGTTCCCAGCCGTACAACCAGTGTTTTTTTTCCTGCGCGGGCATCGTTTTCAATGTCTCTTAAATTGTTGAGGTTTAAAACACCTGAGCTAAGCATTCCAATGGCAGAAGCCGGCAGAAAAATCCAGAAATTCATGGTCTGTGTATGCAAATAATACGTCCCGGCAACTCCTACAATTCCAAAAAACAAAAACACAAAAAGATCACCCAAACCGACATAGCCAAACGGATTTTTCCCGATTGTATATTTGATGGCCGCATAAATTGCAGCTAAACCTACAACAAAAAACAATACAATATGGAGAATGTTATATAAACCGATAAAGATTAGTATGCTTCCTGATAAAAAAGACAATATGATAAATACACATATCATTATGCGCATCTGTTTTTTACTAACCAATCCGGTCTGTGTTACTCTTTCAGGTCCAACACGTTCTTCATTATCGACTCCGTGGATTGTATCTCCGTAATCATTTGCCAGATTGGATAATATCTGTAAAAAGAGAATCGTAAGAGAAGAGAATAAAAAGATCATCCAGCGATATTTTCCATCGGCATAAGCCAAAAAGCTCCCAAGAATTGAACATGATAACGCCAGGGGAAGTGTCCTCAGCCTGAAGGCTTTTAACCAAATACTAATTTTCATCACAGATACGATCAGGGAAATTTTGGATATTTATTAAACCTAGGTTTACGCTTTTCCAGGAAAGCTTTTTTCCCTTCCTGAGCCTCATCTGTCATATAGTATAGCATGGTTGCATTTCCGGCAAATTCCTGCAAGCCGGTTTGTCCGTCCAGTTCAGCATTAAGCCCGGCTTTGATCATTCTCAATGCCAGCGGACTTTTTTCCATAATTTTTTTACACCATGTTATTGTTTCATTCTCAAGTTCACTCAGAGGCACAACTTTATTTACCAGACCCATTTGCAAAGCTTCCTGTGCTGAATACTGTTCACATAAAAACCAGATTTCCCGTGCTTTCTTTTGCCCTACAATTCTTGCAAGGTAGGAAGACCCGAATCCGGCGTCAAAACTGCCCACTTTCGGGCCTGTCTGACCAAATCTGGCGTTTTCAGAGGCAATAGTAAGGTCACATACTACATGAAGTACATGCCCCCCTCCAATCGCGTATCCATTTACCATTGCTATTACCGGTTTAGGCAATGTGCGTATTTGCTTTTGCAAATCAAGAATATTCAGGCGTGGAACTCCATCTTTCCCAATATAACCTGCATGATCTTTTACATTTTGATCGCCTCCGCTGCAAAAAGCCTTATCTCCTGCACCTGTCAAAACAACAACGGAAATGTTCCGATCTTCACGGCAATGAACCATAGCATCACACATCTCTTTTGTTGTGTCGGGTGTAAAAGCATTGTGATAGCGCGGCCGGTTTATGGTGATTTTAGAAATCCCTTCAAAATAGTCAAAACAAATGTCATGGTATTTTTTTATCGTTGTCCATTTATAATTTTCAGCCATAGTTGCATATTTTTTATTCCGGATCATCAATTGATGAAATTCTTCCTGTTATCAAATTGAATGATTTTTTGTTGTTTTGTTCATTCGTTTTCACTTCCATTAATAAAGCCCTTTCACTTTTTTTTAGGAACTTTTGCAGAACAACTTCAAGTTGATACTCATTTTCAATACAAAAGTAGCCTAAATTAAATGCTTCAGCCAGTTTTTGAATCTCTACCGGATGATGTGCCCTGTAATATTTAATAAATCCCGGGCTTCGTGAAGGTCCTTCAATAAGACCAAATATATCACCTCCCGAATTGTTTATTACAACGATTCGTAGGTTTTTAGATAATTCCCTGTTCCACAGTGCATTTGAATCGTAAACAAAACTCAGATCTCCAACTATCGCTACAGTTAACTCATCTGAAGCAAAAGCTGTTCCGCAAGCAGCTGAAAGACAGCCATCTATCCCTGATGCCCCACGATTCGAATAATACTTCATCCCATTTTTTGTGTTAAATACCTGGGTATACCGAATGATACTGCTGTTGCCTAATTCCAGATTTATACCAACAGGCATCTTTTCAAGAAGAAGATGATGTACTTTCAGATCAGAAAAAGGCATTTCCTTAAGAATTTTTGCACGCTTCTCTTCAACAGCTCTTTTGGCAACCAACCAGGATTCCTTAAATGCTTCATTCCTGGCTTTCCGTGAAATAGAATTTAAAACAGCGTATACTTCTGAGTGAGGTCCTGAAATTACTTCATTTGATTTTTGGAATGTATCAATGGTATATTCATCTTCACCAACTCTCCAACATTCCACATTTTTTAGTCCTCTGACATACAGCTTCAGTTTCTTTGATACAATCTGTCCTCCCGAATAAATAACAAGATCCGGAAGTATCAAACTGTCTTTATTATTGTATGTTAACAGAAGTTCCGGTATATCTATGATTTTTTCTCCTGTTGTATTGGCAATATTTTCAGCCACAACCACAATACCACTATTCTGTGAGAGAGAATTTAATAACGATGGCGTCTCGGAATCTTGAAAATCCTGCCCGTGTATAATTAATATGTTTCCAGCCTGTCTGAATTTTTCACAATTCTCATTTGATAAACAAATCAAGGATTTCTTACCATTAGACTTTGCAGTTATTAAATTCGGGGAAGTTTCAGGCAAATTATCATACAATGGTTCGGAAAGCGGAACATTAATATGTACCGGCCCTTTTGCCCCTTCCAGACATTTTTCAATAGCTCTTTCAATTTGTTTATGAACTTCTGAGAGAATGGCTTTTGAACTAATATTCTGAAAAAGATGATAGTGTCCTTTTGTAATGTTTTTAAAAATACCCCTTTGCCTGATTGTCTGATTATCCTGTTGATCTATCAACTCTTCAGGCCTGTCTGCAGTTAATGCTATCAATGGAATTCTTTGATAATATGCTTCAGCCAAAGCAGGTCCGTAGTTTAATACTGCAGTACCTGATGTACATATTAATACAACAGGTGAACCAGATTTGCGGGCCAGACCAAGTGCAAAATAGCCGGCACTTCGTTCGTCAACTATACTGATACAATTGTCTTTAAAACGTTTCAGGAATGCTTCAATCAGGGGAGCGTTCCTGGAGCCCGGAGAAATAATAACATATTGAACTCCGTAATGATAACAAATCTCACTCAGGTCTCTAATATGTTGTTTTGGGTGCAACATTTATTGAATTTGCTGGACAACTGAGAGAAGTGTTTCTGCCTTTATTTCAGTTTCCTCCCATTCATCTTCCGGAACAGATTCATCTGTAATTCCACCTCCGACATACAATGCAAGCTTATTAGCCAAAACTTTCATACACCGAAGGTTTACGAACAATTGCATACGATCATCAATACCTACCGGGCCAAGGTAACCGGCATAATATTCCCTGTCATGCTTTTCAATTTCCTTAATAAAACCCAGGGATTTCTCCATTGGCATACCACAAATTGCTGAAGTGGGATGAAGAGCATCAATGAGTGAGGAAAGCTTATCACCGGCTTTATCAAGGGTAAAATTAAAATCTGTTCGCAGGTGAATTAACTTACCGGCTTTTTTCGTGTAAGGTCCTTTTTTTTGGTAATTGTTTACCTGATACTCATCCAAAACATTTTCAATATTTCTTGTAACATATTCTTGTTCATTAAGTTCCTTATGATTCCAGTTGCTAATATTCATGTTGCTTTCGTTGTATGGACGAGTACCTGCAAGTGAAACCGTATACAACTTCTCCTTCTTTGTGCATATCAATGGTTCAGGAGTTGCTCCTATCCAGCAATGATCTTTAAAACGAAATAAGTATACAAATGCATTCGGATAAGATTCACATAACAATTCAAAGATTCTTTTCAAATGGTTTGTGAAGGCTCCCCGGACAATTTTCACTCTTGAAAGTACAACTTTATCATATTCGCCATTTTCAATTTCTCTGAGTGTTTTCTTTATTTGATACAAATATTCTGATTTGCCTGTCTCCTCAGGAGAAATTTGTCCTGATCCGTTACAATGTGCTAAAGGAATAGACTGTAAGTTGTTAAACTGTTTTGAAGTAATTGTATTGGTTAGAATAATATCCGGTCTGATGAGATAACTCTTATCTGAAGTGTTTTTTGAAAAAGGAGCGATCAGAAAACCATCTTCATTTGCAATCTCATCAAGATTATTCAATTCTTTAAGATGATGATCCTTCTGAATAATGCATGTTATATCTTTCTGAGCGGGTAGACGATAAATAGAGAATATGAATCTTTTTTTCAGACAAATTGGCAAAACCTCAAGAACCGAACATGTTGTATTACAAACTTTCTCCATCAATCTCTGTTTCATTGGTCTTTTTCTATTATAATATTAGTAACCCTTGCAACTGAGATAAGTTTACCCTCCTGAGAAGAAATTTTTACATCCCAAACATGAGTTGAGTTACCCTTATGCACTATTTCAGCCCTGGCAATAACTTCACCTGAACTTAGTGTTGAAATGTGGTTGCCTGTAACCTGCAAACCAAGAACATTGTATTTGTTCTCATCCACCATAAAAACAGAACCTGCACTGGCAACAGTTTCAGCCAAAGCCAGTGAAGCTCCTCCATGCAGCAATCCCATTGGTTGAAGTTTATTTTCATCCACGGGCATCCGTGCAGTAACATAATTGTCTCCATACTCAAGAAACTCAATATCAAGATATCCAATGAAGGTGTCCTTGCAAATCCGGTTTATTTCTTCAATTGTCATTGATTTGGTATATCATTCTTTAATCTGTATTCAAATATAAGAAAACAGAAAATAACAATTGCTGATAAAACTTAGCCTGTATTCTAAACTTTCATTTTTTCAGCAACAATAAGATTTGCAGCTCCAAGAAAATAATTTCTATGACAGACTAAATGAAAATTATAATTTTTCAACAATTGTCTGATTTCGGCCAGACTATAAAAATTCACTGATGATTCTGCCAGGTATTTATATGCCTGCCAATTCCCTGAAATCAACCCTCCAAGCGGTATAAGTATTATTCTCAAATACACTCTGTACAAAACCTTTATGAAAATATTCTTCGGAATTCCGCTTTCCAGTATGATCAATTTTCCTTTGTCTCTCAAAATACGGTTCATTTCCTTTACATGTTTTTTACCGATCTTATTATTGTATATTAAATTTCTGAATCCAAAAGCAATAGCAATACAATCAAATGATTTGTCCTCAAATGGAAGTTTTGCTGCATCGCCAAGGATGAATTCTATATTCTCCAGTTTTTTATTCTGAGCTTTTTTATTAGCCAGGCTAAGCATCTTTTCATTACTATCATAAGCTACTATCCTCAGATCGTTTTCTGCCAATTCGGAAATTCTTATTGCAATATCCCCTGTTCCGCTGCAAAGATCAAGCACTTTCTCAGGATGATAAGATAAGCAAGTATTCACAGCCTGCTTTCTCCATCCTCTGTCCAGACCAAAAGTAAACAGCCTGTTAATCAGATCGTATCGGCGGTAGATGTGCGAATAATACTCATTTAGCGGATATTTCTTTCTTTTGTCAGTTCTCATTATTCCGAGATAAACCTCATTTTTTAACAACCTTTCTTAATATTCTGCAGGTTTCCACAAGAAAAAAAGATTCTGATTTCTTTCCTTTCCAATCGATAATCCAACGATCGTTGTCGACATATACTTTTACCGGATCATCCGGACTGCGTAAATTGACTTTGACCCCAATCCGATCCAATGCCCTTACGGTAATTTCCAGAAATTTACCTTCTCCTTTTAAGGATACGGAACCAATGTATTCTGTATTCATCGAAAAGGTACCGGAGTTGGCATGAAATGACACCAATTCGTTTCCAAAAACCTCATTCAGTTTCCCTGAAAAAATAAGTTCTTCAGGCGTGGATTTAAAGATACTTTTATCAGGCAGCAGAAACCATATTGCATCAGCAAGTTTAAGAGCAAGGTCCAGTTCGTGAGTAGCAACCAATACTGCCCTGTTTGATCTGTAAGCCAGATTCCGCAGCAAACTCAATATGCCGGCTTTATTTGGAATATCCAGATGAGAAGTAGGTTCGTCAAGAAGCATGACCGGAGCATCAGATGCAAGACCCTTTGCAATAAATACTCTCTGTTTTTCACCATCGCTTAAGGTATCAAATTTTCTGTTTTCAAACTCCCTGAGTCCAACCTTTTTAAGTGATTCTGATATCTTTCTCCTGTCTTCTTTTTCAAGAGTACCTATCCAATTGGTATAATTGTACCTGCCCAGCGCAACGATCTCTGAAACAGTAATATTGCCCATAACTGCATTGTCGGTAAGCACTATGCTTAAATGTTTGCTTTTTTCCGTATTTGTCAATTGATTAATTTCGCGTGATCCAATGAAAACCTTCCCGCCAACCGGTTTTTGCAGGCCGGCAATAGTCCGTATCAAAGTGGATTTGCCAGAACCATTAGGCCCAATCAAACAAACAAGTTCACCCTCAACAAGACTTTCATTCATGTCTTTCTGAAGTAAATATAACCTGCCTTCTTTGTTATAATATCCGAGGTATAGATTCTCGGTAACCAAATGTGTATGATGATCTGCAAACATCAGAATGCAATTTTTCTGTTTTTCCTTCCAATTATAATCCATATCACCACCGGAGCGCCAAATAATGCAGTAATCGCATTAATAGGTAAAACCATACTGTGACCCGGAATTTGGGATAGTATATCACAAATCGTTACTAACATTGAGCCAAGAAGAATTGATCCGGGCAATACGATTCTGTGGTTCGATGTACCAAACAACAATCGAACAATATGCGGCACAGAGAGTCCGATAAATGCAATCGGGCCAGTAAAAGCCACCAGCGAACCAGTGATCAGACTCGAAGAAATCAGAATTAAATACTTTACACGCTCTATTCTTACACCTGTAGCCTTGGCATTTTCTTCACCCAGCAAAAGAGCATTCATTGGTTTAATAAGAAAAACTGCCGCTACAAAACCTGAACAAACAAGGGGTATCATCAGACCTAGTTGTTCCCAGCCGGTGGAGGATAAACTTCCCAATGTCCAGATAACGAATTTCTGAACAAGTTCAGGCTCACTAAAGTATTGCAAAATACTCACAATGGCAGTTGCAAGACTGCCGAACATAATTCCGACGATAAGCAGTGAGATTGTATCCCTGATTTTGGATGAAATAGCGATTATTAACAGAAAAACCAGTGATGAACCAAAAATTGAAGCAACAACTTGTCCTCCTGCTCCGAAAAAATATCCAATTTCCATGTTAAAAAACGTGATAATGGAAGATGACATAACAAAAACTGCCACACCAAGACTTGCCCCGGAGCTTATACCAAGAACGAACGGACCGGCAAGAGGATTGCGAAATAAAGTTTGCATCATCAAACCTGCAACAGACAATCCCGCTCCTGTAATAATAGCAGTTATGGCCCTGGGCAACCTTAAATAAAAAACAATATAGTTCCACCCGGTATTGTCAGATTTTCCGGTGAGAATATCAAAGAAGTGATCAACAGGAATGTAGACGCTCCCCAGCCATAAATCAAGCAATAACAGCACAACTATGGGAATTATAAGGGCAAGAAGTACAATTGTAGTTATCCTGTTCCTCATGGTATTAAGATTAATGGCATTATTTCATTTTTTCAAGGTAAACAGGATCATAGTTCGAATCTAATAATTCGGGATGAAAAACCCAGACTAAATCTTTTAAAATAATGTCCGGGCGTGTCACTCCGCTTTCAAAATAATCCAAACCACCATGAGGATTCACTTTTTTGCCAAAAAAATAAACAGCTCCTTCGCGAAATGGTTTCAGTTTAATATACCTCCTGTCAATTTTTAACAAATCCTCACGGTTTCCTGTTGATGGCCCAAACCAGTAATCTGCATCGGCTTGCTTATCAATGATGGTCTCAAAACTGACCGGAATAGATCCTTTGTTGCTATCAGAACGCCAATAATACTCTGCTCCTGCATCCGCATACAATTTTGCAGAGTAACTGTTGCCACCGGCAGTATACCAAACTCCTTTATAGCTTGATCCATCAAGAACCGTAGGTTTATTTTTATGCATAGAAGACAAATCAACCAGTTTCAGATATTCATTTTCAATATTGCTGAAAATGGAATCTGCCAATTCATCCTTATTGAAAAATGCAGCCACAAATTTTATCCACTCAGCTCTTCCCAGGGGATGGGATTCCATAAATTCAAGATTATAGGCTACCGATAAACCGGCTTCAATAAGTTTTTCGTCTACAGCTTCTTTTGCCCCGTAAATGTATTTTAGCACAAGGTCGGGAGAATGATCAATTACCATTTCTGCATTAATAAGATGTGTACTTCCCAAATCAATTACAGAACCCTCAAGATAACTTTGGTACAATGCAGAATCGCAAATGAGTTTTGCATCGCTGCACGCCGAAATCTTCCTGCCTTCACCAAGAAGGTTGATCATGGCAATATTGGTAGATGCAAGACAGGCAACCCGATCCAGTGGAAGTCTTACAGGAAAATCACATCCTGTTTCCTGAAAACAATTTGTATCAAATACACAATAAGTCGATAAAGTATCCGGAGGATTCCAGGGATTGAAAACAGTAATTATCTTATAATTCTCAGCACTTTGAATTGTAAAACCTTTTGCATACTTAATCTCATGCTCATGAAATTCTGAGTGTAGCTTATCAAGTTTGGCTTCAGATGAATTTTTTATGGTACAACCAAACATCATTACACCAGATAAGAACAAAATGACAATATCTTTCATAATTCTATAAACTCAAATTCAGGGAAATACACTAAGGGCAATCCATCTTGTATGGAGCCCGAAACCTGTATCCCCGAAGTATCGAACCGGTTCTGTTTTTAAGGCAGGTCTTCTGGCTTGTCTCTTTGCTTTCAGCCTTCCCGGCGGATCGGGTATCCGTCAGTGGCATTTCAGAAAACATTGGTCATGAGACTTACAGCTGCGGGGGCAGCTCCGGACTTCCAATCGTGACTGGCATATACATTGGATCACCGGATTCCCTTTTAGGCTCAAATCACCTTGAAAACAGACACAAATGTAGAAAAAATTAAGTAGTTGCGTGTATCCTGAAGATCCGGGTATAAAAAAGCAATTCCGGTTAAAAATTCCCGCCAATGCAAATGATTTCCTTTTTCTATTTTTTCTCCTTTTATTCACCCAGGAAAATTGCTGCGGAATTTAGTTTTATGATGATATCAGCTCATTGAAAACCTGAAAATCTTGCATTACAAAGTAACAAAACAGGTTTGACAAGATTGTTAAAAAAAAGGGAAGTCTTTATCAGACTTCCCCACCACAACTACAGTTGAAAAATAATTAATCAACTAAAACTCTTCGTATCATGCTACTATTCTAATTAATTATTTGCACAATATATAAATCTACTTCTATGTTCAGATTCAAGTCAATACTCTGCTGGTTTGAAACATATAGTTCTTTAATAGGTTGAATATAGTTATCATAGGGACATATTATTGGGTTAGACAATTGCCGGAGTCTGTCGAAAGAAATTCTATGTTTTCATAAATGATATCTATTTCAATCTTAACATGCTTCAAATGATTTCTTCAGGTTATTAAAATTTTATTAAAAATACTATGGATGTGAACTTGTTTATTAGGAAAATCGTCCTGAAAAATGGGAAATTTGTCTCTGTTTGATAATTCATCCCGATTTTTCGGGATTTGAGATTTTTTTTGAAAATAATTCCGTAAAAATATTATCCTCCGGTATTGTTTTTCTGAAAAATATAATCTTTTGGTGTAATCTGGTAAGTCTCCCTGAACACTCTGCTAAAATAAGAAGGATCATTAAATCCTGACCGATAGGCAACTTCCGCAATTGTCAGAGAATTATCAATCATCAGATCACAGGCTTTCTTCAATCGAAACTGTTTTACTAAATCATGAATTGAAATATTTGACAGGGCCTTGAATTTCTTATAAAAAACGCTGCGACTCATTCCAATTTCATCAATAATATTATTTACTGTAAAATCAGGATTATGATGATTATTCAGTATAATATCAAAGATTTTATCCATAAATGACTTATCCAGGGAATTCACTGATATATTTGAATTGATTTTTCCATCCATCCCAATCAAGTGTTTCCTTAAAACCTCTTTTTGACGTATCAGATTTCTGACTCTCGAGCGAAGAAGTTTTATATCGAATGGCTTGTAAATGTATTCATCTGCACCCGTATCAAAACCCAGAATATGGTCCTCAACAGTAGCTTTAGCAGTTAATAAAATAACAGGAATATGACTAATCCTGATATCTGATTTAATCCTTCCACACAACTCAAATCCATCTATTCCCGGCATCATTACATCACTAATAACAAGATCAGGCATATGTTTCAGAATTAATCCTATGCCTTGTTCAGGATTAATTTCCTTGATAATATTAAATTCCGCAATCAGAATATTTTCAATAAAGGAACAGATATCAATGTTATCGTCAATGATCATTATGGTCTTTTTGTGTGATTCAATTTTTGATTTTTGATTTTCAACCTTCATCTTTGTGCTCTTCCTTGAAATATTGTTCTGCAATACAATTTCCTTCCGGGCAATTTCAAGCTTACCATTTCTTGCGGGAAGCATAACAGTGAAAACTGTCCCTTCCTTTTCTTTGCTTGTTACATTGATTTCACCACCATGCATTTCCACCAGGCTTTTGGTTAAATGCAATCCTATGCCTGTACCAACCAAGGTATCATTTTGGTTATCAGAAGTATAAAATCTATTAAATATTTTGTCAATCTCCAGTTTCGAAATTCCTTTTCCTGTATCTGAAATTTCAATTAATAAATGAATCTCATTCTTTGACAGTTTTTGATCATGAACAGTCAAATTGACAGATACTGTTCCTCCTGATTGAGTATAATTCAATGCATTCATCAGAAGATTTGTGACGATTTTATCAATTTTTTCTTTGTCAAAATCCATGTTCAATTTTTGAATTCCCGATCTGAAAATTACTTTGATGCCTTTTTGTTCTGCGTAGTCGAAAAAACCAAATAGTGTTTGCTTAATACATGCCACAATATCATTTTCCTGCATTTTAATGGGCATTTCTTCACTATCTATCTTTCTAAAATCCAGGATCTGATCAACAAGCTTTCTAAGTTGAAACACACTTCGTTTTATCAATTCCAGTTCCTTCGATTTCAAACCTTTATTAATAAGTTGTTCTATAGGTCCGGAAATCAGGGTTAGCGGCGTTCGTAATTCATGAGAAATATTTGTGAAGAATTTGATTTTCATCCGATTCAATTCTTCTGTTTTCTCTCTCTGCAAATGTTCTTTCCAAAGTTGATTTTTAAAATTCACTGATATTAATGTATACTTTCTGAAAAAGTAAAGCGCCAGGAGAACAAACAATGCATACAATGCTTTTGCCCACCAGGTTTGCCACCATGAAGGCAATATGTTAATGATAATAACCGATCCTTGTTCATTCCAATACCCATCATTATTTGAAGCCTTGACTCTGAAAACATACTTGCCAGGATCCAAATTTGTATAAGTTGCTGTATTTTGTGTCCCTACATAATTCCAATCTTTTTCAAATCCTTCAAGCATAAAAGCATACTTGTTTTTTTCAGGAGAAATATAATTTAATGCTGCGAATTCTATAGTAAATACTGTATGTCTTCTCAATAATGTAATCTCTTCGATTGTACTTATATCCTGATCGAGAGGAGAATTTTTTCTGCCAGTTTTAATTGGTTGATTGTGAATATAAAAGTTGGTGAAAACAATATCAGGTATAAATAAATTATCCACGATACTGTCCGGATAAAACACATTAAATCCATTGGTTCCCCCAAAATATAACTTCCCATCTTTCCCTTTGAAAAAAGACCGTCGGTTAAATTCATTTCCCTGCAAACCATCATGTACATCATAGTTCCTGAACTCAGGATTTTCAGGATGATGTATCCCGTCAATGAACTTTGAAAGACCATAATTCGTACTTAACCAAAGATTTCCTTTATCATCTTCACAAATACCCCTGATAACATCATTTGGCAATCCGTTTTCTTTAAAATAGTGTGAAAATGAGCTGTTTTCTCTGTGATAAAGATTCAGACCACTCTCAGTGCCTATCCAGATATTCTTCCGACTATCTTCAAATATCACTACTGCACCATTATAACTTATACTGGATGCATCAGACGTGTCATGTGAATAACTTATGAACTCCCCTGTCTTTTTATTAAAAACATCGACAGCCCTGGTTGTTGATAACCATATCTCATCATTGCTGCTAACCAGTATGGTTCTTACCCAGTTGTTTGAAATACTGTTCTGCCTTTCATGAAACAGATATCTTGTAAACGTATTTGTTTCATAATTATACCTGTTCAGGCCACCTTGCATTGATGCAATCCATAAAAAGCCTTCATTATCTTCAGTTATCCCAAAAATATTATTCCCTCCAATGGTGGTTTCATCCTCTTCATCATGCAGAAACCTCGTAAAGGTTTTTGTATTCTCATGGAATAAATTCAATCCTCCGGCCCATGTGCCAATCCAGAGGTTTCCCCGACTATCTCTGTATATTGCCCAAACAGCATTTGAACCTATTGATTTTTCATTTCTATCATCATGAACAAAGTGTTCAAATTTGTTGGTTTGTTTAACGAGTCTGCTTAAACCTCCTTCTGTGCCTATCCATAAGTAATCATCTTCTTCATAAATAACATTCACGTGATTGTTGCACAGACTGTTTTTATCGTTTGGTATTTGTTTGTAATGGGAAAATTTATGCAAAAGACTATTGTAAAAACTCAATCCTCTGCCATAAGTACCAACCCATACCGTTTCCTCTTCATCTAAAAAAAGAGAATGGATTGAATTGTTTGATATGGTTGAATTATCTGAAGGATTATGAGTAAAATGCTGAAATCTACAATGGTTTTCATTGATGCTTTTCAGATCGATTATATCCAAACCACCATTTTCAATACCAATCCACAAATGACCTTTGCTGTCGTCCAGCAAGGTAAGAACAGTTCCCTTGCTTATGCTTTCAGGTTTGTCAGGTTCATTGGAATAGTTAATGAATTCCGGATGGTACGGATCTTCCTCTCTATAGCTCATCAGGCTGAGCCCTTTAGAATTCGTGCCAATCCAGATATGTTCCTGCGAATCCTGCACAATAGACCTGATAATATTGTCACTTATACTATTCTTCTCCTGTTTATTGTTCCTGAAAGTAACATAACTAAAATCTTTCAAATTAAATAAATGCAACCCGCTATATGTTCCGAGCCATATATTTCCCAAATGATCTCTGAGTATTGCAGTAACATAGAGATGATTGAATATTTCCTGGAAAGACAAATCCCTGGGATTTAACATGAATAATCCTTCGGGTGCTCCAATCAACATGTTTCCATCCTCCAGCTCACATATAGCCTCAATTGAATATTGGAGTGTGTAATCAAGAGGTAAAAATTCATCATGAATACGGTCGTATAGATTTAGACCGCCCTGTGTTCCTATCCATAATTCACTGCCAGAATCTTCAAATATCACTTTTATGTTGTTGTTGGATATGCTGTTTTTTTCTTTAAAATTTTGGTAGTATGATGCAAAGCTATATCCATTGTATCGGTTCAATCCATCACCTGTCCCAAACCACATAAAACCATATTTATCTTGCCGAATGCATCTGACCCAGTTTTGTGATAATCCCTCATCAACAGATAGATGATGGAATTTAATTTCCTCAATCTGCGAAAACAGATTGGTAATTAAAAATATGAAGAACCCGGTAAAATAAATCCTGCTAATCATAGTTCATCCATTCTTAAGCCGCAATTGAATTATTCATGAGTCTGGAATTCAATGATATCATTCAACATATGGCTTTGAAAATGTAGTAAATTGAAATTTATTCAACCCCTTTCCAAGAAATCCAGATCATATTCCTCATTCCTGCTCAATAAGTTACAAATAAGATTCTAAACATAATAAATATTTAATAGAATCGGTTATCTCAACGAAATTTTGATCTTCGATTGCCATTTAACCTAAAATTCACTATCTCTGATAATTAAGTATTCTATATTATTTTTTCTTGTGCAAAAAATGCATCTTTGTCAAGAGCAACCATCATTCATGAGCCGGTAACTATGCCATCCTTACTGATTGATATTTATAAAACAAACGACATCTATTCGGGACTGGGTCAATTTTCCTATAATTTCGCAAAACATCTTTGCAATGCATTTTCTGAAAAGTATGAACTCCATTTTCTGGGCAAAAGCAATATTCAGATTGGTAAAAATTGCCAATATACATTTGTCCCTGTTAACTGGCAAAAACGATTTTTCCCCGGATTCAATAAAAAATATGACCTCTGGCATAGTCTGCATCAATTTCCATCACACAAACCATCTAAGCATTCCTTGCATATTCTGACCATTCATGATCTTAATTTTCTGATTGAAAAAAAGTCCGCCAAGGCGAACAAATACATGAATAAGCTCCAGAAGAATATCGATCATGCAGATGTACTTACAGTAATCTCTGAATATACAAAACAACAGGTATTATTGCATTTTACTATAAAAAACAAACCGGTTTATACTATCCATAACGGAGTTGAATTATCTGTATTTCCGGGAGCAAAGGTGCCGGATTATATAGAAGATGCCAATTTCTTTTTCACTATTGGAGTTTTTCATCCAAAAAAAAACTTTCATGTATTGATTCCTCTTATGCATTCTTTTCCGAACATGAAGCTGGTTATTGCAGGCAATAAAAATTCTGCCTATGCAAAGAAGATAGAAGCATTAATTTACAGTAACAACCTAAAAGGAAGAGTGATATTGCCGGGGGAAATAAATGATGAAGAGAAATACTGGTTATATACAAACTGTAAGGCTTTTCTTTTTCCTTCCATAGCCGAAGGATTTGGACTACCGGTTATTGAAGCAATGCTCGCTGGTAAACCTGTTTTTCTTAGCAAATATACCAGTCTGCCTGAAATTGGAGGAAGTGTGGCATATTACTGGGAGAGTTTTAATGCAGATCACATGACAGAGGTAATGCATAAACAATTGAAAGAATTTCAGAAAAACAGCAAAATAATTTCCGGGGAAATTATCAAGCATGCACAGAAGTTCAGTTGGGACACATGCATTCAGCAATACCTGAAGCTTTATGATAATTTGTTGTGCCAGGAAAGAGACTGAAAACAAATGCCTTATATTTTACTGACCGTTTTTCTGTACAGAGTAGATCTCATCCAGTTTGTGTTTGTATTTTTTTTCAATTGCCTTCCTTTTTAATTTAAGTGTTGCTGATAATTCACCTGTATTGGGGGACCACTCTTCATAAACCAGCCTGAATCTTTTTATATGCTCAGTCTGTCCAAGTTGTTTATTCATTTCATTCACCTCTCTCTGATAGCGGGCAACAACCTGAGGATTTTCAATCAAATCTTCGTTGTCTCTGAATTTAACTCCATGTCTTGAACACCAGTTATGCAAAAAAGGAAAGTTGGGAGAAATGAGAGCACTGGCAAATTTTTCATTCTCCCCTACAACCATAAGTTGTTCAATAAAAAATGACTCTTTAAACTTATTTTCAATAATTTGTGGAGCAATATATTTTCCGCTCGAAAGCTTAAATATTTCTTTTTTACGGTCCGTAATTTTAACATACTTATTATCTACTAAAAATCCGACATCTCCTGTATGAAGCCATCCGTCTTTATCAATCGTTTTATTGGTTTGTCCTGGATCTTTATAATATCCTAGCATCACGGAATCACCTTTTGCAAGAATTTCACCATCATCTGAAATTTTAACTGACATCCCGGGAAGAGCCGGACCTACCGTACCAACAACAATTTCACCTTTGTCATAATTGCTGGTCGCAATGATCGGAGAGGTTTCTGTCATTCCATAACCTTCAACCAAAGGGATTCCGGCTGCATTGAATATCCTGATCAACCGGGGTTGAAGGGCAGCACTGCCCGAAACAATAAGACGCACATTGTTACCTACCGCTGCCTGCCATTTGGAAAAAACAAGCTTTTCAGCAATGGATAATTTCCAGTGATAGAACCTGCCGCTTTTTCTATGAAATTCAAATCGCAATCCCAGGTTCACTGCCCAGAAAAAAATCTGCTTTTTTATTCCTTTCAGATCCTTACCAACACCAATGATCTTATCATATATTCGTTCAAGAACCCTCGGAACAGCAATAAATATCGAAGGTTTTACTTCTTTCAGATTATCAGAAATGGTACCAAGGTTTTCAGCATAATAAATTCCAACTCCCTGTTTTTGAAAATAATAATTAATCGTTCGCTCAAAAACATGACATATTGGAAGAAAACTCAGTGTTCTGTCTTCAAGTCCGAAATGAAATACTTCCGCAGCTCCTAAAACATTACTTATAATGTTTTTGTGACTTAACATAACTCCTTTAGGGTTGCCAGTAGTTCCTGAAGTATAAATCAGAGTTGCCAGATCATCAGTGTGAATGCTTTTTTTAATCTCTTCAAGTTTGTCTTTAAGCTCATTTTCCTTTCTCTTTCCAAGATTATAAATTTCCATGCAGTTTTTTGCTCCGGCAATTTCATTGAACGTATAAATCAATATCTGAGGATTTACTTTTGTTGCAACTGGCTTCAATTTCTGAAGCAGACTTTTATCAGACACAGCAAGCATCTTTGGATCTGCATGGTCTAAAATAAATTCGTAATCAGATTCACTAAGTGTTGGATATATCGGAACATGAATCAAGCCAGTCTGATTCAGTGCCATATCTAGAAAATTCCACTCAGGTCTGTTATTTGAAATAGTAGCAACCCGATCACCTTGCTCAAGCCCTAATGCAATGAGTCCATAACTAAGTTTATGGGCAGTGTCATAATATTCTCTTACAGAATGGCTTATCCAAACCCCATTTTCTTTATGCACAAGAGCATCCTGCTTATCAGGGAAATTTTCATAACTGTTCTGAAGGATGTCAAAAATTCGGGTTAGTTTCATAAGTGTGAGTTTTAGCGGCGGTTACAAGTTACATAAAATTACATTATTCATTCTATCTCTCCCAGGAATCTTCAATATACAATTCATGGATCTGGTGTGCATATTTCTGAAGAAGAATATTCCTGCGAAGTTTCTGGGTTATTGAGATTTCACCTGATTCCAGTGACCAGACATCAGATACAAGCAAATGCTTTCTGATTTGTTCTGTTTTCCCCAACTTCTTTTTTATTCCATAAGTCTGTAACGCAATAGAAAGCTGATCGGTGAGGGATTTTAATTGATACGTGATTAACGACTCCCACTTTCCGAATCGTTTAGTGTACAAGATTTTTTTGTCGGGATATTTTTTGCAGCAATGATCTACAATATCGAAAGTCCGGTTTACTATCATTCTTCATGAAATGAAAACTTAATAAAGATAAAAAAGACATGAATCAATCATACTACAATTCTTTCAGAATTTCCTCAGCTCTATCCAGCGCATGTTCAATGCCTCCGGTATCAGATCCGCCCGCAGTAGCAAAAAAAGCCTGGCCACCTCCACCACCTCGAATCGATTTTGCAAGTTCTTTAACTATTTTTCCTGCATCAAGGTTTTTTTCTTTAACCAGGTTATCAGAGATCATTACAGCCAGGTGTGCTTTTTTATGAATCTCTGTACCAAGTACCAGAAATAAATTATCAATCTCTCCCTTCATCTGAAATGCAAGATCTTTAATTACCGAAGATGAGTCGGCAGATACTTTTTGTGCTATAAAATTTATGTCTGAAATTTCAATTATTTTACCCTTCAGATTGTTTTTAATACGTTTCACTTCCTGTTTTGAGAATTCTTCAACTTTTTTTCTGAGTTCTGCATTTTGTTCTGCAAGAGAGGCAACAGTCTGTTTCAGGTCATTTGGTCCATCAAGTATGGTAGTAATGTCTTTTAAAATGCCAATCAGGTTGTCGATATAATCTTCAGCTTTCCTTGCGGTATATGCCTGAATACGCCTTATTCCCGCAGCAGTTGAAGCCTCAGAAACGATTTTGAATATTCCGATCTGACCTGTTGCAGTAACATGAGTCCCTCCACACAGTTCAACAGAATCGCCAAATTTAATTACGCGTACCTGATCACCGTACTTTTCTCCAAAAAGCGCCATAGCTCCAAGATCACGAGCCATATCCATAGGCATATCCCGAAATTCCTCAAGAGAATAATTCTCACGTATCTTTTCATTGACAATATGCTCAATTTCAATAAGCTGTTCATCCGATATTTTTTGAAAATGTGAAAAATCAAATCGCAGATAATCAGGATGCACAAGTGACCCTTTTTGTTCAACATGTTTCCCCAAAACAGATCTTAACGCATAGTGCAGCAAATGGGTTGCCGTATGATTGTTAGCTGTTGATCGTCTGACATTCACATCAACCACTGCCTTAAATAATCCGTCAAGTTTCTCAGGCAATTGAGTACAAATATGAAGACTGAGGTTATTTTCCTTGACTGTATCAATAATATCAATCTTCTTACCTTCCTTTTGTATATATCCCTGGTCTCCGACCTGACCGCCACTTTCACCGTAAAACGGGGTTTTATCAAACACAAGATGATAATATACTTTCCCTCTCGAATTAACTTTTCGGTATCTCACCAATTTCACTTCTGCCTGAAGAACTTCATACCCAACAAACTCCTGAGTGTCGAAAGGCATCAGAACAATCCAATCGCTTGCATCACTTTCAGTGGCTTTGCGTGAGCGTAATTTCTGAGCTTCCATTTCACTATTGAACTCTTCCACATTGACGGTCATTTCATTCTCTCTCAAAATCAGTTGAGTGAGATCCAACGGAAAACCAAAAGTATCATACAACTCAAATGCCTTTTTACCACTAATTGCATTTGAATTCGATGACATAGCTGCCACCATTAGTCCTTCCAATAATTTTATTCCTGAATCAAGTGTTCTCAGGAATGCTTTTTCTTCATCCATAATGACATGCTCAATCAGCTCTTTTTGAGAATTTAATTCCGGAAAAATTTCTCCCATTGTTTCAGCCAGTACCTGTGTTAACTTATAAATGCTCGGATCCTTCTGTTTAAGAAAAGTGTAATTATATCTGATTGCCCTGCGCAAGATTCTCCGAATAACATATCCTGCTTTGGTGTTTGATGGCAGTTGACCATCTGCAATGGAAAAGGCAACAGCACGCACATGGTCTGATATTACACGCATTGCAATATCATATTTGTCTTTTTCTCCATAGGAAATACCTGAGTATTCCTCCACTTTTTTTATCAGGCTCTGAAAAATATCCGTATCATACGTTGAATTTTTTCCTTGCAAAACCATACACAACCTTTCAAACCCCATTCCTGTGTCAACATGCCTTTTGGGAAGTTTTTCCAAAGCACCATTTGCTTTGCGATTGTATTGAATAAAAACAAGATTCCATATTTCTATTACCTGCGAATGTCCTCTATTAACAAGCTGAGCCCCATCTTTTTGCTTTCTTTTATTGTCCGCCCTTAAGTCGATGTGAATTTCCGAGCAAGGTCCGCAAGGCCCTGTATCACCCATTTCCCAGAAATTATCTTTTTTTGAGTATTTCAAAATTCTGTCTTCCGGCAGATGTGCACTCCAAAATTCAATTGATTCATCGTCAGGAGGTAAGTTGTTCTTCTTATCACCTTCAAAAACAGTAGCATAAAGTCTGTTGCTGTCAATTTTCATAACATCAACCAAAAATTCCCAGGCCCAGGAAATCGCTTCCTTTTTAAAATAATCACCAAAGGACCAGTTCCCTAACATTTCAAACATAGTATGATGATACGTATCATGACCAACTTCCTCCAGATCGTTGTGTTTTCCTGATACTCTAAGACACTTTTGCGTATTGGCTACTCTCTGATCCTTTGCTACTGCATGTTCCAGAAATATATCCTTAAACTGGTTCATTCCTGCATTTGTGAACATCAGAGAAGGATCATCCTTGACTACCATTGGTGCAGAAGGAACTATTTTGTGATCTTTCGAACTGAAAAATTCAAAGAATTTTTTACGAACTGATTTAGAATTCATTTACTTTCCTCACTTATTTAATTGAATTAACTGCTAATTTATTAACATTAGTCACAGAAAAGGGTTTGTAAAACTAATTTTTTTCTTATAGATTTGTTGCAACTCGCATCAAACACTATAAATAACTTATATTTCAATTGATTTCAAAAAAAAAGAAATACAATTTTAATACGGATACATTATCGTATGTTGAAGTTAAGAATCCGGTCGGTAAAAGAATTTTACGAAGTCTTTTGAAATTTATCTATCTCAACATACTTGCTTTTCTTATACTTATTGTCCTTTATTCATTTGTTAACTCACCGGAAGCAGTTCTTCAAAATTTGAGAATAAATAAATTTAACACAAAATATGCGATTCTAAGTTTTAAAGTGGATAGTCTTTCTTCTGTGCTGCAAAATAAACATTTCCATGATGATAATATTTACCGTGGTATTCTGGAATTAGACTCTCTGCCGGAAAATATCAGAATAGCAGGAACCGGTGGTCATGATCCCTATGCCGGCCATCACGAAAGTTTTCCGGAAAAAATTTTAACAGCATTATCCGTAAAAATTGAAAATCTTCAAAAACAGATTTCTATTCAGGAAGAATCATATGATGAAATACTGAATGCTGCTATTGAGAAAAAGGATAAACTTGAACACTATCCTGCTATAACCCCTGTAAACTGTACAAAATACATCTGGATAAGTTCATATTTCGGATCCAGAAATGACCCTTTTACCTTTCGATTAAGAACTCATGCCGGCATAGACTTCGTAGGGCCAAAAAACACAGAAGTATACAGTACTGCCACTGGAAATGTAACCTTAGTAAAACAATCACGTAGAGGCTATGGGAACGAGGTTGTAATCAATCATGGATATGGTTACAGTACCAGATACGCTCATTTAAATAAAATTCTGGTAAAAGAAGGGCAAAAAGTTGAACGTGGGGAATTGATCGGATTGATGGGCAATACCGGAAGATCAACAGGCACCCACCTTCATTACGAAGTAAGAGTGCATAACAGACCAACAAACCCCATATACTTTTTTGCCGAAGATCTTTCACCGGAAGAATTTGAAGAACTAACTAACAAATCAGAGTAATCAGATCATGGCCAAGCATAAATATAAATTTAATCCGGAATCGCTTAGCTACTCCAAAGTAACACGATCACCCAAGCAAAAATTTATGACTTTCATTACGTATTTTTTTGCAAGCCTGGTATTGGCAGTATTGTATTTTCTTGTGTTTTCTATCTTCTTTGATTCACCGAAAGAGAAAGGCCTGAAACGTCAGATCAGCGAATTAAAAGCAAATTATCAGATTGTAAATGATGAGTTGAACAGAATTGAAACTATTCTTACCGATCTTCAGGAAAGGGATGATAATATATATCGAACAATTTTTGAAGCTGAACCCGTTTATTCTTCCATACGCGAAGCGGGTTTCGGAGGAACCAATAATTATCGTGATCTCGAAAAAATGGAGAATTCTGAACTGGTTATCGATGTTAAATCAAGATTGGATAAATTGATGCGAAAGGTTTATATTCAGTCTACTTCTTACGATCAGATAATTGATCTGGCAAAAAATAAGGAAGTGATGCTGGCTTCGGTTCCAGCAATCCAGCCCATTTCAAACAAAGATCTGAAAAGAACGGCCAGTGGATGGGGGTATCGCATACATCCTATTTATAAGATCAGAAAATTTCATTATGGAATAGATTTTACTGCTCCGACAGGAACAGAAGTATATTCAACCGGGAATGGAGTGATTGAGATAATAGACTCTTCCAAAAGAGGTTACGGAAATAAAATAGTAGTCAATCATGGTTTTGGATACAAAACTCTCTATGCTCATTTAAGTGAGTTCAATATTAAGCAAGGACAAAAAGTGAAACGTGGCGATGTGATTGGATTTGTTGGCAATACCGGCATGTCTACTGCTCCACATCTTCATTATGAAGTTTCTATAAATGGGACAAGAGTGAATCCGATAAATTACTTCTTCAACGACCTTTCTGCCGACGAGTATGAAAGGATGATTGAAATTTCTATTAAATCAGGCCAATCATTTGACTAATTAGCTGTACTCTTTATTATATGAAAATATCATGTATCATTTTACTCTGCAGTTTTTTCTTGCAGAGTTTTTTTTGCACTGCAAAATCAAATGACCCAAACCGTTCCGGGAATGATACTATACTTACAACCGAAGAAGTAATTATACCAACATTTCTTGGAAATGAACAACGCAATTTCTATGGAATAAATCCACCGGATACCCTGGAAGTTCTATGGAAACTATATCTGGGTAAAGGAGAAACCATTATTTCAAGAAAATTAGGATCAAGAATCTGGGCAGGTGCAGGTTGGACAGGTCAACCATTATTAATTAAGGAAGACTCAAGCATGTTTTTGATTCAGGGAGCATATGATCATCATCTGAAAAAGATACATGCAGAAACAGGTGAAATTATCTGGCAATATAAATTTGATGATGTTGTTAAGGGAACAGGAACAATCTGGGAAGCTCCTGATTCTTTCCCTCCAGAAAATCGGCTGATTATTCTTCAGGGTAGCAGGTTGGGTGTTGGCAACTACCTTGACACCAAACATATTCCCAGTTACAGAGCTATCTCTTATTATTCCGGACGTGAACTCTGGCGATTGGATGTTAAATGGACAGACAGCTATAGCCGGGATGCTGATGGCAGTGCATTGATCTTAAACGACACCCTCTATATCGGATTAGAAAACTCCCTCCTGACCATTATAAATCCTTCTCCCTATCATGCTTCTCTAAAAGATGGCATGTTACAGCCTGAAATTATTCAGGAAATCAAATTATACACCAAAACCGATGTCATAAACCACAAAAACAATGTGGTCACGGAATCTTCTCCTTGCCTGATAGATAGTATTATATATATAGCCTCGGGTTCGGGTCATGTTTTTGGATACAATTTGAATCAAAAAAAGCTTGTGTGGGATTTTTATGTTGGATCTGACATCGACGGATCAGCTATTGTTACCCATGATAAATGTTTATTGGTAAGTGTTGAGAAGCAATATATTGAAGGCAATGGAGGTGCATTCAAATTGGATCCGTCAAAACCACCTGAAGATGCCGTTGTGTGGTATTTGCCCACTGGAGATATTAAATATGCCAGTTGGGAAGGTGGAATTGTTGGCAGCGGAGCAGTGAATGATCATTACAACAACGGTGAAACCACATACCTGGCTGCATTTTCAGCTATTGACGGATATCTTTATGTAGTAATGCACGATTCAATAGATGCTATAAGATTGGTTGATGGGCCGAGAAAAGAATATAAATATCCTGCGCCCAGAGTTGTATTCAAATACAAGATCGGGAATTCCATTTCTACACCGCTTTTATTCGAGGATAAATTGATTGCTGCAAGCTATGCCGGTATATACTTATTTGAATATGATAGTGACCTGAATTTTAAACTGCTGTCAAAGTTTCCGGCCACTTTTGAATCAACTCCCATTGTTTATAACGGAAAAGTGTATATAGCTTCCCGAAATGGTTATTTCTATTGTTTAGGTAAGAAAATGTAAGATATTGGTTTATTACCATTTATTTCATAATTTAGAAATACATATCTTTGGTTAGAGAAAGGTTTTTAAAATGCCTTATAAAGAAAAAAAAGTCGAAAAACTATATTATGCCATTGGTGAAGTAGCCAGAATGTTCCATGTGAACACTTCATTGATAAGATTCTGGGAAAAGGAATTTGATATTATCAAACCCCGGAAAAATAAAAAAGGGAATCGTTTTTTCACCAAGCAGGATATCAACAACCTGCACCTCATTTATCATCTTGTAAAAGAAAAGGGAATGACCCTGAATGGAGCTAAAAAGAAGTTAAAAGAAAACAAAGACGACACAACAAACAATTTTGAAATTATAAAATCACTGACAGAAATAAAAAATCTTCTTCTGGAAATTAAAGAAAACCTCTGATAATAATTCCCCGGAACATCCGGGGATTTTAGTTTCGTTACCATGTATTTTATTCACTATTATGAAAATTAATAAGATCATCAAAGCCTTAGAAGAATTTGCTCCTCTAACCTTCCAGGAATCCTATGACAACTCAGGACTGACAGTAGGTAACAGAGATGCCGAAGCAAAAGGAGTATTGTGTACTGTTGACGTAACGGAAGAAGTACTTGATGAAGCTATAAAACTGGGAGCCAATATGATTGTTTCTCATCATCCCGTATTATTTCACAGCCTGAAATCATTAACAGGTATAACGTACAATGAGCGAATAATTATTCATGCAATAAAAAATGATATCGCATTGTATGCATGCCATACAAATATCGATAATATAACTGAAGGGGTAAATCAAAAGATATGTGAAAAATTAGGCCTGATTGACAATAGAATCCTTAGTCCTGTTGAGGGAAAACTTGTAAAACTGGTAACATTTGTACCTGAAGAATCCGCTGACAAGGTTAGAGAAGCTCTTTTTGATGCCGGGGCAGGCCATATAGGAAATTACAGCAGTTGCAGTTTCAATACGTCAGGGACAGGAACATTTAAGGGAGGTGATGATACAAATCCTTATGTCGGAGAAAAAGGCAAATTACACCATGAGAAAGAAATCAGAATTGAAACCATAATACCAGACTATAAGCTCAGGGAAGTCATTCAACAGATGATATTAAGTCACCCTTATGAGGAAGTAGCATATGACGTTTACCCTCTCAGGAATGCATTTTCTCAAGCAGGCTCCGGCATGATCGGAAATCTCAGGAAACCACTTACAAAAAATGACTTTTTTAAACTTCTGAAGAACTGCTTTAATATACCATTCATAAAATATTCAGGGAATCCGCCAGGACAATTTAAAAAAATTGCTGTTTGCGGAGGTTCCGGGAGCTTTCTGATCAAAGATGCAATAAGAGCCAAAGCAAATGCATTGATAACCGGAGATATCAAGTATCATCAGTTTTTTGATGCTGAAAACAAGATTATGATTTGCGATGTCGGACACTATGAAAGTGAACAATTTACGAAAGAAATTTTTTATAGTTTTCTTACAAAAAAATTCAGTAAATTTGCCGTTCATTTATCACGATCGGTTACAAATCCCATAAAATATCACTTTTAATATGGCAGCAGAGACAAAGAAGGAAAAAGAAATTACCGTTGAAGAAAAACTCCGAGCTCTTTTTCAATTGCAAAACTTAAATTCCGACGTCGATAAAATTCGAACTCTCAGGGGAGAACTTCCTTTGGAGGTGCAGGACCTTGAAGACGAAATTGCAGGACTGCAGACACGTGTTGATAAATATAAGGAAGAAGTGAAAAGTCTGGAACACCAGATTTCAACAAAGGAAAATGAAATCACCCAGGCTGAAAGCGCAATTACTAAATACAAAGACCAGCAAAACAATGTGAGAAATAATCGTGAATTTGATTCGCTTTCAAAGGAAATTGAATACCAAACTCTTGAAATTGAACTTTGCAATAAAAGAATTCGTGAATTTAAAGCCCAGATAAAAGATAAGAGTGCCATTATTGACGAATCCAAAAAAGTTCTGGAAGAAAGAAATAAAGATCTTGAGGCTAAAAAATCTGAACTCGATGAAATCGTTGCAGATACAAAAAAAGAAGAGGAGAATCTCATCAAAAAAGCTTCTGATATCGAATCAAAAATTGAAGAACGGCTTTTAACGGCCTATAAAAAAATCAGAAAGAATGCTCGTAACGGACTTGCTGTTGTATCGGTCGAAAGAGACGCGTGCGGTGGTTGTTTTAATAAGATCCCTCCCCAGAGGCAACTGGACATTAAATCTCGCAAGAAAATTATTGTATGTGAATACTGCGGCAGGATCCTTGTTGATGATGATATCTTGGAAGAAAAAGCCGTTGCAGAAAAATAAACGAATTCTGAACAAATGTAAACTCAGGGTTGGACTTCTGTATTATCCGGCCCTTTTCTGTTTAGATAATATCCTGATTCTTTGCAACCAGATAAATGTTTGCGGGAATCGTCAGCAAATCTTTTTAACCGATAGATATCCCCGGGAGTTAAATTGAAAGAATCAGGATTTGTTTCATAACTTGCCACAGGCAAAACATAAAACGTTGATTTTCCTTCCTTATGATCTTCTCTCCATACCCAATAGGGAAGATAAAGTAGGCTGTCCAATCTTGTATTGTTGGAAATTTTACTAAAATGCAATTCTGCTATTATCCCTCCGTCTTTGTATTGAGCACGTTGATTTGAAACAAAATTCCCAAGAGAATAGACAACAGGGTATGTAATTGCCGAATCATCTGGAAACGTAAGAAATCTGATGGGTTGTATCACGTGCGGATGAGATCCGATAATTGCATCAGCTCCCATTTTAAAAATAAAATCTGCCAGTTCGGCCTGTTCCGCATTTTCTTCTCTTTCATATTCTTTTCCCCAATGCATGCAAACAACGGAATAGTCAGTTTCAGCTAATTTCGTTTTCTCCAGATCAACTTGTATTTGTTTCCTGTCTATACGGTTAACGATATACGGAGGATCAATCTTCAATCCGTTTGTTCCGTATGTATAGTTTAAAAGAGCTATCCGAATGTTATTCTTTTCAATTATCAAAGGATGATATTTCTCTTTTTCAGATGTATCACGATATGTACCAGCCCGCAACAACTGCAGACTATCTAATATATCCAGTGTCCTCTGAAATCCTGTATTTCCTCTGTCAAGTGCATGATTATTTGCATTAATAAGCACATCAAAACCTGCTTTCTTGGCTTCTATTGCCAATTCATCAGGACTTGAAAATTGAGGATATCCTTTATACGGAGGTCCTGCAAGAGTTACTTCCAAATTACCCACCGCAATATCCGCAGTCGATATGTAATCAGATATATACCTGAAAGTCGGTTCGTAATTGTATTTTTTTTCTGCTTCATCATAAGCTCCCACAATTTGTGTATCATGCCCCATGATATCACCTGCAAATATTATTACAAGTTTATTTGTGTCAGGTAAAGGCAAAGTATCCTGAGGTATCCCTGAACGACAAAAAAAAATGAATAGGAAAAAAAAATCTATGTACTTCATTATTTTTCTGTGTGAAAATAGCAACTTGATAATTCGCTGATTAATTTTGCTAACAGCAAATACAAAAATTATCATATCTGTATGTAACAAAGATATAACAATATGAGTTTAATTGTATAGTCAACACAAATTGGCACAATTTTGGAAAGTATCTCTTAAAAAATCAGGTTATGAAATCAAAATTGTATTTAATACCAGTAATAGCTGCAATCTTCTTTTTGTCTTCATGTGAAATGATCGATGATGAATTGACAGAAACTGTGGCGGAAAAACTTGAAGGCCGATGGCAGTGTGATGAAACTGCTACAGAATTTAAAACTGCTCTTGACTTCTATACTGTTGACATTTATATCCATCCTGTTGATGATGATCAGATTGTAATTGAAAACTTTTATCAATTGGGATGGTCAGTTGATGTGGTAGCCACGGTTAATGATATGACACTTGTCATTCACGAACAAACTACCACTGGCGATTTTACAATAAAAGGCACCGGATACATTGCCTCAGACTTTAATAAAATCACCTGGTCTTATTTTGTGAATGATGGCAGCGGTATTTGGGATGAAGTATCAGCAATTTATACAAGGATCGAATAATATTTCTTGACAATACTTATAAATTGTTGTAAATTTTACTTGTACATCAACACCTCAACTATTGGATAACTTATCCCAAATTAATACGATCCTTGTTCCGGTTGACTATTCGGAATATAGTACGCTTGCGAGCAGATATGCTCTTAAGATTGCTCAAAAGGCAAATGCTGAAATCAATTTTTTTCATTCATTCTATTCGCCTGCTTATGATCTTATTGATTTAACCGGCAACAAGAACACCCAAACCAAACTCCGTGAAGATGTTACAAATAAACTGATGATAGGCGAAACAGAGAATATGGATAACTTCCTGGCTTCCTTGTCTAAATATATTAAAGCATCACGTATTCCCTCAGAAAAAATAAGTTATGAGATAAGACCTGGTCTTGCAAAAGAAGAAATACAACAAATAGCTTCTGAACTGCAGCCTGATCTTGTGGTCATGGGAACAAGAGGCAAAGACAAAAAGGAAAATTCAATTTTGGGCAGTATTACAGAGATAGTTATCAGAAAACTTAAACATCCGGTATTGGCAGTACCTGAAAATTATGAATTTATCGGAACTGAAAACCTCAAAAAAATCGTTTATATTACTGACTTTGATGAATCTGATTTTCTGGTTATTAGAAAATTGATGGGATTTACAGATTTGATGGGACTGACTATTTATTGTTTGCATATTGGGAATAAACCAGACAAATGGGATAAAATTAAAATGGATGGCCTGAAAGAGTATTTTCTGAAATCCTATAACACGTCGAAAGTTGATTGCGATATTTTAACAACTGAAAAAAATATTTTGGATGCAATAAATGATTATATCAAAGAAAAGGAAATCAATTTAATTTCTATAACATCAAGGAAAAGAAATGTTTACGAGAAAATTTTCAAACCCAACCTGACAAAACGATTGTTTTATCACAGCAATATTCCATTGCTGGTATTTCATTCTTAATTCGTGATTCGTAACTGAAAACCAAAAATTAGTCTCAAGTCTCAAGTTACTGGTCTTTAGTCTCTAGTCTTTCTTAGAACTTTCTCTCTTAAGACTCACCATTAATTTCCAATGTCAAATATCCAATATCCAATGTCCAATTTACTTGCTTGTGACAGGCAACCAATACCAAGCACCAAAAAACAGTCTCAAGTCACCGGTCTTTTATCTTCCAAGTTCCATTCTATCAACCCCTCAACAACAAAACCCCTCAACTATTAAACACATATACCTTCCGACTTCGGTCTTCCGTCTTCTGACTCAAAACTCTATACTCTGAACATTAAACACATCTTCTCAACTAATCAATTCAACAGTTCCACGATTCCACAGTTAAACAACTCGACTACTAAATGCCGAATACTGATTACTACCCATTTCCCCACATTCTCACTCTCTCACTTTCCCACCTTCTCAACTCATCAATACTAAATATGATTAACTGGAGAACTGATGAATTGAATAACTGATGTTATATAAAAAACATTCTGTTGGTTGATTAACTTCATTTCATCGATTGCCCGATTCATCGATTAATCATTTCTAAC